>Ga0210044_10010816_pt1 | contig 10778 bp, 8 predicted proteins | sample CryGey13umfilter_2_FD_183959 | JGI IMG/M metagenome (GOLD analysis project Ga0210044, IMG submission 183959) | Groundwater microbial communities from aquifer in Utah, USA - Crystal Geyser 4/9/14 3 um filter (SPAdes) (version 2) | ecosystem: Environmental > Aquatic > Deep subsurface > Groundwater...
GCGTATGTGGAGTTCATGTGTAATTACTTGGGATGGAAAGGTAGTTCCTTGTTGTTTTGATAAAGATGCTACACATCAATTGGGTGATTTGTCAACATCAAATTTCAACCAACTATGGAAATCTGAAACGTATCAAAAATTTAGAAAAAACATATTGACCAACAGGCAAAGTATTGATATTTGTAAAAACTGCACTGAAGGAACTAAAGTTTTTGAAGGATAAAAAACTTCGTAGGCGTATTTTCTCTGTTTCGAAGCTGAGCAAATGTTACAAACGGAATAGAGGAACTTGAAGAGTAGCCTACTTCAAAACCATCATTGGCATTAAAACCTGTTGAAAGGCCTGTGTATTTCGTTATAGTATTAACCCAAAAAATTAACTTCGTTGAACTCGCAAGCTCGGTTCGTGAATAAAGCGGGTTAACCAACCCTAATGTTGGCTCTGTTTGATGTAAATGTAGGCACACTGTTGGCGTGAAACCAAGAGGTAGGTCAATTCCCATAGCTATTCTTCCATCTGTGTTTAGTATTCCTTTTCCGAAAACGGTCATTCTGTTTATACCATTGGTGTAAGTATAAATGGGACTGTTCCACATCGTATCGAAGATGTTATTATTTCCACCTAGACCACCTGTGAAATTACCTCCTCTACCACGCATGTTGTTGTAAAGTAGGTGGCGTTGAATTAACTGGTATAGCTGATTCTGTCGGTAGTTGTTGTGCAACCATACTTGCACTAAATAACATTGCTGCTACAATTGTTATTTTTTTACTCACCCGATGATTATTTTTTCGGGTGTTCGTGAATACGTTGTATTTCATAATAAAAAGTATATGTAAATGACACTTTGTTAAATTAATATATACTCAAAAAACAAAAAAGAAGTGATTTTCCTTTCAAGGTTACTTATTTATATTTAGGTACATCTTGCCACTACTCAACAGGTTCCCTCCTGAATAACAGCTAGGAAATACTACTCCACCAACTCACCCCTTAGTGATTGCTGCATGAATGATTTTGTTTCATCGAGTGGCAGATTTTTGCCTAGCAAATACATTAACTTGGTAATAGTTGCTTCAAAAGTTAAGTCTTTGCCACCTACAATACCAATTCTTTTAAGAGCTGAGCTTGTTTCGTACTTGCCTTGCTCTACGCTTCCGCTAATGCACTGCGAAATGTTTACTACTAACACATCTTTTTTGATTGCTTTTTGTAAGCACGCAATAAACCAATCAGCAGTAGTAGTGTTTCCTGCTCCAAAAGTTTCTATTACCAAGGCCTTTAAATTCGGAATGGAAACAATGGCTTCTACTATATGTTGATTAATTCCTGGAAACATTTTTAAAGTAGCGATATTGGTATCCAGCTCATAATGAAACTGTGTGGGAGCATCAAAATCAGGTTGTAAAAGATGTTGTGAGTTAAACTTTAGGTTTACTCCAGCCTCTGCTAAAAAAGGGTAGTTGGGCGATTGAAATGCTTCAAATTGCTCGGCACTTACTTTGGTAGATCGGTTTCCTCGGTATAAATTGTATTCAAAATAAATTGCTACTTCAGGCACTAACATTTTTCCGTTAAATTTGGAAGCAGCAATTTCTATAGCCGAAAGTAAATTTTCTTTGGCATCTGTTCTTACCGCTCCAATAGGTAATTGAGAACCCGTAAGGATAATAGGTTTGGTAAGATTTTCTGTCATAAAACTTAATGCAGAAGCAGTATAAGCCATGGTGTCTGAACCATGTAACACCACAAAACCATCATAGGTATTATAATTTTCTTCAATAATCTTACACAACTTCATCCAATGTTGCGGATTAATGTCTGATGAATCTATGGGGTGCTCAAAAGAAATGGTGTTTATCGTAGCGTTAATTTTTTTTAGCTCAGGAATTTCATGCAATAAAGCATCAAAATTAAAAGACACCAATGCCCCTGTAATTTTATCCTGAACCATTCCTATGGTACCGCCAGTATATATTATTAATATTGAATTCATTCTAATTTAGTTTCAAGTTTATACGTTTACATGCACACTTTTTTCTACCACAGAGACACAGAGGACACAGCGTTTTTTGCCACTGATACACTAACTTCACCATTCACCATTCACCTTTCTTTTCGTTTTACTCACCAAATAAACGCCTGTAAAAATAAACAAAGCTGCACTAATTTTAATCATATCCAAACTGTCTTTTCCTACCCAAATGGCAATTAATGTTGCCAATAATGGCTGAAGGTAAATATAAGTAGAAACTATTGATGGAGAAAGTCTTTTCAGTCCGTAAATATTAAATAAATAGGCTAAAAAAGTAGTAGCCACAACAATAAATATAAATTTCCACCAAATGATGGGTGTAAAAGAGACCCATTCAATTTGCTTAAATTCTTCAAAACCAAATGGAAAAACCATAATTAATCCAAAAGCAAAAACCCAAGACATTACTGTTATAGGTTTGTATTTTCGCATTAGCGGAACAGCGATAACCAAATAAATTCCATACGACATGGCATTTAAAAAGATGAAAATATCTCCTTTTAAATTTTCCGAACCAAAAGAAAAATTTCCTTTAAACAACAAGAGCAGCAATGCCCCAATTATCCCCAAAGCAATCCCCGAAACTTTAGTTATTGTAATTTTATTTTTTAAGATGATAGCAGAAGCAATTAACACCATAATAGGATTGGAAACCATAATAATTCCTGCATTAATGGGAGTAGTATTGTCCAAGCCATATAAAAACATTAATTGGTTGGCTGCCACTCCAAAAAGTCCGCACAAACCCAACAGCAGAAAGTCTTTTTTCGCTACTTTCTCATAAGAAAAAGCATAGATGAACCAAAACAATACAACAGCACCAATTACCCTACACAAAACCAACCCAAAAGGGTGTATAAAATTAGGCATCACATCTTTGGCTATGGAATAATTAGCACCATAGATGAGATTAGCACCAAAAAGAGCTAAATGGGGTTTTAGGTTGCTACTCATAAAAGTTGTTTAGTGGCTTCAACCGTTTTAGCTGAATTGCCTATAAAAATAGCATTGTCAATTATGATAACAGGTCGTTTTAAAAAAGTATATTCTTCTAAGATTAATTTTTTGATGTCATTTTCAGATAACGGTTTGTCTTTTAACCCTAATGTTTTGTACTTAATAGCTCTTCTGCTAAATAAACTTTCATAAGAACCGCTCAATTTTGCCATTTCTTGCAGTTGTTCATCAGTTATTTTTGTAGTTTTGATATCTTGAAATTCAAAATCATTACTCAAATTAAGGTCTTGAATAATTTTTTTACACGTTGAGCATGTGGATAGATAGTAAATTTTTTTCATTTTTTTGAATCCGTAAATTAATGACAGAAAATAGTAGCAAAGTAACCAATTTATTTACCGCAAAAAAAATTGCGATACCAATAGTTATTGGATTGTTGGTATCGGTTTATTTACTATGGAAAAATACGGATTGGAATGAATTTCAAAACATCGATTGGAATCTTGGGTTTTTCTTTTGGATGTTTGTAGCCTTATTAATGATGGCTTGCAGAGATGTAGGTTACATGTATCGAATTAGAGTACTTACGCATAATAAAATAAGTTGGCGAAATAGTTTTGATGTGATTATGCTTTGGGAGTTTGTTTCTGCGGTTACTCCTTCAGTAGTTGGTGGAACAGGAGCAGCTCTTTATATAATTAATAAAGAAGGAGTTAGTGCAGGAAAAAGTACCGCTATTGTGATGATAACTGCATTTTTTGATGAACTTTTTTATGTCCTTACCGTTCCGTTAGTACTTATTTTTATTGGCACTTCAAATTTATTTCCAGTAGAGTTGCAAAAGAAAATATTCGGAATAACCTTTTCTACAGAAGGTATTTTTTGGATAGGATATGGCTTTATGTTTTTGCTTTTAAGCGTTATTACCTATGGAATTTTGTTGAACCCAAAAGGATTTAAGGCAATAATTTTGAATGTGTTTAAAATAAAATTTTTGAAAAAGTGGAGATACAGTGCTATTAAGGTTGGAGATGATATTATTGAAACATCTGTGGAAATGAAACAAGAATCGATTTGGTTTTGGATAAAAGCTTTTGTAGCCACCTTTTTTGCATGGACAGCTCGTTTTTGGGTCGTTAATTTTCTTATCTTGGCTTTTGTTTCCGTAGATGATCATTTATTAATTTACGGACGACAATTGGTAATGTGGGTAATTATGTTGATTAGTCCAACACCTGGTGGAGCAGGCATCGCAGAATTTGCTTTTAATGGATTTTTAAAAGATTTTATTCCTATTGGTTTGGCTGGTTTGCTGGCAGTTTTATGGAGGTTAATTAGTTATTATCCGTATCTTTTTATAGGAATTTTTGTGTTGCCTCATTGGTTAAAAAGGGTTTACGATAAGTAAATATTTAAATCAATTTGCTCCCTTTAGGGTTTGGGGCAATCAAATTGATTTAGGTAAGCAATCTAACATACATTTATTCCTTCAAAATTCCTTGCTCGATAAGTTCTTCTAAATATACTCTTTTTCCTTTATAAATAGCGGTTACAAAAGCATCATCTTGCCCTCTTGCCACCACTTTGTCTCTGTGTTCATTGGCTAAATTTAGAGTATTAAAATCTCCTCCAATAGTAAATCGTGTAATACCATCATCCAGTAAGTTTTTTTCAACTTCTCCTAATCCTTTCAATCTGTCATAACTATAATTTTCGGGCATATTGTAAGCGGCTATTTGTACTTTAAAAACTAAGCCCTCCATACTTTTATCCCCATAAATTTCTTCTATATTTTCTTCTTCAACTTCTTCTTCAATAAGTTTTTCAGATTCAAAATCGGTAGTGTAAAAAGCAATGTTTTTATTTATTTCAATAAAATCATCGGTATTTTCAATCACCAATAATTCCATAACAAAAGAATCTCCTTTTAATTTTAAAAAATCAACATCCTTTAATTTATAAATTAACTCATAAATTTCTCCTTTAGACAAATTAGTTAGATATTCTCCTGTAACAGAATTCGATTTTAGTTTACTATGAGTTATGTCTGTATTTTGTATATTTACTATTATTTCTGCTTCTGCAGGTTCGTTATTAAGTGTTATAATTCCTTTAACAACCGCAATGGTTGGAACAAAACCCACTAGTCCAGGCATTACACTATAAATATCTTGTAAACCATAGCCACCAGGTCTTCCAGAAGAAAAATAGCCTGTCTTTCCATCGGCAGACAATACATAATAAGTATCTCTATCAGGGCTATTAATTGGAAATCCAATATTTGTTGGCGGCAACCATGTTCCGTCTAGTTGAAGTTGGGTGTGGAAAATATCATAACCTCCCATGCTATTATGACCCTCAGAACTAAAAACCAAAGTTCTGCCATCAGGATGGATAAAAGGAGCGTCATCATTATAAGGAGTGTTGATAGTTGGACCCAAGTTTTCTATATTTCCCCAAATACTATCATTGATTAAAGTTGCTTTATAAATATCTCTACCTCCAAATCCAGCGGGCTTATCGCTAGTAAAATAGAGTGTTTTTCCATCAGCGGATAACGAAACACTTCCTTCCCAATGACTGGTGTTTACCTCTCCCAAAAGAGGCTTAGGATCACTCCAATCATTTCCTTCTAAGTTGCTATAATAAATCTCACCTTTTTTATCTTTACTGTCTTTATAAATAAAAAGGATTTGACCGTCAGGAGAAAGAGCAATGCATGCATCATGATTATATCCATTAATATTATCGCCCAATGGTTGAGGGGTTTTCCATTCTCCATTAGCAGATTTTTCAGCAATAAAAATATCTTCAAAACCACCTTTAGATCTTTTGCCAACGTAGGTAAATAACATGGTTTGTTCGTCAGAAGAAATTACAGGAACATATTCTGAAGCTTCTGAGTTTATCGGGGCTCCTAGGTTAGTTATAGTCGCTTCTGTAGGGATTGCTACCAATGCTTTAGCATTCATGCAGTTTTCAATTAATCGTGCTGTAATTTGTTGTTGACTTTTATCAATTTTTTGATTGAGGTATTCATTAAACACTTTAATAGCTTCATCAAATTGATAGGTTAAATGGTAGGCTATTCCTAAAAAATATTTTATATCAGCTGCATCAGGGTCGCTTTCAGCTATTGGTTTTAAATATTGTACGGCTTTGTCATACTCATCTTGTTTTTTTAAATAGCACATTCCTAAACGATATTGAAGATAGGTTTCGTTAGGATATTTTTCAATTAATTCTTCATAAATGGGAAGAGCTAAGGGATAATGTTCTTGAAGATAGAAATCTTCTGCCTTATCTAAATCTGCTTTATCTGCTTTGTCAAAATTTTTAACATTTAAGGCTATGGTTTTGTTTTGAGCATATCCAATGTTGCAAAAAGCGGCTAACATTAAAAATATAAATATGAATTTGACTTTCTTCACAAGTTTTATAGGATGGAAGTTTTTATATAACTGCTTTATTATGAAGCAAAAATACATTTTTTTTATAATTTTAGGTAATTTATCAGAAGAGTTTAAAAAGCAAGAAGAAGAGACCTTCACTTAATTCAAATTTCTGCTATAAAAATAATTATCTTTGACGCTCAAAAATAATTACAGATGAAACGACCATGAGTAAAAATTTTCTCACGCATGAGAATGATTATCTTGGGAGTTACATGTGACCAAAAAACAATAAAATAAACACATGAAGATTTCATACAACTGGCTTAAAGATTATATAGATATAGACCATCTTTCTATTGAGCAACTTTCGGAACTTTTAACCAATTGTGGGTTGGAAGTAGAGGGTTATGAAATAACAGAGAGTATTAAAGGTGGGTTAAAAGGATTGGTGATAGGAGAAGTTGTTGCCAAAAAAAAACATCCTGATGCGGATAGATTGAGTGTTACTAAAGTAAAAATTAACGAAAATGAGCCTTTGTTAACTATTGTTTGCGGAGCTCCAAATGTGGCTGAAGGTCAAAAAGTAGTTGTTGCCCCAGTTGGGTGTACTATTTATCCGTTGGAGGGAGAGCCTTTTAAAATTAATAAATCTAAAATAAGAGGACAGGTTTCTGAGGGAATGATTTGTGCTGAAGATGAAATAGGATTAGGAACATCGCATGATGGAATTATGGTACTGAATGGAGATGCGACCATTGGTAAACTAGCTAGTGATTTTTTTGGAGTAGAAACAGATGTAATTTTTGAAATAGGATTAACTCCTAACAGGTCAGATGCCACCAGCCATATTGGTGTGGCGAGAGATATTGCAGCAGTTTTAAATCAAACCGCAACAAAAAAATTAGCGGTTAACTTTCCAGTTGTAGAAGACGTAAAGGCTGCTAATAACAATTTAAGTATTGAGGTAAAAGTAGAAGATAAAGAAAGATGTCCTCGTTATTCTTCACTTTCAATAACTAATGTTGAGGTAAAAGAATCTCCCAATTGGCTGAAAAATAAATTATTGAGCATAGGTTTAAACCCAATTAATAATGTGGTTGACATTACCAATTTTGTGTTGCACGAAACAGGTCAGCCCTTACATGCTTTTGATGCAGATAAAATAGCGGATAAGAAAATCATCGTAAAAACAGTAGCTGACAAGACCAAATTTATAACTTTAGACGGAACAGAAAGAACACTATCCGACCAAGATTTAATGATTTGTGATGCCGAAAAACCACTTTGTATTGCTGGGGTTTTTGGTGGAGCAACAGCTGGAGTAACCAACAACACAAAACAAGTGTTCTTAGAAAGTGCTTATTTCAATCCGGTTACTATCAGAAAAACAGCTAAAAGACACGGATTAAATACAGATGCTTCTTTTAGATATGAAAGAGGGGCTGATCCAAATATTACTATTTATGCATTGAAAAGAGCAGCTCAACTTATTCAGCAAGTTGCAGGTGGAACAATAGCTTCAGAAGTGAGTGATGTTTATCCTGAAAAAATTAATGATGTTGAAATTGTTTTTAATTATAACAATTGTGATAGATTAATAGGAAAAAAATTAGATAAAACTCTTATTAAAAACATTATTACTTCTTTAGGAATAACCATTGCAAAAGAAAATGAGATTGAGTTGGAACTTAGCGTCCCTCCATTTAAAGTAGATGTTACCCGAGAAGTAGATGTGATAGAAGAAATTTTACGTGTTTATGGATATAACAATGTGGAAATCCCATTTAAAATGACCACATCCATCACTCAAAAACCAGTACCTGATAAAGAAAAAATTGTTAATACGATATCTGATTTGCTTGTAAACAAAGGGTTTAACGAGCTATTTTCTAATTCATTAACTAAAAAATCTTATTACGATAATCAAACAGAAGATTTGGTAGAATTGCTTAACCCGTTGAGTAATGAATTAGGCGTAATGCGAAAAACATTGTTGTATAATGGTTTAGAGACAATAGTATTTAATCAAAACAGAAAAAGTCCTGATTTAAGTTTGTTTGAAATAGGCAAAGTTTATTCAACAGCTGATGGAAAGTTTAAAGAAACCAATTGTTTGAGTTTATTTGTTAGCGGAAATCAATATCCTGAAAACTGGAACACAAACAAAGAAAACATCAACTTTTATCATTTAAAAGGAGTTATTGTTGCTTTGTTAGAAAGGTTTGGAATTAAAGAAGATAGAATGGTAAGCGATAGTTCAATCTCCAATAATTTTGCTTATGGATTAACTTTTTCTATTAATAATAAAGCATTAGTTCAATTGGGCGAAGTAAGTTCAGAACTACAAAAACAATTTGAAATTAATCAGCCTGTCTATTTTGCACAATTAAATTTAGATGAATTTATTAAAATCATTAAAAAGCATCATGTAATCTATAGTCCAATAAGCAAGTTTCCACTTGTAAGAAGGGATTTATCTTTATTGTTAGATATTCCAACAACATACGAAGCATTAAAAATAGCAGCATTTAAACAAGAAAAAAAATTACTTAAAAAGGTAAACTTGTTTGATGTTTACGAAGGAAAAAAATTAAAACAAGGAAAAAAATCGTACACTATGAGTTTTATTTTTCAGGATGAGAACAAAACATTAACTGACTATGAAGTAGATAAGGTGATGCAAAGACTTATATTTTCTTACACCAACGAGTTTAATGCTGTTGTAAGATAAAAGGTAAAGATTTCATTATTCTTGGGTTCTTAAAGTTAAGATTTATAACAGTTTAATTTTTTTTTTTTTGATTATATTTTAAATAAATGTTATCTTTGTTCCTTAAAAATTAATCTATTATTAACTAAAAATTTAAATACTATGAAAAAACTTTCACTATTTTTAACAATGACCCTTGTGAGTGCTTTTACATTTGCTCAGGTTATTTTTCAAGTTCAAACGCCAGCTTCTGTTGCGGGTACATACTCTTCAATTTGGGGAGATCAAGCAACCCTTGGTTGGGGTGGTCCAGATATGAATATTCCTGCAAATGCAATAACTGATACATTAATGTTTGTAGATGCACCTGGTGGAGATACTATTGCTTGTGCACCACCTTTAGCTACTAATTTAACAGGTAAAATTGCTGTTGTTTACAGAGCTTCATGTCAATTTGGTTCTAAAGCATTAGCTGCTCAAAATGCTGGTGCAGTTGGTGTTATTATTATCAATAATGTTCCTGGCGGCCTTCCACCTTTAGGAGCAGGAAACGATGGTGCAATGGTAACTATTCCTGTAATTGGTATTTCTCAGGCCGATGGTGCGTTATTAAGAAACGACATCATAGCAGGTACTGTAACAGCTTTTATTGGAAGTAAAGTTGGTTTGTTTCCTGATGATTTAGGTGTTAGACGAAGTGATGTTATTAGAGCTAGAAGATTTTCTAACCTTGCACCATTATCAACAAATGCAAGCGAATTTAGTGTACAAACAGGTACTTGGGTTAGAAACATTGGTAATCAAACACAAAATGGAGCATCTGCAACAGTAGATATTTTATATAACTCAGTTTCAGTTTATACGAATACGGTAGCTATTAATAATTTACTTCCTGGTGATTCTATTTTTGTTCCTCTAGGTACTTTTTCACAAACAAATTATCCTGTTGGTTTGTATGAAATGACCTATACCATTGCAACAGCAAATCCTGATGGAGATCCTAATGACAATGTTGTTGAAGCTAACTTTATGATTAATGCCAATGATTATTCTTATGGAAGAATAGATCCACTTACCAATGAATTATTGAGTCCATCAGCTTCTAGACCAGGTGGTACGTTTAATGAATATGAAATGTGTATAACTTTTGATGATCCAAATGCAAGCAGAATGATTGCTCAAGGATTAACTTTTTCTGCAGTAACAAATGTTCCTGATACGTTAACTAATGCTCTTATTGAAACAAGAGCGTATCAATGGGATGATGTATTTACAGATATTAATGACCCAAATTTAGATTTTGCTAATTTAACGCTTCTAAGTAGTGACTTTTTTGTTTATGCAGGAGATTATCAGGATTCAAACATTTATGTTCCATTTAAAAGTAATACTTCTACTGTTACCCCTATACCATTATTGGACAACCAACGTTATTTATTTTGTGTTTCAACTAGCAATCAAATATTATTTATGGGATCTGAAAACCAACTAGATTATACAACTACTCAAGCTACCTATTTACAACTAGCTGCTCCAATAAGTATTGATGGGGCTTTTATTAATACTGTTGCACAAGGTATGAGTTTTGGATTGGATTTCATACCAGCTATTTCTGTTACGTTTGATATAGTTAACAGTGTTAATGACATAGCCAAGGAAAATACCATTGTTCCTTTTCCA
>Ga0210044_10010818_pt1 | contig 10776 bp, 9 predicted proteins | sample CryGey13umfilter_2_FD_183959 | JGI IMG/M metagenome (GOLD analysis project Ga0210044, IMG submission 183959) | Groundwater microbial communities from aquifer in Utah, USA - Crystal Geyser 4/9/14 3 um filter (SPAdes) (version 2) | ecosystem: Environmental > Aquatic > Deep subsurface > Groundwater...
CGCGTCGACACGCCCCAGGAGGTGGTCCAGGCGAAGCTCTCCTTGCCGTTCTCACCCAGGAATTTGATCTCGGAGGAGCGGCTGAAGTTCTGACCGAGGAAGTGCGAGGTGCCCGCCTGCAGCGCCTTCCTGTCCTGCATCATGGCCTCGATGCAGTAGGTGTCGACCGCGCCGGGGAAGCGCTCGGCTGCGGTCTTCTCGCCTTTGATCACCGGCATCGCCATCACGTTCTCGGCGAAGTCGGCGTAGACGTCGAGCATGCGGCGCGTCTCCTCGACCGCCTCCTCTTCGCTGGCGTGGGCCGTGTGGCCCTCCTGCCAGAGGAACTCGGTGGTGCGCAGGAACATGCGCGTCCGCAGCTCCCAGCGCACGACGTTGGCCCACTGGTTGATGAGCAAGGGCAGGTCCCGATAGGACTGCACCCACCTGGCGAACATGGCGCCGATGATCGTCTCCGAGGTCGGGCGTACGACCAGCGGCTCGTCCAACTCCCCCGCGGGCACGAGCTTGCCGTTCTCGTCGGCCTCGAGGCGATGGTGGGTGACCACTGCGCACTCCTTGGCGAAGCCCTCCACGTGCTCGGCTTCCTTCTGCAGGAAGCTCACGGGGATGAAGAGTGGGAAGTAGGCGTTCTGGTGGCCCGTCTCTTTGAAGCGGGCGTCCAGGATCTTCTGCATATTCTCCCACAGCCCGTAGCCCCAGGGCTTGATCACCATGCAGCCGCGCACGGGCGACGGCTCGGCCAGGTCAGCCGCGCGGATCACCTGCTGATACCACTCCGGGTAGTCTTCCGCGCGTGTCGGGGTGATCGCCGTCTTGTTGTTCTTGGCCATGGGCTTCGGGTCTCGCTGTGGGGAAGAGTCGAAAGGGGTCGAGGTCTAGGGCTCGATCCGGCCGCCGTTCTAAGAGTCGGCTCGGGACTTGTCCAACGCTGCCTCGGGGCGCGCGCGAACTCCGCCATGCCGTGGCGGGACGTCGTGTCCTTCATGCTGTCCGCGACCTGAGGAAGAGGGCCCCCTCTCAGTCGGCGTCGAAGCAGATCTCGACGCTGGCCACGACCAGGCTGTTGGACGAAGGCCCGGGCATGATGCGCAGGAGCGCGCCGCCGTCGCCCGTGACGAAGGCGCTGGTGGCGTCGGCGCCATACCACTCGTAGGGCGCACTGTTCGCCACCAAGTTGGTCGGCGCGGCGCCGCTGCCGCTGAAGGTCATCCAGTGGAAGCTGCCGCTGGCCGTGGTGTTGAAGCTGCGGCCGCGAATGGCGATGGTCACGTTGCGGATCGAGCTGAGCCCCACCGTGCTGAGCTCCACGTCCATGAACACGGTGCCGCTGAGGTCGAGGCCTCCGTCGCCGAGGAAGGGGTCGTCGAACACGGGCGTGTAGCTGAAGGAGCGCGACGCGGCGGACACGTGCCAGCGCGAGGAGTCCGGCAGGTCGTTCAGGTCGTAGCGCACGTAGGCGGTCGAGCCGGCGCCGGAGCCGAGCCAGCGGAAGCGAATGGCGTAGTGGCCGGTGGCTCCCGAGATGCAACTGCCCGTGCCCGTGTCGGGCGTTCCCGTGTCGGGCGTGCCCGCGTCGGGCGTTCCGGTGTCGGGCGTTCCCGCGTCGGGCGTTCCCGTGTCGGGCGTTCCCGCGTCGGGCGTTCCCGCGTCGGGCGTTCCCGCGTCGGGCGTGCCGCCGTCCGTCGGTCCCGCATCCGCGCTGGCTGCGTCCGCTGCGCCGCTGTCACCTACACCGCTGTCACCTACACTGCTGTCTGTCGGTCCCGCATCCATGCCACCGTCGGTGGCTGCGTCGTGGGCGCCTGCGTCCGAAGAACCTCCGTCCATTGCGGCGGCGTCGATCCCCGCGCCGTCGAGGTCCCCGCCGTCATCCAAGGAGGCGTCGTCCGGGATCCCCGCGTCGCGACGTGAGCCTGGATCGGCACAGCCGCCGCCCAGCAAGACCAGCACCGAGCACAACAATGCAACGCGCGCGCTCATGCTGCGACCATACCACGCCGCGACCGTGGATCTTCCCTCGTGGCGCGGACACCGACATGCACGCGCTTGCCCAGAATCCGAGCCCTCCTGGACAGGGCATGCGCAGGAGTTGGCCCCCGGTGGCCCTGGTCGCTCCCCACGCGACGCTGAAGAGGCGAGATTCCTCGGAAAATCGTGGATCGCATTTCTCCCGAAGGTCACTAGACTGTGCCTGCCTCAAGAAGGAGGGCTCATGACTTCGATGAAGAGCGTATCAATCACTGTCCTGTTCGTGGCGCTGCTGGCGTCCGTCGGCTGCTCGGGCAGCTCGTCCGGACCTGCCACCGTGGCGGACCTTCCGCCCGTGCTGGCCCAGGCCATCTGCGACAAGTTCAGCGAGTGCTTGGGACCGGCCGCACCGATCTTCCTCGGCGCCTCGGGCGGGGATTGCGTGACGACGTTCACGAATCAGCTCGCGGATCAGCAGGTGCCGCTCTGGCAGGCCGGCATCGACTCCAACAGGCTCTCCTACGACTCGAGCATGGTGAACGCCTGTCGCGACGCGCTCGCAGCCGCCGACTGCAGCGCGCTGGATTCCAGCTTCCCGGCGGCGTGTGACGCCGTCTTCACTGGGACCATCGCCAGCGGCGGCTCATGTAGCATCGACGCCGAATGCGCGGGCGACGCCTGGTGCGACCAGCACAGCACATGCCCCGGCAGCTGCACCCCGCGCGCCGCCGCGGGCCTCTCCTGCACGGTCGATGCGGCCTGCCAGCTCGGCCTCGTCTGCAACGACGGCACCTGCGGCGCGGCCACGACCGTCGGCTCCGCCTGTAACGGACCGAGCGCGCCGAACTGCGATGGCCTGCTCATCTGCATCGGCTCGACCGACACCACGGCCGGCACCTGCCATCTGTTCACCGACGTGTTCAGCGCCGCCCGCGGGGCCGTCTGCGACCCTCAAGAGTATTCGCTGTGCGTGACCGGCTCGAACTGCGCCCTCACGGCCTTCGACGTCGCCACGAGCACTCAGACCTGGACCTGCGAGGCACCTGCCTCCGCCGGCGGGGCCTGCCATCTGGCCTTCCCTGACCAGTGCCCCGCGAACCAGTACTGCGACGCGGACCCCGAGACGACCCTGAGCTTCGACGGCACCTGTCAGCCCTTGCCCGCCGCGGGTGCCCCTTGCCTCACCGGTCCGACCAGCGAAGCCGGAAAGGTCTGCGCACAGGGGCTCGCATGCGTGGGTGAGGTCTGCGGCACGCTCGCGCGCCTGGGCGCGGCCTGCACCAGCGGCGACGCCTGTGCCAGCGGCTCGTGCCAGGGTGGTGTGTGCTCCGCGCCCAGCTGCGACTGAAGCTGAACTCGTGCTGACGACGACGAGGGAGGTCCAAATGGGCCTCCCTCGTTGCGTTCGAGCGAAATGTCGGCGGCGAGGTGAACGTGCGGCGCGGGGCTGTCATGCTGCTGACGCATGGACTACGTCGGCAACATCTACAGGCCCCCGAGCGAAGCACAGAGCCTGCTGCTGCAGGTCACCGTGGGCTGCTCGCACAACGGCTGCACCTACTGCCAGATGTACAAGGGCGAGCGCTTCAAGCCCAAGCCCTGGGAGGTGGTCGAGGCCGACATCGAGGAGGCGCGGCGCATCGGCCCGCGCTTCACGCGCCTCTTCTTGTGCGACGGCGACTCTCTCATCCTGTCGCAGAAGAAGCTCGAGCAGATTCTGAGGCGCGTCCAGGAGCGCCTGCCCTGGGTCGAGCGCGTGGGCACCTACGGAGACACGCGCAGCGTCTTGCGCAAGAGCGTGGAGGAGCTGTCACGCTTGCGCGAGCTCGGGCTCGGGATCGTCTATCACGGGGTCGAGAGCGGTGACGCCGAGACGCTGCGACGCATCGACAAGGGCGGCACGGTGGAGGAGTGCGTCGAGACCGCCGAGCGCCTGAGGGCGGCGGGCATCACACACTCCGTGATGGTGCTGCTCGGCATCGGCGGTCGAGCGCGCAGCGCCGAGCACGCCTCGGCCACGGCGGCGCTGCTGACGCGCATGCAGCCTCCCTTCGCGGGCGCCCTGACCACGACCGTCGTGCCAGGGACTCCACTCGCCGAGGAGCAGGCGCGCGGCGACTTCACGCTCCCCGACAAGCTCGGTCTCTTGCGTGAGCTGCGCACCATCGTCGCCGAGAGCGATCTATCGGCCACGCGCTTCAGCGCGAACCACGCCAGCAACTACCTGCCGCTGCGGGCGAGCCTGCCGCGAGACAAAGCCGCCGTGCTCGCGCTGCTCGATGACGTGCTCGAGAGCGGCGACGAGTCGCGCCTCGAGCCCGAGTACCTGCGCGCGCTGTAGGGACGCTCCCCGTCCCTTGCGTCTCTGGGGGGCGCTCCTCATCCTTTCGTTTTTGGCATGTGCTGCGGGCCGATGTCGCGCGCTGACATGGGCTGCGATATGCTCGCGCCGACCAAAAGGGGGTCTCGATGCTTCGTCTGTCGTCTCGTTCCGCAGCGCTCTTCGCGCTCCTCTCGATCGCCGCCTGCTCGTCGAGCTCCACGGCCACCGTCCCTCTCGAGGACGTGCCCGCGCGCTTCGCGGACGGCCTCTGCTCGCAGCTCGAGGCCTGCGCCGGACCCTTCGCCGACCTCTACCTGCAAGGCGCGGATTGCCGACAGACCTTCACGCGCAGCACCCAGGACTCGGTCCTGCCGCTGTGGCAGGCCGCCATCGCCAACGGGACCTTGGTTTACGACGGACATCAGCTCGACGCCTGCCTGACGGCGCTGACGGACACGAGCTGTGGTTCTCTGGCTCAGCGCGATCTCGACGTCTGCGATCAGGTCTTTCAGGGCCAGGTGCCGGCGGGCGGGAGCTGCCACGTCGAGGCCGAGTGCGAAGGCGCGCGCTACTGCCAGACCACGACCTGTCCCGGCTCGTGCACCAACCGCAAGGCGCAGGGCACGGCCTGCACGGACGACTCCGAGTGCGTCAGCGGTCTGAACTGCGACGGCGATCTCGGCACCTGCGAGCGTCCGCGTGACGCGGGCGAGAGCTGCGGCGGGGGCACGTTGCCCAGCTGCGGTCTGCCCAGCCTCTGTCTCGGCGCGAACGCGGACACGGGCACGACGGGCACCTGCAGGCCGATCTCCGAGGCGCTCACGGCCGCGGTCGGCGAGACCTGCGATCCCGGCGCGGGCACCCTTTGCGTGGACGGCGTGTCCTGCGCGCTCGTGGCCTACGACACCACGACGAGTGCGCTCAGCTGGAGCTGCGTGGCGGGCTACGCGGCGGGCGCGGCCTGCAAGCTCGCGGTGCCTGACGCCTGCCCCGACGGACAGATCTGCGACGCCGATCCGGCTAGCACCGGCAGCCTGGACGGCACCTGCGTGCCGCTGCCGACGGCCGGGCAGCCCTGTCGCTCCGTCGCCGGATCTCAATGCGCGTCGGGTCTGGTGTGCGACGACACGACCTGCGTCACGCCTGGCCGACTGGGCGCGACGTGCGTGACCAGCGCGGGCTGCGCGAGCGGCATGTGCACGGCGGGCCTGTGCGTCGCACCGACCTGTGGCTGATGATTGGACCCGACGCGAGCATGATCACAGGCCGTGAGACCATGGAACAGCGTCGGCGCACGTCTTCGGGGGGTTCGCGCGCCAGTCGCGGGCTCGCGGCGTCTTCCGCGGTGGCGTGGCTCCTGGCGCTGGGCGCTCTGCTCTCGGGCACGGCTTGCGGCAGCGCGACGCGAGCGTCCGACGGCGGCGCGACCCTGGACGCGGGAGCGGACGCCCATGCGGGCCACGATGCTGACGTGGACGCGAGCTCGCTCGCGGACGCTTCGACCGACGCCCAGCGGGATGCCGCGGCTGACGCCGCCGAGGATGCGAGTGACGACGCGGGAGCGCCGCCCGTGCCCGCGCTGCTCGCGCTCAACCTACATTGCCTCGATCAGACGGGCACACCCTACGCGACGCTGATCGAGCGCCTGCACGCGACCGCGGCCCTGGCCATACGTGAGGGCGTGGTCGCGATGCTGCTCGAGGAGGTCTGCGACGACGGCACGACGCGGGCCCTCGATCTGCTGACGTCGGCGCTGTCCACGCGGAGCGGCGACACATGGCGTGCGGACGAGGCCTTCGCCCACGTCGCCTGGCAAGGCACGCCGCAAGAGGCGCGCGAGAGCGTGGCCCTGTTGACGCGCACGGCGCACGGTTCCGTACAGTCGATCGACTTCCGCACCCAGGGCGCGCTTCGGCGCGTCGCGCTGATGGCGACCCTCGGCGATCCGCTACCGGGGCTGCGCGTCATGGTCGTCCACCTCGACCATCTCGACTCGAGTGTACGCGTCGGCCAGGCGCGAGAGTCCGCCGTGGCGAGCCTGGCCACCTTTGGCGCGACGGGCGCGCTCGTCGCCGGTGACTTCAACGCCCGCGTGGGCACTCCGCCGCTTGCCGCCTTCGAAGCCATGGGCTTCGTCGACGAAGGGGACGCGTTGCCGAGCTCGCGCATCGACCACATCCTCCTGCATCGCGGCGCCTCCCTCGTCGCGCTCGAGACGCGCCTCGTCTTCGACACGCCCGCGACGGCCGTCTCGGATCATCCGGGCATCCTGATCCGTCTGGCCCCGACCACGCGGAGCGCGCTCAGCTGGACGCGCATCACCGCGCATGTGGATCCAGGCGCTGGGCATTTCCTCGCGCTGCGCGGTGACACGCTGCCCCTCGATTGGGCGCGAGGCTGGCCGATGTTCCGAATGGACGCGTCCACCTGGGTGTTCATGGCAGCTGAGGTCACAGGCGGATTCGAATACAAAGTCCTGGTCGACGACACCACTTGGATGACGGGCGCCAACGCATCCGGAGTCGGTGGCGTCGATCAAGACCTCACACCGACCTTCTAGACCTGTATTTCAGGGAGAAGAGCATGACCGAGATTCGAACGCGCCGCGTGAACTACCGAGATGGGCAGACCGAGTGCTTCGGCCACGTCGCCTTGCCACCTGGGGACGGCCCCTTTCCCGTCGTGCTCATCAACCACGCCTGGGCCGGTCAGTCCGACTTCGAGCGCGACAAGGCCGAGGCGCTCGCGCGGCTCGGCTACGCGGGCTTCGCCGTCGACAATTACGGCGGCGGACGCGTCGGCGCGAACCCCGAAGAGAACCGCGCCATGATGAAGCCCCTGATCGCCGATCGCGCCGTGCTTCGCCAACGCCTGCTCAGTGCTCTGACCGCCGCGCGTGCGATCGAGGAAGTGGACGCCTCACGCGTGGCCGCGATCGGCTTCTGCTTCGGCGGCCTGTGCGCGCTCGATGTCGCGCGCAGCGGAGCCGACCTCCGAGGTGTGGTCTCCTTTCACGGCCTGCTCTCGCCCGCCGGTCTGTCGCCCCAGAAGATCCTGGCCAAGGTGCTCGTGCTCCATGGCTACGACGACCCCTCCGTGCCACCCGAAGCGGCGATGGCCTTCGCCAGCGAGATGAGCCGGGTCGGCGCGGATTGGCAGCTCCACGCCTACGGCGGCACCATGCACGCCTTCACCAACCCTCTGGCCAACAGCCCGACCTCGGGCCTGCTCTACTCCGAGCCGGCCGCCCGGCGCTCATGGCAGAGCATGACCACGTTCCTGGAGGAGGTCTTGGCGTAGCGCCGCGTTCGGCTCTCGAGCCTGGCCCCGTTCGCCTTCAGAAGGCGAAACCCAGGGCGGTGCGGCCCATGGGGATGATTCTATCGAGCACGGAGTAGCCGTTGATCTCGAAGTGGGCGTAGCTCGCGCCGGCGCCCAACGAGAGGGTGAAGTGGCCCCACTGCCAGCTGTAGCCCGCCATGGCGCCCGCGAGGATGCCCACGCCGCGATCGATGCCGTCGGCGAGGAAGAGGATCTCGAAGCGCGGTCCGAACCACAGCCCCGTGGGCGCGGGCCGCAGCAGGTGGATGCCGAGCCCGAGGATCACCCCGCCGCCCTTCACGCCATCGACGATCACGCCAGGGATGAGCACCTCGGGCCCGAGGTAGAACGAGATGCGATCGCCCAGAGCGCGGTGGTAGGTGAGGATGATCAGGCCCTGGATCGCGGCGATGGGATCCACGGTGATCACGTTGCGCAGGGTCTCGGGCGGCGGCGGACGAATCGGCACGGGGCCGGACGGGGGCACGTAGTGGGGGATCTCCTGACCCGTTGCCGTCGCGGGCCCATACACGGCGGGCGCGGCGTAGTTCGTGTAGGGCTGAGGGTTGCCGTAGCCCGGCGGCGCGATGGGCGGGCCCGAAGGCCCCTGCAGCTGGAGGGCTGCGCTCCCGGTTTCCCCTGCGTTCGCATCCGCGTCGCCCGAGGCCCCTGCGTCGGTCGTGGCGGTGTCGCCCGAGGCCCCTGCGTCACCTGGCGCGTCGTCCGGGGTGGGCGCGGCGAGCTCGTCGGCTGCCGCCGGAGGAGTCCCGGCGCTCTGAGCCTGGGCGCCTGCGCACAGGGCGAGCGTGAGGGCGACGCAGACCGTGCCGTGGAGGTGGTGAGCCACCCGCATCAGTCGCGCTTCGCCGCGTACTTCAGCACGCGCACCTTCTCCATCGTCACGAGCCCTTCGTGGACCATCTCGTCGAGGATGGGCTCGAGTACGGCCATGCGCTCCTCGCTCTCCACGATCTCGACCACCACGGGGAGATCCTCGGACAGGCGCAGCACGTTGGTAGTGTGGAGCACGCTGTGCGCGCCGAAGCCGGCGACTCCGTGAAAGACGGTCGCGCCGGCGAAGCCTTCCCTGCGCAGGCGCTCGAGCAAGGCGGTGGCGAGCGGTTGATGGCCGTGGCGATCGGACTCGCCGATAAAGACCCGCACCAGGATCTGCTCGCCTGTCAGTACACGCATGATGTCTCAGCTTGCCACGAGCAGGCGTCCCACGGCCACCCCGGCGAAGCTCGCGACTAGGCAGACGGTGACCGTGAGTCCGACGTTCAAGGCCGCCATGCCGTAGGCGCCTTCCTGGGCGTAACGCATCGTCTCGTAGCTGAAGGTCGAGTAGGTCGTGAAGCCACCCATGGCGCCGGTGGTGAGCGCGATGCGCAGGGTCGGCGAGATGCTCTCCGTCGACACACTCACGACCATCAAGAGCCCCAGAAGGAAGGAGCCCAGCAGGTTCACGGTGAAGGTGCCGTAGGGGAAACCGGCGCCGAGCGCCTTCTGGGCCCAGCCCGCGACCAGATAGCGCGCGCCGGTACCGAAGGCGCCTCCGAGGCAGACGAAGAGGAGGCGTTGCATCAGGGCGGCGAGTGTCGGTCGTCCGGGCCCCATCGGCAAGGCCGGCGCGCTCGCCTGTCCGGGCGTCAGCGGCGAAGGGGGGCGCGCACGTCGCGCGCGAGCTCCAACAGGCGCCAATAGGGTGGAGGGCGATGCTCGCGTCGTTCGAAGGTCGCGACTCGTGCCAGCAACGGCCCGCGCACCTCGGCGTACTTCGCGCGCAGAGACTCGATGCGCAGGGCCACGGTCGCGCTCATGCCTTCGGGCACGGGCCCCACGCGTCCGAGCCACACGAGCAGCGCGGACCAGCCCTTGGCCAGGCGCGCCACGGGCAGGCGCGCGCGGTCGTAGCCTACGTCCTCTCCCGCGTCGGCGCCTTCGAGCATGACGTCGAGGATGGCGTCGTCGATGTGGTCTCGGAGCAGCTGGTCCCGCGACCGCCACTCGGCGACCACACGCAGCTGCGGGTCGTATTCGAGATCGCTCGGCCCATGCGTGACGAAGTGGGTGACGCCGAAGGACGCCAGCCAGCGGGCCGCGCCTGGCTCCGAGGTGCTGGTCAGGCCCTGCCACAGGCGGACGCCGCGGCCCTCGTAGGCGGCCGACGCCACCTCGGAGCAGAACTGCGCCGAGTGATCCTGGTAGTCCAACTGGAAGTCGTACGGGATATGCGACGTGCGCGCGGCGCGGAGCGCGTCGTCGGCCGCCTCGGCGGGAAGCTGGGGATTGGCGATCAGCGCGGGCGAGTCCGCGCGCAGGCGCAGCACCATCAGGCGCAGCTTCTCGTCGCCGAGGTACTCCTCGAGGCTCGAGACCACGACGCCGCGTTCGATCTGCGACTCGATCACCGTGACCACACCCGCGGCGTCCACGTGAGCCAGGGCCACGTGCGAGAAATTGCCCGGGTAGTCGTTGCCGCGCGCGATCATGGCCGAGGTCGGCGCGCCGCCGCGCGAGAGCAGCAGATCGCCGCTGCGAACACGTACGCCATGCACGAGGGCGGAGGGCACGGCCGAGGGTTCATCCGTGCCGGGTTGGATCTCGGGCACGCTGCCCTCGGGGGCCGCCAGGAGCACCTCCTCTACGGCCGCGCGCGCGCCGTAGAGCAAGGCGTAGAGCGTGTCGCGAGCCGGCCGGCTCCTGATGTCCCAGCGCGTGGAGAGGTTCTTCACCACGCGGCGCAGTCGACGCGCGCGCTCCACGAAATCCTGAGCCCGAGCGGGGCAAGCCGCGACGTCAGCGCCCAGCTCGAACATGCGCCGACGCAAGGAAGCGAGGCGCGGATCGCTCGGGAGCACCTCCTCGGGTTCGGCCGCGAGCCCCGAGAGCATGCCGTCGACCATGGCCAGATTCGACTCGATCGGTGACGTGCCGCAGCCCCGCGCGCGCGTGCTTCGGTAGCGCTGCTCGAGGGCATGGAAGAGCCCGACTTCACCGCCGTGCTCGGACCAGAGGAAGGGCGTTCCGTCCGCGCCCCTCGGCGTCGGAACGGGCCCCTCGGGGATCGAGAGCAGGGCATAGAGCGCGGCCAGCGCCGCGAGAGCCCAGGCGACGCGACGCAGCACAGGGCGACCGCGACCGGGCGGATCGGCGGGGGC
>Ga0210044_10010823_pt1 | contig 10772 bp, 8 predicted proteins | sample CryGey13umfilter_2_FD_183959 | JGI IMG/M metagenome (GOLD analysis project Ga0210044, IMG submission 183959) | Groundwater microbial communities from aquifer in Utah, USA - Crystal Geyser 4/9/14 3 um filter (SPAdes) (version 2) | ecosystem: Environmental > Aquatic > Deep subsurface > Groundwater...
CTCCGGCGGCTCTACAACTTTCTCCAGAGCGGACGCCTCAAGGTGAAAGTCTTGCCCGATTTGGCATTCGGTTTGATCCACGGGAAGGCGGGAGTGATAACCAAGACGGATGGGTCACAGGTCTGTTTCATCGGCAGCGCCAATGAGTCCAAAACAGCCTGGACGAACAATTACGAACTGGTCTGGCTGGATGACAGCCCGGAAGGCGTTCAGTGGGTGCAGGAGGAATTCGATGCGCTGTGGGCGTCGCCACAAGCGATGGATCTGGCGGAGGCCGTGATTGAAGATGTGGTCAGACTGGCCCGTCGGGTCGTTGTTTCGGATGTTGCGGCCTGGATAAGGGAGGAGTCTCAGCCTGCGGAGCCCATTGTAGAGCTTCCCATTTACCGCCGGGAGAACGGCCTTTGGGCTCACCAGAAATATTTCATCAAGCTGGCTTTTGATGCTCACAAAAACGGTGGTGCAAGATATCTCTTAGCCGATCAGGTTGGTCTGGGGAAAACGGTACAACTTGCCCTGGCCGCAAAGCTTATGGCGCTCTATGGCGAAAAACCCATTCTCATCCTCGTCCCAAGGCCCCTTATGATCCAGTGGCAAGAGGAACTCTGGAGTCTGCTGGCCATGCCCACGGCGCGCTGGACGGGCAAGCAATGGATTGATGAACAGGGTGTTGTCTATGCCGATCTTGGCGCGGCAGGTTTAAGGAAGTGTCCGCGAAAAGTTGGTATCGTTTCTACAGGTCTTATCATTCGTGGCTCTGAAGGCGTGAATACATTGAAGGAGCTTTCATACGAGTGTGTCATCCTTGATGAGGCCCACAGGGCGAGGCGGAGCAACCTCGGCCCCATCCACCGGGGTGAAAAGGCGGAACCCAACAACCTGTTACAGTTTCTGATGGAGATCGCCCCTCGGACCAGGAGCCTGCTGTTGGCGACAGCAACGCCCGTCCAGCTCGATCCCATCGAGGCTTGGGATCTCCTGGGCGCCCTGAACAGTGGCAAGGAATTTGTCCTCGGTTCCCTTTACAGCCGCTGGTTGTCAAGGCCATTGGAAGGTCTGTCCCTCATTCTGGGAACAGCGGAGCCACCTGAGGTGATCAGTGAGCTTTGGGAATGGATTCGGGATCCCCTGCCACCATCATCTGAAAGCAAGGATTTTGAACTGATTCGCCGCGGCCTGGAGGTTTCTCCGTCTGAAACATGGGCGCCGCCGGAGGCATTTGAAGATCTTCCCCGACCAGACCAGCAAAGGGTCAGGCGTCTCTCTAAAATCTTCTTTCAGGAACATAATCCCTTCATCCGCCATATAATTAGGCGGACCCGGGATTTTCTGGAAAACACCATAAACCCCCAGACAAACGAGCCTTACCTGCAGCCTATAAAAGTTCGTCTTTTTGGCGAAGATGACAAGGGGGTGATTACCCTGCCGCCGTTTCTAAGTGATGCCTATGAGGCTGCAGAGGAGTTCTGTTCCATTCTTGCCAGAAGACCCGGGCTGAATTCCGGGTTCATGAAAACAATTCTTTTGCGCCGCGTGGGAAGCACGATTGAAGCGGGCAGGCTGACGGCGATTAAGATGCTCGGATCACCCCTTGAAAGAGACCAGGACGATGAGGAAGGGGAAGACGAAAGAGATGAAACACTGTCCTCCCTGTATCCTTTAACCAAGGAAGAACGATCTGCTTTGACCAGGTTTCTGAAAATCCTCGACGAAAACAGGGATGAAGACCCGAAGTTGCGGCAGGTGGAAACCATCCTTTCCTCGGGCGTGCCTGTTACGGGTGGTTGGTTGTATTTGGGGTGTATCATCTTTAGCCAATACTACGACTCCGTCTTTTGGTTGGGGCAGAGGCTGTCCCAACGTTTGCCAGGAGAAACCATTGCTATTTATGCCAATGTTTCCGGTTCAGGGATCATCCAGAATGGAGCTTTCCAGCGGTCAAATCGGGACGAGATCAAAAGGCGAATCAGTGCAGGCGAACTGCGGTTGGTCATCGGCACAGATGCCGCCTCCGAGGGGCTCAATCTCCAACGGCTGGGATCGCTAATCAATCTGGACCTTCCCTGGAATCCCACCCGTCTTGAGCAGCGCAAAGGCCGGATTCAGCGCATCGGCCAGGTACGCCCCGAAGTGTTGATTTACAACATGAGATATAAAGGATCTGTGGAGGACCGGGTTCATCAGCTTCTGTCAGAGCGGCTCGCAAATATCCGGAATATGTTCGGCCAGATCCCCGACACACTGGAAGATGTCTGGGTGTGGGCGGCCCTCCGCGAAGAAGAACAGGCAAAGCAGGTTATTGATGAGGTTCCCCGGCGCCATCCGTTTGAGATGAAATACGACCGCATCGAGAACGTGGAATGGGAGTCCTGCAGCAGGGTGCTGGATTCGTTGAGTCAGATAGATTTGTTACAGAAGGGGTGGTGAATTGTAAAATTGCCCCATTGCCGGACAGCAGGTATGCATAATAACACGTTGCGCTTTCTTCTTGACAGACAAGCACCCTATTAATTATCCTTAAACCATTATCGTATAATTCTCTTTTCTCTTGACACGTCAGTTTTCTTTTCATATATGTGATTAGTTTTTCATCCCAGGAAGGATGTGAAAGTATGCCCTCCCTTGAATTAGATGGCGTTTCTATAGTTTTGTTGGGCTTGTTTAATCCGGCTATATTTCAACCAATGTGGTTTAAAGCACACGGGTTAATCCGTGGTGATGAAGCCGAATCGGCACAAAAAATCACGGTAATATCTCCAGAGATAAGTCAGTTCAAGATTGGGGAATTTATGATGGAGGTATGGCGTGAGCGCTTTATGGCCAGCACAAATGATGCAACCTTATTTCAACCACTTAGGGACTTAGTAATAGGAGCATTCTCTTTGTTAGAGCATACCCCCATAAAAGCGATAGGTATAAATCGCACTATGCATTTCTCAATTGCTGATATAGACACACTTAACCGCTTTGGTGATTTTCTCGCTCCTAAGGATTCTTGGAAGGAGCTAATGGATACTCCCGGCTTAGCAGTTATGATCATGAAATATCCACGCGCTAACCCAGAGGGAGAAATTAACGTAAGAATCGAGGCGTCACAAAAAGTCATACCAGGGGTGTATTTTGACGTAAACAATCATTATGAATTGAAAAAAGAAGAAACAGAAGTAGAAGGCACTATGAAAGCCATTAATGTACTGAAAGACAATTGGGAACCAGGATTGCTATTTTCTTTGAAGATAGCCGAACATTTACTGGGAAGGGATTACTGATGTATTCGCCGGAAGAGGTCCGCTTCGACCCAGGACAAGTAAGCGAGGAAACGCAGTCGCAACGGCAAGGTGAAAGAGGAAAAGACACTGATCGTAATGTTTTGTGGTTAGGCCCTCCCCCCTTTACTTTACATAAGCGTACTGAAAGCTCGTCGATATCATTGGTCACTGGACAGAGAGAGCCAGATATGGAATTGCCTAATAGAATTGTAGTTAGGCTACCTTTTCCACCACCGACGCACCGGTTTAAATTGTTGCAGCAATGGGAAGGAGAATTGATCGAAATAAAAAATGAGGAGTGTACAGCAATCTTGCGAGATATGAGTCATCCGGAGAATCCTATAGAAGAAATTACTTTCTCTGTAGCGGAAATCTCATCTTCAGATATTAGTCTCGCTGTCCCTGGTTCAATTTTCTATCTATCCATTGGCTACTATGATCGAATTGATGGCCAGCGGTTACGGACTGCATCTATTCGTTTCCGCCGGCTTCCAGCATGGACAATGAGTGATTTTAAGAGGGCTGAAGAAGAAGCAGAAAAAATAAAAGGAATTTTCGGGTTAACAAAGGAAATCCGCTCTGTTGAAAGATATTGAAATATCATTTTTTGGCCCAGGCATCGGTGAATGTATCGTCAGTCACTTAGGCAATAACCAATGGATGATTGTTGATTCATGCCTTGACCCCTCAACGCGAGCCCCCATTGCCCTTCAATATTTGAACCAAAAAGGTGTTAATGTCGCGACCGACGTTAAGCTTTTCCTTATAAGCCATTGGCATGATGATCATATCAGTGGTGCATCTGAAGTTTTACGTGCATGTAAATCCGCAAAATTTGTATGTTCCGCTGCTCTCCGTTGCAACGAGTTTGTTACTCTTGTATCAAGATATCAAAGTAGATCAATGATGATTAGTTCTGGTGTTGACGAATTTGCAAAAATAATCGGCGAACTTGAATCACGGAGCAAAAGTAAAAAAGTCATAATTGGTCCAGATACTTGGGCACTTGCAGACAAGAGAATATTCTTTCTTCCAAATCATGGTATAGAAGTCTTTACTCTTTCCCCTTCCGATGCGGCATTAACCCATAGTTTCAGTAGTTTTGCCAAGCTAATCCCAACACTTAAATCAACAAAAAATCGGGTCATTGACCTGTATCCAAATCACGCGGCTGTGTGTGTGTGGATCAACTTAGGAAAAGATTTGAAGATTCTTCTTGGCGCTGATTTAGAGGTTCATAGAGAAGACTCCTTTGGATGGAAAGCAATATTCACATCAAACACCCGCCCAGCAGGCAAGGCTCTTGTCATAAAGGTTCCGCACCATGGGTCTTCAAACTCTTATTTGAAAGAAATATGGACGGAGTTAATTGATCCAGATCCTATCGCAGTGATAACACCTTTCACAAAAGGGGAAAAACCATTGCCAACTGATCTCGATTTGAAAAATATCCGTCAACACTCAAAGAGAACATATTGTACCGGTTCACGAACAGGTGGAAAACACATAAAGCGAGACAGCAGTGTTGAAAAGACTCTTAAGGAATTCGCGAAGTCCCATAGAGTCGTAACAGGCAAGATGGGACGTGTTACGGTCACATTTCCTGATTCGGCAAATATTACTGGTGTCCAAGTAAGTATCCAAGACCCCGCTCATCGATTATAAGCTGTGTGCTTTTCGTCAATTCGGCAAATGCTTGGGGGGAAAAGGAATATTGTAAAGCCTTTATGATCTCCAGCAATACAACTCAGTATGTAAGAGATCCTACAGGATGATTTGGATAGAAAAGGGAGTCAGCAAGAACCTCTCATGGCTAAATTATGCAACCCTTGAGCATGTTATGGTTCGTTATTTCTCCGAGAATGCCCTTCGTTTCTCAACCTCCCTTGACACATAGTCAGCTACGCCTTGTTTCAAAGGAGTGCCGGGTAAAAACACCTCGGCAACGCCTAATTCTTTCATCTCTGGAATTTCGTCATCATAAATGATTCCGCCCACCACGACCAAAACATGTCCCAGATTTTCTTCCTTTACCCGAGCCATCACCCTTCGCATAGCCTGCATATGGCCGCCACATAAAAAGCTTAGTCCCAAAACGTCGGCATCCTCTTGAATCACCGCCGTTACCACTTCTTCTACTCTCCTGCCTGCGCCTAAATAAATTACCTCCATCCCGGCATCACGCAATGCTCTGGTTACCGCCTCAATCCCACGATAATGACCATCAGTGCCAATCTTAGCCGTTATCACCTTTATCTTTTCCTTGCTCATGATCATCTGTCCCCTTGGGTATAAGGTATAGGGGTCAAATCTTTATTCTTGACAAATGGATTTCATTTGTCAAGAATAAAGATTTGACCCCTATTATTTATTATTTATTATTATTTATTATTCTTTTAAAAAGGATTCTTTCTCTCACCGGCCCAATCGTATTCCAATCCATCAACCATTCTTAACACTCCCCTTACCTCGGCAAAAGTAGCGTCAGCTTTCAAAGCTTCAAACACGCAAGGGACTAAATCATCATTGGTCTTCCTTGCGGTATTGTATAACTTCTCCAACACCCTCTTCACTTTTTCCTTGTCCCTCTTTTTGTCTCTCCATTCCACATATTCAGCAAGATAAGGCTCGACTTCCCTGGATACATCAGGCGCATACCTTTTGGGCTTGAAATCTTCTTCCGGCGGAATGATAAAGCGATTAACACCGATAACCGGCTTCTCCCCGCTTTCTATCTTCCCCTGCAGCGCGATCTGACTTTTTTCCAGTTCCCTCTTGACCCAACCGGTCCGCATGGCCTCTAACCAGCCGCCCATTTTTTCAATCCTGTCAACCTCTGCCTCAATCCTTTGCGCCATTTCATTAGTCAGCCACTCCACATAATAAGAACCTGCCATCGGATCAGCCACCTTCGGCACGCCGGACTCATACCTTATGATCTGCTGAGTCCTGACGGCAAGAGTTGCCGCATCTTCTGACGGGGTGGCCCATGCCTCATCGTATGACGGGACCTGGATGCCCATGGCGCCGCCAAGAACACCGGCCAGGCAACCCAAAGTCCCCCTCATGAGATTGACTAAGGGTTGCTGTCTTGTAAAGCTTGACCCCGCAATATTAGCGTGAAATCTAAGGCATAATGCATTTTGGTCGGTAACTCCGAAGTCTCTTTTTAATGTCTCAGCCCAAATCTTCCTCGCCGCTCTAAACTTCGCCACTTCCTCAAAGAAATCCTGACTTACGCTCAACACCGGCATCAACTTTTGCGCAGCGACATTTACGTCAATCCCCCTTCTTACCATCTCGCGGATTGTTTCATTACGGATGGCGATGCTATATGCAATCTCCTGAACGGCATCACAAAACGCCTCGCGTATATCATAACCGCTGCTATACCATCCGTTCCACTTGGATAGATTTCGGCAAATATATTCCAGGAAGTCATTTGACCATCGGAATATCGTCGAGGTACGGCTGCTAATAAATGTTATATATTCCTGATCGGGAACACAGGTGTTAAACAGATAGAAATGTGGAATCAGAGCCAAACCCCTCAATTTGCTTATATCGCACCCATGCTTCATGGCAGTCAATATATAAGCTTGTGAAACGTCAGGCACAGCAGGAGCTGAAGAAAAGCTGAGCGCTTCTAAGGGCAGGCCCTCAAGCATTTCCTCTACGTCTTTCAAGGAGTGCAGGCAAGTCCCGCATACCCCAAGATGGCCATCGGCAGCCGGCTGGTCCGGCTCAAGCCCGTAGAATGTCGGGTTATCCAACTCACATTCTATAGCTGTCATGCCTTGCCCTATCAGGTATCTCAATCTCTCATTATACGCCTTCGGTGTGGATAGGCCGGTAATATTCCTGATATTCCACAATTTACCACGATACATTTTGGGATGATGACCCCTGGTAAAAGGATACTCCCCGGGAAGGCCAATGTCCCTATGAACGTCTATTCCTGCAAGATCATCCTGGGTATATAGCCCTTTGACAGGAATCCCGGAGTCTGTCTTGAAGTCTGTTACCGCTTCACGGTAGGCCTCTGTAATTTTCTCTTTTCTTAATTGATCGCTCATCAGAACCTCCTGTGCATTATTACGCTGACGTTTTATAGGCTCTATCAGTAACTATTATTCAGCCTCATCTGATTCAAGAGTATCCTATCCCCCTAAAAAAAGTCAAGGGGTCAAGGGATTTTTTTAATTCCTTTGATTCCGGCATGGAGGGGCCCTTGACAATGTTCTGCTTTATTGGTATGCTTCAACTTAACTTTCTAAGAAAGGATGCCGGATGGAGAGAAGCCCCCTCCCCCTTCAGGGGATCAGAGTACTGGATTTTACCTGGCTTCTGGCCGGCCCCTATGCTACGAGAATCCTGGCCGACTTCGGGGCCGAGGTGATCAAGGTCCAATCCGGGAAAACCGCAAAGGGCGCTGAATCCAATGCTACGCCTTATTTTAATGCCTGGAACCGCAACAAGTTGAGCATCACCCTGGACATGAGCCACCCCGAAGGAAGGGAGCTTGTACTGAAGTTGGTCAGGATAAGCGATGTGGTGATAGAGAATTTTACCCCCCGGGTGATGGCCAACTGGGGGCTGAACTATGAAGCGCTGAAACAGGTCAGGCCCGACCTGATCATGGCCGGCCTGTCGGGGATGGGGCAGACGGGTCCCTGGAAGGACTTCGCCGCCCTCGGCCATACTATTACCGCCCTCACCGGCCTTACCTATCTCACCTCCCCTGCTGAAGATTCTCCGGCAGGGATAGGCTATGCCTACGCAGATCCATTGGCCGGCCTGGTTGCCGTCCTGGCCGTCCTGGGGGCGCTGGAACATCGCCGAAGGACCGGCCAGGGACAGTATCTGGACATTTCAGAATACGAGGCAATATCCAGCCTGCTCGGCCCTGCCCTTCTTTCCTGCGCGGTCAACCATCCGCCGGCTGCGCCTCCGGACAGGACCTCCGAAGGCATCCCCGCCGCCCCCTATGCCTGCTACCGGTGCCGGGGTAAAGAAAGGTGGTGCGCTATCGCCGTATTTAGCGAGGATGAGTGGCATGCCCTCTGCCGGATCATGGATAATCCCTCCTGGACAAAAGAGGAAAGATTCTCCGATCTTTTGCAGCGGCAACAGCACGCTGAGGATCTCAATGAGCTGATAGGACAATGGACCATTAATTATCCGCCGGAAGAGTTAATGGATATGCTACAAAAAGCCGGGGTACCCGCCGGGGTAGTCAACAACGCTGCCGATCTGGCAGGCGACCCTCAACTTGTAAGCAGGGGGTTTTTTATACAACTTCCCCACCCGGTTCTGGGTAATACCACCTCCGATGGCACACCGATCAGGCTAAGTCGTACACCGGCCCGCTTCCGGCGGGCCGGCCCCCTGTTAGGACAGGATAACCGCTATGTCTATCAGGACTTGCTGGGCCTGGATGAGGATGAATTCCGTCAATATGTCGAGAAGGGGATCATTGCCTAAAGACCACTTCTCCATACAATCTTCCCGCCAGTGATCTTCGTGCTATGTTTTGGTTGGGTTAGGATATACGGAAAATGCTTGACACTCTCTGATTGTCCGATATATCTTACCGCCGATTCTCCTCCCAAGTTGAGCAATTTCAAGCCCCCTTCTCTCGCTATCCTCCTCCCGTCGGGAGAAGAGAGAATTAATACGCTTTTTCTGGATGGGAAGAGGCTAAAGAGATGAAGCATCATAATCTAAGATACTGGATTGCCTTAAAATTTGTTGATGGCGTGGGAAATGTGGGTTTTAAAACCCTGGTGGATGCCCTTGGTTCCCCTCAGAATGTGTTCCAGGAAACCATCAATACCCTCAGGATGGTCCCGGGCATTGGCGAGAAAACTGCAGGCCGGATAAAAGCATTCAACGACTGGGAGAAGGTCGAAAGGGAGATGGAAACCGCTCACAAAATGAATGTTTCCATCGCTACCTTTCAGGATCCACAATATCCGAAAGCCCTCTTGAACATCTATGACTTCCCTCCCTTCCTCTATGTAAAGGGGATTCTGGGAGAAAACGATATTAATGTTGCCGTTGTCGGTTCCAGAGCGGCAAGCACCTATGGTAAATTTTCCACGGAAAGACTCTGTCGCGAACTGGCAATGCATGGAATTACCGTGGTAAGCGGCATGGCCAGGGGGATTGATTCGGCAGCTCACAGGGGGGCACTCGCCGGCAAGGGTAGGACCATCGCCGTTTTAGGTTCCGGTCTTGATGTCGTTTATCCGCCGGAAAATGAAAAACTTTTCCTGGAGATTGCCGCGCATGGCGCCGTCATCACCGATTTCCCATTTAGTACACCGCCTCATGGACCCAACTTTCCCGCCAGAAACAGGATCATCAGCGGCATCTCTCATGGTGTGGTGGTCGTCGAGGCAGGCGAGAAGAGCGGCTCCCTGATCACAGCCAGGCTTGCCCTGGAACAGGGTCGGGAGGTTTTCGCCGTACCGGGTAGCATTGATACCGCCGGTTCGAGAGGAACGCATAAACTTATCAAGCAGGGAGCAAAACTGATAGAAAATGTTTACGATGTCCTCGACGAGATCCTTCCCCAGTTAGACAGGGAGTTACAGGTCAAGTTCCTGCAGGCGAAAAACTCCCCACAGGATAACGCCGCTCAGGAAAAAGGAACTCCCGCCGCGGCGGAAGTCAGCGGACTAAGTGACGCCGAGACGTCCGTATTAAAACAGGTATCCTCGAAACCGGTTAATGTTGACAGTATTATTGTCTCCACGGGGTTAAAAGCTAACGATGTCTTGAGTATACTTTTGAACATGGAACTACAGGGTCTCGTCAGGCAATTGCCTGGAAAAATATTCGTACGCAAGGAATAATTATGTCAGATTCGCTGATCATTGTTGAATCCCCCACCAAGGTCAAGACCATTAAAAAATATGTCGGCGCTAATTTCGACGTCCGGGCGACGATGGGGCATATCAAGGACCTCCCTAAAAACGTCCTGGGCATAGATGTCAAAAATCATTTCTCCCCCACGTATAATATCATTGAAAGTAGAAAAAAGCTGGTCGCCGACCTGAAAAAAGCGGCGAGGAGGGCCGATTACATCTACCTGGCGCCTGATCCTGACCGGGAAGGCGAGGCAATAGCCTGGCATATCGCCGAGGAAATCGGCACAAAAGATAAGCATATTAAAAGGGTTCTCTTCAATGACCTCACTAAAAGCACCATCATGGAAGCGATTAACCATCCTCTCGAACTTGACCTCAACAAATACGAGGCCCAGCAAACCCGGCGCATCCTCGATAGACTTGTGGGTTATCAGATCAGTCCTCTCCTCTGGGAGAAGGTAAAAAGGGGATTGAGCGCCGGTCGGGTACAATCGGTAGCGGTCAGGATCATCTGTGACAGGGAGGAAGAGATCCGCAGGTTTGTTTCGGAAGAGTACTGGAATATCACCGCTCATCTTAATGCCTTAAATCCCCCTCCCTTTAAGGCCCGGCTCTTCAAAATCAAGAA
>Ga0210044_10010828_pt1 | contig 10770 bp, 10 predicted proteins | sample CryGey13umfilter_2_FD_183959 | JGI IMG/M metagenome (GOLD analysis project Ga0210044, IMG submission 183959) | Groundwater microbial communities from aquifer in Utah, USA - Crystal Geyser 4/9/14 3 um filter (SPAdes) (version 2) | ecosystem: Environmental > Aquatic > Deep subsurface >...
AAAAAAACCGCCATAATAATCAGATACAGTAAAAACGGCTTTAATAAAACCCAAACAAAGCCCAGAGCAGAGTTATGATAGCGCATCACGAAATCTGTCCGCACCAATTCATAAAACAGGTCAAAATTGTTTTTTTTAAAGCCGGATTTACTCATGATGAGTATTATACTAGGATAAAGCATGTGCGGCATTGTGGGTAAACTCAATCTTAATAGTAAACCCGTGACGGCGGCAGAAATTAAATCAATGGGTCGGGCCATCGGCCACCGGGGCCCGGACGATGAAGGAATTTGGACCAAAGGCCCGGTCGGTTTGGGCAACCGGCGCCTGTCGATTATCGATTTGTCCCCTGCCGGACATCAGCCTTTATCCAATGAGGATAAAACCGTTTGGATCACCTTTAACGGCGAGATTTACAACTTTCAGGAATTGAGAACTAAATTGATTAAACAGGGTCATCGGTTCCGATCCAAGACTGATACGGAAACAATTGTCCATCTTTGGGAAGAATACGGCGTTAACTGTTTAAAATACCTGCGCGGCATGTTTGCTTTTGCCTTGTGGGATGATCGCCAAAAAATTCTGTTTCTCGCCCGGGACCGGTCCGGAAAAAAACCGCTTAAATATTACAGTGACTGTCATAGTTTAATTTTCGCTTCAGAAATAAAAGCGCTGCTTCAGGTTAAAAATATTAATTCCGAACCGGACCCAATCGCCATTGACCACTACTTCAGCCTGGAAGCCGTCCCGGCGCCGCTGACCGGCTTTAAACAAATTAAAAAACTGCCGGCCGCCTCATACTTAATTGTCAAAAATAATCGGGTTAGAATCAAAAAATATTGGCAACTAAATTTTTTACCCAAAATTAAAGCCGATGAACCCGCTCTGGCAAAAACGGTACTCGAGCAGTTAACCGAAGCCGTCAAACTCCGCCTGATTGCTGACGTTCCGGTCGGCGCGTTTTTATCCGGTGGCGTCGATTCATCGGCAGTCGTGGCCTTAATGAGCCGGTTGGGCCAAAAACAGATCAATACTTTTTCGGTCGGTTTTACTGATCAAAAATACAGTGAACTCAAGTATGCCCGAATCGTGGCCAACCAATTTGTCACCAATCACCACGAAATTATTTTACAACCCAGTCATTTCCGACTCCTGCCCCAATTAGCGGCCGCCTATGAAGAACCTTACGGCGACCCGTCCGCTTTACCCACTTTCTTAGTCAGCCAACTGGCCAGCCAATCGTTGAAGGTTGTTTTAAACGGCGACGGCGGCGATGATAGTTTTGCCGGCTACCAGCGTTATCAAAAATTCGGATCGTTAAATTTAGCCGCTCGGCTTTTGCCGCCTTGGTCCCGCCACTTGGCGAAAAATCTTCTTTCCCGACGCTGGCCAACCCTAGCTGATTTAATCAGTCAACCGGGATTTGGTGATTACTCGTCTGCCTATCTTGGGTTAAACGCCCCTTTAAATTTTAAACAGCAACTATATCAACCGAATTTTTTTCACTCGGTCGATCCGTTATCCAGCCAAAAATTATTTGACAGTGTGTCTCAACCAAACCTCTCACCTTTAGATAATGTCTTGCTGGCCGATATTAACATTTACCTCTCTCAAGTTTTACTCCCCAAAGTCGACATTGCCTCAATGGCCAACAGCCTGGAAGTTCGTTCGCCCTTTTTAGACCAGGAGCTGATGCAATTGGCCGCTAAAATTCCTACTAATCTTAAGTTAAAAAACGGCATGGGCAAGTATATTTTAAAAAAGTCACTTGAAGGAATTTTGCCCAAAGAAATTATTTATCGCCAAAAAATGGGTTTTGGTTTTCCTCTGGGTTCATGGCTTCGGCACGAGTGGCGGCCAAAAATTAAAGAATTATTACTTGACCCCCAAGCCAAATACTGCCGCTACTTACAACCGGCAACGGTTAAGAATATGATCGAAAATCCGCAGACCGGAGAACATTTTGACCGCCGCTTGTGGCGGGTGTTGATGCTGGAGCTGTGGCTACAGCACTATTTTCCAAAGAGGTAAATCTCGACTCCCCAGTTATCCAGCCCCTCACCGGCTAAATGTTTAAAATTTGTTCTAATATAATTTAAAACTTCCGGCTTAAAATGCCTGGATTTTTCCTGCTCCCATACCACAAAGCCGGAACCGGAAAATTCCGGATAGGGATTTTCCTGAAGATCAATCACCGGCGTATCCGGCGGTAAATCTTGCAAGTAATAATCCCGCAGCTGGACCGCCAGAATTTTATCGCCCGGTTTAAATTCAACCAGCATCGCCGGATATGCCCGGGTAATTTTTGCCTGACCGTCACGGCCAAAATAAAGATAGCCGCTGCCGGCAACCAGCCAACACCCGGCTAAAACCAGCACGGCGCCTAACCACCACCTCGGTTTAATCGTGTCCAGCTGGACCCAAATCGACAACGGCAGCAAAGCCAGAACATAAGCTCCGCCCGGAGGAAAATTAGTGATAAAAATTAACACCAATAAATAAACGATAATAATGATTTTTAAATACCGTTGGCGCCGGTTAAACAGAAACAAGGCTAAGCCTATCCACCAAGAAAACGGATAACTGAACAAAAACTTCACATACTGCCAATGAGGTAATCTCGCCCAACCCAAAAATTGCTGCTGGAAAAAATCGACCTTTAGATATCCGTTTAAAATAATTAAACCGATTAAGGCTAAAATGAAAACTGCAACTAACCGCCACTGTTTTTTTATAATAGCCCAAACCAACCAAGCTATCGGTAATATTAAAGTCAGCAAATGCAGCCAATAGGCCAATAAAAATAACAATCCGGCCGTCAGCCGTTTTGACCGATGCCAAACACCGACTAAAAGCAAAAAAACCAAACCGTAAAGCGGGTACATCCTGGCGACGCGGGCATAGTCTACCAAAGGAAAAGCCAAAGCTAAAATCGCGCTGTACATTAAACTGAAATTAACCGATCCGCCCATTACCCGGCTAAACCAATAACCGGCAATAACTAATAAACTGCCGGAGATAACCGAAACCAGCCGGGAAGAAAATTCGCTGATCCCCAACCAATGATAGACTGACGCTAAACTGTATAAATGCGGCCAGGCCCGGCTGGAATGAACTTGGCTGGGTTCGCTTTTAATAAAATCCCAAAAATAAACTTCTGCGCCAAGATTGGGCACGGTTTCATTGGCAGTTATTAACGCCAACAGCCGGCTTTTAAAACTTGTTGACTGGTAACGACACTGATCAGGATCTTTTTGGCAGTGATAAATATATGCCGCTGCCTTAACCGTGGAAAATTCGTCTTCTTTTAAAACCGGCTGCCCTACCTGATAAATTCGCAGGAAAAAAGCTAAAACAAAAATAAACCACAGCAGTTTTTTCATGGTTTAAAAATATACCCTGTTATGGCGCCGAAGGTTTTTTCAGCCTGAACTTCAAAGCCAGAACTTTCCTGTCTGTCAGTCACCAACAGAATTTTATCAACTGTCCCTTCAATCGATGGCTGGGGATACAACCAGGAAAAATTATCATCCATAAAGCTTTTGGCCGGCGGATTGCCGGACAGTTCAAATAAATAGCGCAAGCCATTTTCCCGGTGGCACTTGCTTTCCGATTCCAAATCCCAATTCGACCCGGCCAAATACTGATTTGCCCATTTGATTAATTCTTTTTTGTTAGTTAAACCGTAAGGATTAGTGACGCGGCTGAACTGATAAAGGTTCACTGCCAGAAAGACTATTATCACCGCAGTTCCAAACAGTTTCGGCAGGCGTTTAATTACCAGGGCTGTAGCCATCGCCCAAACCGGCATCAAACCGGTAAGGTAATGATCAAACAAAGAAAAACCCATTAAACCGAATAAACCAATACCAATAAAGTATGCAATTAACAATAGCCTGATCTCACGCTGTTTCCAGGACAGCAATGTAACGACAATAGCCGCTATTAATAGCCACGGATTAACCGCGAGCCGGGCCTGGGCATAAGGAATGCAGTAACTGTAAATCTCAATGAGATTGGTTTGGGCCGTATACCAAAACCGGGATAAACTTTGCGGCAACAGTAAAAGCGCCTGCCAATTGGGCTCTTTCCCGGCGACGTTAGTCAGCAACCGACCAATTCCCGCCAGATTTTGCCAATTATGCCTTAAGTCAAAGGCCAATAATGGCGCCAGGAAAATCCCCGCTCCCAGCCACCAATATTTAAGGGCCCTGGGCCGATACAGCAAAACAAATAAACCTAAAGTTAAATTTGACGGATCGGCCGTGACCGCCAAAACCAAAGTCAATATCAATCCCAAATTGTTTTTCTGCTTTAAAAACCACAACAGCAGCAAAGTAAATAACGGATTAAAAAATAAGGGCCAGTAATGATGGTCAAAGGCTACAACCGCCCAGGAAACCGTATAAAGTAAAGTGGCTGTCAGGCTTCGACTGTACCGGTAAAGCCAATAGATTGTGACTAAAGAAAATATGCCGGCCCACCAACCCCAACCAATCGGGTCAAACTGAAACGGCCACAGCAAAAGGGCCGAAAAGTAATAAAAGTAGGGCGGCAGGTGAATTTGCAACGGCGAAATCCCGCCGATTAAAAACGGCCGCTTGAGCTCAAATAGGCCCCAGGCCCGCCAAGCAATTAATTCCTCATCCATCGTAAAATGAAACCACTCTTCCAATTGCCACCAGCGTAAAAATAAGGCCAAAAGCAAAATCACTGCCAATAGCCAATATCGGCGCTTCATCTTAACTGTTTTTTGACTTTAGCCGGGACGCCGGCCGCCATCACGTGATCGGGAATATCAGTTCGCACCACCGCTCCGGCCGCCACCAACGACTCCCGGCCAATTGTCACTCCGGGCAAAATTAAACAACTCACTCCTAAAACCGAACCGGAATTAATTTGGGTGTGTAACACTTTTTTTGGGTAAAATTTTAATAGCGGATGATCACTGTAACCGACCGAGTGGTGGGACAGGATTGACGATCGGGCAGTCACGCTGACCTGGTTGCCAAAAGTGATCCGGCCGGCCAAATCCAAAAGCACCACCGGGCCCAAATAACAATCATTGCCTAGGGTCAAACCAAACAAGCCGGTTCGGTCTAAATTCATTAAAAAGATCCTGTCAATAAAACAGTTCCGGCCGATTTTTGCCCCGCCTAATCTTAACCACCAGATCCGCAGCGGCGAGTACGGTAAAAGCAAAAATACCCAATACCATAATTCCATAAAGAAATATTTAATTATCCGTTTTAAGCCGATTTCTTTAAACATATTCTTGACAATAATGTCAATTTGTATTATTATATTTTTGTAGACTTAAGGTCTACTTGACTTTGTTCAAAGCCCCCGCAAGGGGGTTTTTGATTTTCAGTTAACTGTTTCTATTAAGATTAAGTCTGTACTCAAAATCCTCCACAAATAATATTTCCTTAATAACGTTGGCGTTTTTAGCATCAATCAGTTCTTTCCCAACATGATCTCTGGCACCAAAAATGTAAATTGTTTTATTAAACTTCTCATGAAGATAACGGCATACATAGGCTAAATCGCCGTCGCCGGAAAAAATCACTGCCGTATCAAAATTGTCTTTTTCCCGGATTAAATCTACAGCCATTTCTATATCAAGATTGCATTTTTTTATATACCCGGTTTTATACTTAACATCGGGAATATATTTAACTCTTTTTGAATTAATTTGCTTATGATTCATAATTTTTGATGTTTAAACTCCCAGGAAAATTTAATTAAATTCCACAAATAATTAAACGTATCGGGAATCAGTCTCACCGTCGAAGTTTTATTTTTATTTTTGACAAAAGCCACGGGAATTTCCCCGACTTTTAACTTAGCTTTGAAACATTGCGCCATAATTTCCGTGTCAAAGAACCAGCCTTTATTTTTAATTTTTTTAAGGAGCGGCATAATTTTTCTCCGCCGGAAAAATTTGTAACCGCCTTCCGTATCCTGAAATGGCAATCCCAACAGCTGCTTTCTAAGCCAAACATAACCCTTACTGGCAAACCAGCGCGGCAGGCTCCAAAGCTGAAAATCATAAATCCGCCAGGCTAAGGCCGCATCCGCCCCGTCTTCTAAAACATCCACAAATTTAGATAGATACCATTCACCGGTTTCCAAATCAATATCGATAAAACCGACGTACTTACCCTGGGCCCGCCTAAAACCATCAACCACAGTTTTTCCCCGGCCAAGGTTGCGGTGATGAAAGTAAGCCGAAAGACTATCATGAGAATATTTTTTTAAAGCTTTTTTTATTAATTCTACAGTGTCATCGCTCGATTGGTCTTCGACAAAAATTATTTCCCAGGTATAACCCGATCGCTTGAGCGTTTTAATAATCCGTTCAACCGAATTTTCGAAAATCTCACTTTCGTTATAGCAGGGCAGAACCAAAGAAACGTTAAATTTATTCATGGAGCAATTTTGCTAATAAAGGAATGTCTTGAACAACAACATTCCAAATTAACTCCAAGTCCAATTCCCAATAATCATGAATCAGCTTGTTGCGAAAGTCTTTCATTTCCCGCCATGGCACTTGAGGGTTCGATTTAATAAAGTCCGGGATTATTTTTGAGCTGGCTTCACCGATAATTTCCAACTGGCGAATAACCGCATCCTGCGTTTTTTGATCCTTGGCAAATTGGTTAAAATCCATACCTTTAACATAAACCTTAATTGTCCTTATCGCTTTAGTTATATGAGACAAATATGGTTCAATTTGCTTCATAGATCACTTTTAGATCTGGTTCTACAAATGGTCGCAGATATTTACTTAGTCCTTTCCTGGTAATTAAATCTACTTTTTTCTTGAGAATATCTTCCAATTGATGCTCGGTACGAATGAGATGAATTAATCCAACGGGCTTGTTAAACTCCACTAAAAAATCAACATCGCTCGTCGGTTTGTGATCTTCGCGCGCATAGGAGCCAAACAGGGCTAAATAAGAAACTGAGTTTCTCTTGGCAATGGATTCAATTTTTTTTTGATAATGGGAAAGAAAATTCATAGACATGCTAAAATTATAACATGGAAAAACCAATAAGAACAATGTTTCTGAGACTGATTTTTCCCGCTACTGCCACGTCAAAAGCTAGAGAGATTTATTTGATGTGATTGCGGCGGTAACGAAAACAATAAAACAAAACCGATGATAAAGTAAATAAAGAAATAATTTTGGCCCAACGCCGTAAGGGTGTATCCGTAAAATTTGTCTCAATTTTAGCCCCGGCGGACGGAGTCGCGAATTCAATCAAGCCATTAGCCGATGGCCAAATCGGTACCGCCTGCCCGTCGATTTTTACCTCCCAGCCGGGATAGTAAAGGGTGTTTAACTGACCGGGTGGCGGTGGCGGCAGCCGATCAAAGTCAACTGATTTTACCCAAATTGGTAAATGTTCGTTCCAACCGGTGGCGACACCGGTATAGTTATCAAAAAATTCCTGATCGTAAACCCGGGTATCATTAATCCGCATATGGTTGCGGTTGCCGTAAAGCGCTAACGCGATCAGTAATACGTAAAAAGTAATCCGTAATAAGTAATTCTTAATTAATTTCACTGCCGTGCTGCCGATCAACGCACTGGTAAATACTGCCAGGGCTAAAAATCGCCACGGAGTGGACACACTCTGTAACGGCGTCGGCCAGTCCCAGATAAATTGGGACGGCGTCAGCATTAAACCAATGCTAATGCTAAAAACCAGCAAATACTGCCAAGTTTTCCGCCAAAAAATTAATCCCAATCCCACTGCCAGCCATTGAGCAATTCCTACCTGCTGTGACAACGGATTTTTACCCCAACCGGGAGCGTTCGTCCCCCATTTAGAATAGAGCAAGCGGGAAAACGGCACAAAATCGTTTTGATACTGATGGCTGACAAAGTCCTTAAAATGAGTATAGGGCAGTTCCAAATTTGCGGGTAAAAAATACCAGGCTGATAATCCAAAGGCTAAAATTATTGCCGCAAAAAATCGACGCCATTGCCGAATATTTTGAAAAAAGATTAATCCCAGCAAAGGGGCAAAAATTACCAGTTTACCCGGATGTGACAAAATCCATAAGGCTAAAAATATGCCTGCCACTAGCCACCGCTGCCGCTTTATAGCCCAAAAAAACCAAGGGATAAAAGCAAAGGCGACAACTACTCCTAAAGAACCGGTAATAAAAATCTTCACAAACAGGTACGGCGCAAACCCCCACAAAACCGCTCCCAAAAAACCGGCTAGATAATACATGCCGGCAAGTGAAATTAAATAGGCCGAGATTAAAACTAATTTAAGGCTGACGGCCAGACTAAAGCCAAACAAGTGAAATCCTTCGGCTGCAAAATACGGCAGCGGATAGGCAAAAATAAACACCGGGTAGCCCCGGCCGGCGTATAAGTCCGGCGCCCATTGAGGCGGGATTTGGCCGTCTTTTAAAACCTTATCAAACTGCTGTAAACGAACAATATGGGCTTGAGCATCATGACCGTCATAAAAGTTTGGACCCCAAAAAGTCCGCATCGCCAACAAACCCAACAGCAACAAAATAACCAATTTTAACTTCCCCATACCCAGCCAAAGTATTGATAGAGGCTAAAAAGACCGATTAAATTTAATCCAACCGCACCGGCAACTAAATATCCGGGTTTAACCCAACGGCTCAACCCCCAAACAAATAAAATCATTTGGGCAGCAATGGCTGGGTAAAAATACCGTCCCTGAATCCCATACAATTGGCCGGTTTGGCTAAAAACCAAAAAGTCATTAGCAATCACCACCCCGGCCTGAATGAGGACTGCCAAAACCAACCACTTCGCTTTTGGCCAAACTTGAATTAAACCAAAAAAACTCAACAAGGTCAGAATTTTTAAACCGGGATAAACTCCAATCGGCATAGTTTTTTCCAGCCAGCCAAACACTCCCCAATACCAGGCAAAAATCTGGTGATAATGGACCCGAATAAATATCTGTACATATTCAATGGTCTTGTAAAATATTTGTCCATTCGACAGTAACTGAATTAACTGATTGGCGTAATCAGCATAATCTTTTAAAGGTACAACGTATAAATACCGGTCCAGCCATGAATATTGGCCGCGGACCACCTGATTAATAACCGGATTCAACCAAATAAAGCCGATAAAACTTAGCACCAGCGAACCGATAATAATAATCCTTGGCTTTTTAGGTAAACAAAACGGCAGCAGCAACCACAAAAAAATCAAATCCGGCTTAATCAAAATTCCGACCAAAGCGGTCAATAACAGCCAGATAATTTTCCCTTTATTAACCGCCAAATAAATAAACAAGGTTGCAGCCAATACCCCTAAAGCTTCATAGGAAACACCGTTTAAAATAAAACTAAAACCCGGATGAAAACTGACTCCGGCGGCGGCGACTAAGCTTAGCCAGGATTTTTTAGTTAATTTAATACTGATTAAATACACCAGCCAAATTGTGATTAACTGGCAGATTAAAGAAAAAAATCTGACGCTGAAAAACTGCCATAAAAACGACTGATTGGCAAGTAACCGGTAAATTTGGGCGGCGGCAGAATAATATAATCCCGGCCGCTTGAGCGAGGTTAAATAAGGATTAGCGATAAATTCTTTTTTAGCTTCCGGGTTAATTGATTTAATTTTTCCCAGCCAATTTTTCGGATATCCCTGCCAAACCGGATGTTCGATTTTCCAGTTAAAATTAACAATTTGGCTGACAGAAAAAAGTTCTTGCGAAGTCACTACCTCCCGGCGGGGATGCGGCCGGCGGTTTTCCTCAGCTAAAAATTGCACATAGGCAAAATGACTGGGTTCATCAGGAATTTGAAAAATCGGCGTAAAAAATAACCAAATTAAGCCTTTAAAAAAGGAGGCAACCAATAAAATTATTAACCACTTATTTTTCATGACGGAATAGTTTAAATAATTGAATTGAGAAAATTACAGAAAAAATAAAATATAAACCCAAGGCGATTATCAGCCACCAGCCTTTGGCAAAAAAGGGTTTATATTGGCTGGCCTGGATAATAAAAGTGTTAAGACTACTGGTGTCGTAATATGAACTAACCACTGTATAAAAAGCAATCCAGTTTAATCCAATAAACCACAAGTTAAGCAGAATTAATAATTTCGACCAAATTGCCTTTATCCCCATTACCAACAACACCATTTGGGGCACGATCACCGAGAAATAATATCTACCCTGAATGCCAAAAGGGAAGCCGGCATTTCTGACATGCTGCCAGTCCCAGAAAAACAGAGCCAGAAAATAAACCAGCGCCGACCAAACGATGATCCAAAATCCCGGCTCAAATTTACGGCGCCAAAATTTTATTACCAAACCAATGCCGGCCACCAATAATATTCTCATCATTACCTGATTGACCCAGCGCGGCAGAGTCAGGCTCAACCAGCGGAATACGCCCCAGTACCACGGCAGAACTTCCCGGAAAGTATGCTGGGCAGTATATAAAACATGCTGCCATAAAGTATAGTCCGGCCGGACCAAATTATTACTAATCTCAAAATAGGGTAATTTCCCCTGGGTATAGAGTAAAAATAGTCCGGCAGTAATCAGACCCAACAACAGCCGGAAACGCCACAATAAAATCGGAACCACTATCCCCAAAGCAATTAAAAATTGAGGTTTGTTGATAAAGCCGAAAGTCATCACTACAGCTAAACCTAATAAATTTAGCCAAGCCAATTTTTGCCTGATTTTTAAACAAAAATAAATTACCGCCGTAAATAATAAATTATGCAGATTGTCACC
>Ga0210044_10010840_pt1 | contig 10761 bp, 10 predicted proteins | sample CryGey13umfilter_2_FD_183959 | JGI IMG/M metagenome (GOLD analysis project Ga0210044, IMG submission 183959) | Groundwater microbial communities from aquifer in Utah, USA - Crystal Geyser 4/9/14 3 um filter (SPAdes) (version 2) | ecosystem: Environmental > Aquatic > Deep subsurface >...
GCCTACCGCATGGGTCCGGGCGGCATCTTCGCCTATTCGCCGTTCTGCGCCGTGTTCAACGCCTCGGGTCAGCCCGCCGCCTCGGTGCCGCTTGGCACCAGCGCCACCGGCCTGCCGATCGGCCTCCATCTCGGCGCGCGCTTTGGTGCCGACGAAGAGCTGATCGCCCTTTGCGCCGAACTGGAGCGTGCCGCCCCCTGGGCTGCCCGCCGCCCGCCGCTGCACGCGAAAAGTCTTGCAAACATGCGCTGATGCGGCAACCATGATCATTGGCACGCCAACGACCGACGCCAGAGGAGACTGCGGTTGTCCGAGATTGCGGTAGAAGCGCGCAGCGCGGTCAAGACCTTCGGTCAGGGTGCGGCGGCGGTGCGGGCGCTGGACGATGTTTCGGTGCAGATCAACAAGGGCGAGTTCTTCACCCTGCTTGGCCCCTCGGGCTGCGGCAAGACCACCCTTCTGCGCCTGATCGCCGGGTTCGAGACCCCGACCTCGGGGCAGATCCTGCTGGACGGGGCCGACATCACCGCCCTGCCGCCGAACCGGCGCGCGGTGAACACGGTATTTCAGAGCTATGCCCTGTTTCCGCACCTGACGGTGGCGCAGAACATCGGCTTCGGGCTGGAGATGCTGGGTCGCCCGCGCGCCGAGATTGCCGCCACCACCGAGCGGATGCTGGCGCTGGTGCGGATGGAGGAATTTGCGCCCCGCAAGATCGCCCAGCTTTCGGGCGGCCAGCAACAGCGGGTGGCGCTGGCGCGGGCACTGGCGCCGCAGCCTAAGGTCTTGCTGCTCGACGAGCCGCTGTCGGCGCTGGATCTCAAGCTGCGCAAGGAAATGCAGGTCGAGCTCAAACGCCTGCAACTGGAGACCGGCATCACCTTCGTGTTCGTGACCCACGATCAGGAAGAAGCCCTGACCATGAGCGACCGCGTCGGGGTGATGCGGGCGGGGCGGATATTGCAGATCGGCCGCCCGGTCGAGATCTACACCCGCCCGGCCAACCGCTTCGTGGCCGGCTTCATCGGCGAAAGCAACTTTCTGCCCGCGACGATCGACGGCGGGCGGCTGCGCCTTGCGGCGGGGACCGAAATCGAGGCCGATGATCTGCGCGGCCGCCACGGCGCGGTGACTGTGACGGTGCGCCCCGAGCAGGTCCGCATGGTGGCGGCCGACGCGCCGGGGGCGCTGCCCGCCACGATCCGGGCTTGGGTCTATTTCGGCACCGACACCCATTGTCACCTGACCCTGGCTGATGGCAGCGCGGTGGTGGTGCGGCTGGCCAGCCCGGCCTCGGGCGACGCCGGGCTGCAGCAGGGTGCCAGTGTCGGCCTGCGCTTTGCCCCCGGTGCCGTGCAAGTGCTGGGAGACTGAGGCGATGGCACGCCCGACCGCCAGCAACGAGGATATCGCCCGCACCGCCAACACCCGCAACGCCTGGGCGCTGTCGGCCCCGGCGCTGATCCTGCTGGTGCTGGGTGCCGCCGGGCCGCTGCTGATCGTGCTGGCCTATTCCTTCCTGACCCCCGGCCAGTATGGCAATGTCGAATGGAAATTCTCGCTTGACGGCTGGCGCGGGATTGTGGTCACGCGCGACATCTTTGACGGCACGCTGGGGCTGGCGGATGCCCATCTCACGATCTTCTGGCGCTCGGTCAAGCTGTCGCTGCTGACCACCGTGATCACTTTCGGCGTTGGTTTTCCCACCGCCTGGTTCATCGCGACCAGACCGCCGAACTCGCGCCCGCTGTGGCTGTTCCTGATCACCATCCCGTTCTGGACCAACCTTCTGATCCGCACCTTCGCGATCAATCAGGTGATCCGCAACGAGGGGCTGCTGAACGCGGCGCTGCTGAAACTGGGGCTGATCGCGGCACCGTTGCAGATCACCTATACCGACACGGCGGTGCTGATCGGCATGGTTTACGTTTACCTGCCGCTGATGGTGCTGCCGCTTTACGCGGTGATCGACCGCTTTGATGTCCGCCTGCTGGAAGCCGGTTACGACCTTTACGCCAGCCGGGTGCAGATGCTGCGCCGGGTGATCCTGCCGATCATCATGCCGGGGATCGTGGCGGGGTCGATCCTGGTGTTTGTGCCCTGCCTTGGGGCTTATGTCACGCCGCGCATCCTGGGCGGCGGCAAGCTGATGATGATCGGCAATTTCATCGAGCTGCAATTCGGCCAGGGCCGCAACTGGCCGCTGGGGGCGGCGATCTCGATCCTGCTGCTGGTGGTGGTGATGATCGCCCTGCTGTTCTACGTCCGCACCCTGAGCCATGAGCGCAAGGATGGCTGACAGGGTGCCCCCCCGCCGCAACTTTTCGGTGACCCGCCTGCCGGGTTTCGGCACCATCGCGGTGATCGTGTTTCTGGGGCTTTACACGCCGATCGTGACGCTGGTCGCCTATTCCTTCAACGGCTCGGAAAGCATTTCGCAATGGGGCGGGTTCTCGCTCAACTGGTATGGCGTGGCGTGGGGCAATCAGCAGGTCAAGGATGCCACCCTGACCTCGCTGGTGGTGGCAACGGCGGCGGCGGCGATCGCGACGCTGGTGGCGACGATGGCGGCCCTTGGCACCACCCGGCGGCGGGCGGTGCGCGGCCAGACCGTGATCTATGCCCTGATCAACCAGCCCCTGATGGTGCCCGAGATCGTGACGGCGGTGGCGCTGCTGATCTTCTTTGCCATGATCCGCAAGGCCACCGGCTACAGCGGGTTGGGCTACCTGATCCTGGCGCATTCGGCGTTCTGCATCCCGTTCGCCTATCTGCCGATCCGGGCCCGGCTGGAGGGTATGGATATGACCCTGGAAACCGCCGCCGCCGATCTTTACGCCAGCCGCTGGCAGACCTTCCGGCGGGTGACGCTGCCCCTGCTGATGCCCGCCGTGTTTGCCGGAGCGATGCTGGCGTTCGTGATCTCGCTTGATGATGTGGTGATCACCGAATTCATCAAATCACCCGGTCAGGACACCCTGCCGACCTATATGATGGGCCAGTTGCGCCGGGCGATGAAGCCCGATGTCAACGCGATTTCAGCCGCCCTGCTGGCGCTGACGCTGGTGCTGCTCAGCGCCTTCTTTCTGCTCAGCCGAAAACGGGATTGAACACCCGACCACCCCACGACCAACCAAGGAGAACGATGATGAACAAGACCCTGATCGCAACCGCCCTGCTGCTGGCCAGCACCTCGCTGGCCAGTGCCGGGGGCGAGTTGTTCCTTTACAACTGGGGCAACTACACCAGCCCCGAGATGATCGCAAAATTCGAAGCCGCCACCGGCATCAAGGTCACGATCACCGATTTCGACAGCAACGACACCGCGCTGGCCAAGATCGAAGCCGGGGCCAGCGGCTTTGACCTGGTGGTGCCCTCGGCCGGGTTTGTCAGCATCTATGCCGAAAAAGGGCTGATCCAGAAACTCGATCTTGCCCGCCTGCCCAACCACAAGAACATCGCGCCCGAGTGGATGGACGTGACCTGGGACGCGGGCCGCGAATGGTCGGTGCCGTGGCAGTGGGGCTCGACCGGGATGTCGGTCAACACCAAGGTTTACACCGGCGACATCAACACCTCGGCGATCTTCATGGAGCCGCCGCCGGAACTGGCCGGCAAGATCAACGTGGTGCCGGAAATGGGCGACGTGCTGGCGCTGGCCACGATGTATGAGGGCGGCGAGGTCTGCTCGGAAGACGCCGAGGTGATGAAAAAGGTGCGCGACGCGCTGCTGGCAGCCAAGGCGAAGTGGATCGCGATGGACTATTCCACGGTCGAGAAGATGAGCAACAACGACTATGCCGCCACGGTCGATTGGAACGGGGCGTCGATGCGCTCGCGGTTGGCCAACCCGGATGTGGCTTACGGCTATCCCAGGGAAGGCTTCGATCTGTGGATGGACAACGTGGTGTTGCTGAGCGACGCGAAGAACGTCGATAGCGCCTATCTGTTCATGGATTTCATCATGGCCCCCGAGAATGCCGCCATGCTGTCGGCCTTTGCCCGCTATGCCAACGGCATCAGCGGCTCGGACGCCTTCATGCCCGCTGACATGAAAGATGCGCCGGAAATCGTGACTCCGGCCGAGTTCGCGGCCAACGGGCACTTCGTGCTGACCTGCACCGGCAAGGCGCTGGAATATCAGACCGCAATCTGGACCGAGTTGCAAAAGTAGGCGGCAAGCAACGAAGGGCGGGGGCTTTGCCCCCGCACCCCCAGGATATTTGCGCAAAGGAGAAATTCCGGGGCATCGCACTCACGACGCGGTCGGCGACAGCCGCCGTCGCGAGAGCCGCTCAGCCTGCGCGCGGCGACGCGAGCGTGACCCCGGCCAGCGCGCATTGGGCAGCAAGCTCCAGCGCATTGCGCGCGCCGGTCTTGTGCAGCACCCGGGCGCGGTGGACCTCGACGGTGCGGGTGGCGATCGCCAGGCGGTCGGCGATCTGCTTGTTGGGCAGGCCTTCCAGCATCAGCACCAGCACCTCGTGCTCACGCGCGGTCAGGGCGGCCAGACGCTCGGCCAGCAGGCGCTGCGCCTCTTGCACCGCCCGGGCTTCGGCGCGAGCAGCAATGGCGGCCAGCGCGAGATCGACGATCTGATTGTCATTGAACGGCTTTTCGACGAAATCGAAGGCCCCGGTCTTGAGCGCCTGCACCGCTACCGGCACGTCGGCGTGGCCGGTCAGAAAGATTACCGGGGCCGCGCAGCCTGCGGCGCGCAGGCGGGCAAAGACCTCGGGGCCGGAAAGCCCGGTCATCCGCACATCGAGGATGATGCAAGCCGGTTCCGCCAACGGCAAGGCGGCCAGGATTGCCTCGCCACTATCCCAAGCCTGCGTCGCCAGCCCGCGCGATGCCAAGAGCCACGCCAGCGCGTCGCGGATTGCGGCGTCGTCATCGACGATATGGACGGTGGCGCGCCCGGTCATTGCGCCGCCAGCCCGGCCGCCACCACCCCCGGCAGCGCCACCACGAACACGGTGCCGCCGCCGGGGTTGGGGTGAAAGCGCAAATGGCCGCGGTGCAGCTCGACAATGGTGCGGCAGATGTTCAGCCCCATGCCCATGCCGTCGGTCTTGGTGCTGGAAAAAGCGTCGAACAGCCGGTCCGCCAGCGCCGGGTCGATACCGCCGCCCTGATCGGCGACCGCGATTTCCACCCCCTCGGCGGTGGTGCGCAGGGTGATCGTCAGGCTGTCGCCGCTCCGGCTTGCCGGTGCCATCGCCTCCATGCCGTTGCGGATCAGGTTGATCAGCACCTGTTCGATCAGGATGCGGTCGGCCGCCAGCGGCGGCACATCCGCCAGATCGGTGATCAGGTGCAGGTGGCGCTCGCGCGCGTCGGCGGCAAGAAAGGCCACGGTGTCGGTGATCACCTCGGCCAGCGCCAGCGGGGTCAGGCGCGGCTCGCGCTTGCGCACGAAATCCTGGATCCGGCGGATGATCTGACCGGCGCGGCTGGCCTGATGCGCCAGCTTTTCCAGCGCCGGGCGCAGCGCCGCGGGGCTGGCCTGCCCGGCCTCGATCAGATTGAGCGCCCCCGCCGCATAGCCCGCAATGGCCGCCAGCGGCTGGTTGAGTTCGTGCGCGAGGCTCGAGGCCATCTCGCCCAGCGTCACCAGCCGCCCGGTGCGTTGCAGGCTGACGTCCTGCGCCCGCGCCAGCGCCGCCGCGCGTTTGGTCTCGGTGATGTCGATGATCGAGCCCATCCAGCCGCGATGGCTGCCCTTGGCGTCGATCAGCGGCGCGTCGAACACCTGCACGTCGATCACCCGGCCATCGCGGCGCCGGAAGCGGGTCTCGAAACTGCGCGGGGTGAAATCATGGCTGGCCTGCGCGCGCTGGCGCATCAGGGTTTCCCCCAGCACCTCGTCGGCCCAATAGGGCATCGGCGGCAGGCGGCCCACCAGATCGGACGCGGGCAGCCCGACCAACTGGCAAAACGCGCTGTTGACGTAAAGCACCCGGCCCTGATGATCGCGCGCCCGCAGCCCCACGGTCAGCGATTCTTCCATCGAGTGGCGAAACGCCATCTCGCCCGAAAGCTGCAATTCCGCCCGGCGGCGGCGATTGGCGGTCAGGTAAAGCACGATCAGCGCCAGAATGGCAAAGGCCGACAGCCCGGCTATTCCGGCCAGCACCATGGTATTGGCGGCGGGGCCTGCGGCGCTGTAGGAGGTGATGCGCAACAGCATCCCCGGCAGCGGCGGATCGAAGCTGATGGTGTGGCTGGGGGCACCCGGTTCAAGTCGGGCGCGGGCGCGGGCGACCAGCACCGCGCCGCCGACATCGATCAGCTCGAGCGCATATTTCTCGGCAATCCACCATGGCACGTGGCGCTCGAACAGCAGCGGCAGGGCGACCGTGGCCGTGACCATGCCCGCGCCGTCGCCTGATCGCACGGCCAGAACCACCGTGGCGGGCTGGCCCGGCAGGTGGCGCAGCGCGCTGTAGATCGGGCGGGCCGAGGCCCCGGCCAGACGTTGGGCCAGCGCGGCGAGATCGGGGTCGGCACCCACGGGGGCCGATTGGCCGGGCACCGCGTGCAGGCGCTCGCCCGCAGCATCGACCCAGGCCACCGACAGCACCTCGGGGTTGTTGGCGATGTGCAGCCGGGCGCGGGCGTCGAGCGTCAGCAGCGCCGTGCCGCCGACCTGATCGAGCGCCAGCCGCACCAGCATGTCCTCGTCGATCGAAAGCTGAAAGCGCAGGGTCTGCTCGACCCACAGCGCGTCGGTGGCAAGCTGGGTGCGGGCGCGGTCGGCCTCGGTGCCGTTCACGATCCAGACCAGCGCCGCCACCAGTGCCACCAGCGCCGCGATCGCCACCAGCGGCACCACCGACAAAAGGTCGATCCGGCTGCCACCGCCCCCGGTCGGGCGGGAAGGGTCGGCGTCAAGCGCCCAGGCCTCGTTGCGATCCAAGCCGCCCTGCCCTCCCCGAAGCGTCGTATGGCCGTGCCGCGCGCTGCCCGGCGGCGGCATTGCGGTTATCCACAATAGCGCGACGCAAGCCGCCGTGACAAGGTGGCCGCAATCCGTGCCCTCAAGGCCGCGGAGATCAAGGGAGGAAACCATGTTTACCCGTCGTTCCGTGGCCCGGCTTGCCGGTGCCGCCATTCTTGCCCTCTCGGTCGGCCTGCCCGCGCAGGCCGAGCCGATCGTGATCAAGTTCAGCCATGTCGTCGCCCCCGACACGCCCAAGGGCAAGGGCGCGCTGAAGTTCAAGGAACTGGCCGAGCTTTACACCAACGGCGCCGTGACCGTTGAAGTCTATCCCAACAGCCAGCTTTACAAGGACAAGGAGGAAATGGAGGCGCTGCAACTGGGCGCGGTCCAGATCCTGGCCCCGTCGCTTGCCAAGTTCGGCCCGCTCGGGCTGCCCGATTTCGAGATGTTCGACCTGCCCTTCATGTTCAACGGCTATGACGATCTGCGCAAGATCACCGATGGCCCGATCGGCAAGGCGCTGCTGGCCAAGCTGGGCGACAAGGGCATTCTCGGGCTGGCCTACTGGGACAACGCCTTCAAGATCATGTCGGCCAACAGCCCGCTGCACGTGCCCGATGATTTCCTCGGGCTCAAGATGCGCATCCAGTCGTCGAAAATCCTGGAAGCCCAGATGCAGGCGCTGGGGGCGGTGCCGCAGGTGATGCCGTTCTCCGAGGTCTATCAGGGACTCCAGACCGGCGTGGTCGATGGCACCGAGAACCCGCCCTCGAACATGTATACCCAGAAGATGAACGAGGTGCAGAAGCACGCGACGCTGTCGAACCATGGCTATCTCGGCTATGCGGTGATCGTGAACAAGGCGTTCTGGGACGGGTTGCCCGCCGACATCCGCACCGAGCTTGACCGCGCAATGGCCGAAGCCACGGTCTATGCCAACGGCATCGCAAAAGGCGAAAACGACAAGGCGATGGCGGCGATGCAGGCGGCCGGCACCACCGAGTTCTACACCCTGAGCGATGGCGAGCGCGCTGAGTGGGTGGCCGCCCTGCGCCCGGTGCACGAAGCAATGGCCGAGCGGGTGGGGGCTGACCTGCTGGCAGAGGTCTATGCCGCCCTTGGCGTGACCAACTGATCACGCCCCCGGGCGGCGGGGCTGACCTGCCGCCCGATTTTTCCATCCATTTCATAGCCGGGGTGGCCCCATGTCGCTGCGCTTCCTCGACCGGTTCGAAGAGACCCTGATCTCGGCGCTGATGGCGCTGGCGGTGTTGATCATCTTCGTCGCGGTCCTGCATCGGTTCACGATCAGCTTTGCCGCCGACCTGATCGGTTGGTCGCGCGCCCATGACTACCCGGCGGTGCAGGCCTATGCCCGCAGCGCGTTCAAGGCGATCAACGGCATTCGCCTGACCTGGGCGCAGGAGGCCACGATCTATCTGTTCATCTGGATGGCCAAGTTCGGCGCCGCCTACGGGGTGCGCATCGGCATCCATGTCGGGGTCGATATCCTGGTCGAGCAGTTGTCGCCGCGCGCCCGCCGCCCGGTGACGCTGACCGCCTTTGCCGCCTGCATCCTGTTCACCGCGCTGGTGGCGTGGTTCGGGGCCAACTTCGTCTGGGGGGTCGCGATCAACGGCCAGACCTCGCCCGACCTCGAGATCAAGATGTGGATCGTCTATCTGGCAGTGCCGGCCGGGTCGGCGCTGATGTGTTTCCGCTTCCTTCAGGCGACCTGGCTTTACGCCACCACCGGCTTCATCGCCCATCACGACCATGGCGTGGTGGCCGGGATCGAGCAAGAGGCCAAAGACCTGTCGGACGGGGGCCACGCATGACCGCGCTGATCATCTTCGCCATTCTCGCGGTGCTGTTGCTGACCGGCATGCCGGTGTCGATCGCGCTTGGCCTGACGGTGTTCAGCTTCCTGTTTTCGATGACCACCATCCCGCTTGATGCCATTGCGCTCAAGCTGTTCACCGGGATCGAGAAGTTCGAGATCATGGCGATTCCGTTCTTCATCCTGGCGGGCAACTTTCTGACCCATGGCGGGGTGGCGCGGCGGATGATCCGCTTTGCCACCTCGATGATCGGGCACTGGTATGGCGGCATGGGGCTGGCGGCGGTGTTCGCCTGCGCCCTGTTTGCCGCGATTTCAGGGTCGTCGCCCGCCACGGTGATGGCGGTCGGCTCGATCCTGGTGCCCGCGATGGTGGCGCAGGGCTACCCGGCCCGGTTTGGCGTGGGGGTGATCTCGACCTCGGGCGGGCTGGGCATCCTGATTCCGCCGTCGATCGTGATGGTGATGTATACCGTCGCCACCTCGGGGATGGTGGTGACCGGGCCGAACGGCGAGCCGATCCTGTCGGCCTCGATCGGCACCATGTTCATGGCCGGGGTGATTCCGGGGCTGATGCTGGCCACCATGCTGGGCAGCACCACCTTCTACCGCGCCTGGAAAAACGACTACCCCCGCATGACGCGCGCCACCTGGGCCGAGCGCTTTCAGGCCTTCCGCGACAGCGTCTGGGGGCTGATGCTGATCGTGATCATCATGGGCGGCATCTATGGCGGGCTGTTCACCCCGACCGAGGCAGCCGCCGTCAGCGCGGTCTATGCCTTTGTCGTCGCGGTCTGGGTCTACAAGGACATCACCCTGCGCGACGTGCCGCGGGTGCTGCTGGCCTCGGCGGCGATGAGCGCGATGCTGCTTTACATCATCACCAACGCCGTGATGTTTGCCTTCATCCTGACAAGCGAGCAGATTCCGCAACTGATCAGCGCCTGGCTGGTCGATCAGGGCCTGGGCCGGGTTGGCTTTCTGATGGCGATCAACGTGATCCTGCTGGTGATCGGCATGGTGATGGAGCCGTCGGCGGTGATCCTGATCATGGCCCCGATCCTGTTCCCGGTGGCGATGAAGCTGGGCGTCAACCCGGTGCACTTCGGCATCATCCTGGTGGTCAACATGGAAGTGGGCCTGTGCACCCCGCCGGTGGGCCTTAACCTTTACGTCGCCTCGGCCCTGTCGAAGCTGGGCCTGACCGAAGTCACCCGCGCCTCGTTTCCGTGGCTGGCGACCGCGCTGGTGTTTTTGATGCTGGTGACCTACGTGCCCGAGATTTCGCTGCTGCTGCCGAATTGGCTGGGGATGCATTGAACCTCGGTGCCGGATCACGCCGATTTTCGCACAGCGCTGATTTAGAGAACGGCGGTGCAAAAGTCGGCCACGGTAGCGGCGGGATGAACCTGCTGGGCGGCATGAAAGTCGGCCAGTTTGCTCTTCTTGCGGTCGCAGGGAGGGCTTGGAGATTTATACCGTGGACATGTATCGGAAGGTTCGTCTGGCCTGCGCCGACGGCATGAGCAAGCGCGCGGCTGCGCGCCATTTCAACATCTCGCGTGACAGTGTCGACAAGATACTGGCGTTCTCGGTGCCACCCGGCTACCGGCGACAGAGGCCGATCAAGCGACCGAAGCTGGATGGCTTCACCGAGATCATCGATGCCTGGCTGGACGGCGATCGGGATGTTCATCGCAAGCAGCACCATACCGCCAAGCGTGTATTCGACCGTTTACGGGCAGAGCATGGTTTCACCGGCGGCTACACGATCAACAAGGACTACGTTCGGCCTCCTGGATGACAGCGGTGAGGGCCTTTCGGCCATCCGGCGCGGCTCCAGAAAGCCGGGGAAGTAGCTGCCCTTGCGCAGCTTGGGGATGCGCAACTCCACCGTGCCCGCCCGTGTGTGCCAGTCCCTCACGCGCCTTGGCAACGCGGCAGCAACGAGAACACCAACGGGCTTCGGCGCTAC
>Ga0210044_10010842_pt1 | contig 10760 bp, 7 predicted proteins | sample CryGey13umfilter_2_FD_183959 | JGI IMG/M metagenome (GOLD analysis project Ga0210044, IMG submission 183959) | Groundwater microbial communities from aquifer in Utah, USA - Crystal Geyser 4/9/14 3 um filter (SPAdes) (version 2) | ecosystem: Environmental > Aquatic > Deep subsurface > Groundwater...
GGGGGACAATGTGAGTATAGTGGGAGAGTTGATAACGCCGATAGCGATGGAGGAAGGATTGCGCTTTGCGATTCGTGAAGGCGGCCGCACCATCGGCTCCGGTGTCATCGCTAAAATCATTGAATAGGGCAAGGTAGGTTTAATAAATTATGCCGAGAGATATTATCATTCTTGCTTGCGCCGATTGTAAGCGCAGGAATTACAATACCACCAAGAATAAGAGAAAGCAGACGGCGCGAGTTGAATACAAAAAATATTGCCCGTTCTGTAATAAGCATACCAAGCATAAGGAGACACGGTAAGAATTGTCGGAGGACTGTAGCTCAACTGGCTAGAGCACCGGTCTCCAAAACCGGGGGTTGGGGGTTCAAGTCCCTCCAGTCCTGTATATTTTTTGTAGGATATTTATGTTTAATCAAGCTGTTCAATATCTTAAAGATGTTCGTCTTGAGTTAACCAAAGTTGCCTGGCCGACAAAGCCGGAACTGACGGGGTCAACTGTTGTGGTCATCATTATGACAATCATCATGTCCGCTTTTATCGGCGTGGTTGATTTTGGTTTATCTCAAGTAACAAAATTGATTCTAAAGTAAGTTTAGTACGTACAATGGCTTTAAAGTGGTATGTGGCTCATACTTATTCGGGTCACGAGAAAAAAGCGAAGCAGCATCTCCTTTCTTCCGCACTAGCAGAAGGTATGTCCGAGAGTTTCGGCCAGATAATAATTCCGATTCAAGAAGTAGTTGAGATGAAGCAGGGTAAACGTTCCACCTCATCCCGTAAATTCCTTCCCAGTTACATCCTGATTGAGATGGATATGAACAAGGAAACTCAGCACTTGGTAACCAGTATGCCCGGAATCACGAATTTTGTTGGCAGTTCTGGAAATCCGGTTCCTCTTCGTGAGGAGGAAGTGGAGCGGATCCTGGTCCAGATGGACAAGACCCGGGCAAGGGAAGGAATGGAAATCCCATATCAAGTTGGAGATGCCGTTAAGATCGTTGATGGGCCATTCGCAGATTTTGCAGGTAGCATATCGGATATAAATCTTGAACGCCGGAAAGTCAAAGTTATGGTTTCGATATTTGGCAGGCCGACGCCGGTAGAATTGGATTTTCTGCAGGTGCAGCCGCTATGATAATCAGGAAACTTTAGTCTGTTTTTTGGGCATAAATGATTGGAGCATAAATGGCAAAGAAAATCGTTGGATATGTGAAACTTCAAATACCGGCAGGGAACGCAACTCCTGCCCCGCCGGTGGGACCCGCTCTGGGTCAGCACGGTGTTAATATAATGGAGTTCTGCAAAGCATTTAACGCTCAAACTCAGGACAGAGCCGGTTTAATAATCCCGGTAATTCTCACGGTTTTTGCGGATAAGTCTTTTACATTTATTCTCAAAACTCCTCCTGCGGCAGTTCTCCTTAAGAAGGCCGCCAAAGTGGAAAAGGCTTCGGGCGAGCCGAGTCGAGTGATGATTGGTAAAGTTACCGCCGAACAAGTTGCTGAGATTGCGAAGTTGAAAATGAATGACCTTAACGCCAATGACCTGCAAGGCGCCATCCGCCAAGTAGAAGGCACAGCGCGAAGCATGGGCATTGAGATAGCTGGTTGAGTAATTGAAATTATAGATTTGGGATTATAAAATGATTAGAGGCAAGAAATACCGCGCCCAAAAGGAGAAGGTTGAAGCTGGGAAAACTTATTCTTTAGAAGAGGCAGTGCGGCAGGTAAAAAGCAACGCATACGCTAATTTCGATGAAACGGTGGAGGTGTCGCTTCGGCTTGGAGTCGATCCCCGGCAGGCGGATCAGATCGTTCGTGGAACGGTCTCGATGCCCCACGGAACCGGAAAAACCGTCAGGGTTCTGGTTCTGACCAAAGGAGAAAAGGAAGCAGAGGCCAAGGAAGCTGGAGCCGAATATGTGGGTTCTGATGAGTATATCGAAAAGATCCAGGGAGGATGGCTTGATGTTGACGCAGTAGTTGCTACTCCGGATATGATGTCCAGTGTCGGCAAACTGGCGAAGATATTGGGACCCCGGAAAATGATGCCCAATCCGAAATCTGGAACGATAACACAGGATATTGGGCGGGTTGTCAAAGAGATTAAGGCTGGCAAAATTGAATACCGGGTGGACAAAGGCGGCAATATCGGCGCGGCCGTCGGCAAAGTCTCTTTCGACCAGGGGAAGTTAATGGAGAATCTAAAGGTGTTTCTAGGTGCCATAGTCAGGGCGAGACCCGCTTCTGCTAAAGGCACGTATCTCCGGAATGCAGTTTTAACTTCATCTATGGGGCTTGGGTATAAGTTGGATACGCAGGAAATCCTGCTGGTAATAAAGTAAATCGGTGGAGTAGAATCATGGTCCGTCCAGAAAAGATTGCAACAGTTGAAGATATAAGAGATAAAATAAAATCATCAACCAATATATTTCTTACAGATTACTCTGGCCTGAATGTAGAGCAGATGACGGAGCTCCGCCGTGAGCTTCGCAAGAAAAAGGTCATTTATCGTATAGCAAAAAATACATTTATCATCCGTGCCATCAAGGGCGAAGGGCTAAACGAGTTGGAGCAGTATCTTAAGGGGCCGACCGCAGTCGCTTTTGGAGCGGATGAGCCCAATATACCGGCCAAGATTTTCTATGATTCATATAAGAAACGAGAGAAGCCAATAATACGGTGCTTCTATGTCGATGGCCGGGTTTATACCCAAGCGGGCGACTTAAGCGCATTTGCCAATCTGCCCACGAAAACGGAACTTTATACTCAGATCTTGATGAGTGTGCAGTGGCCTTTGATAGGATTGATAGCATCGATTGAAGCTCCAGCCCGCGAGTTGGTATCGGTGCTGGAGGCATTGGTAAAGGCAAAGCAATAAACTGTCTTGAGACCCGGTAAACTTCTCCCATTGCCAGCCGGCATGATTACCAGGGAATCCTTGCTGATTTTGTCTGTAATTGGCAAGAGGACTATGGAACCATAACTTAGTAATCAACATTGTTAATTTAGAGAAGGTGTTAGAGATATGTCAGGAAAGATTGATGAAGTCCTTGAGAGCATCAAGACTATGACCGCAATGGAATTAGCCGAATTGTCCAAGAAGATTCAGAGCGAATTTGGAGTTACTCCGATGGCGGCTGTGGCTGCCGCTCCGGTTGCTGGAGGGGCAGGAGAAGCTGCCGCGGAGGAGCAAACCGAATTCAAAGTTGTTCTCAATGCAGTGGGTGACAAAAAAATCCAGGTGATTAAAGTGGTGCGGGAGCTTACCAGTCTTGGCCTCAAAGAAGCCAAGGATCTGGTCGATGGGGCTCCGAAAGTTGTCAAGGAAGGGATTTCGCGACAAGAGGCTGAAGCTGCAAAAGCGAAGCTGGAGGAAGTCGGCGCCCAGATTGAAATCAAGTAGTTGATTTGTGGTATCCAGGCCTCTATGCTTGTGTATTTCATAGGCATAGGGTTTTCAGAGGTAAGGATTATCTGACCACTGATTGCGAAAAATTGCAAAGCAAGATCTAAAGATAAGGACCGACTCAGGTTGGTCGGCCCAAATTAATAGCTTTAATAAAAGGGTTAGATTGAGTTTTTACTCGATTTACTGATGTATTGTCAGAATTAATTATTACGAGTAAATTAGTCTATATCTCTCATCTTTTGCGTCGAAGGCCATGGGTGCCAAAAGGCGCAATAATGATGATTTTGCTTATTGCAGAACCCTCTTCTATATAAGGAGGAATATTGGCGAAACCGAGGATTAATCGAAAATCATTTGCCAAAATTTCTGAAGTGGCTGAAGTTCCGCATCTGCTGGAAGTCCAGACGGAATCATTCAAGGACTTCCTCCAGAGCGACGTGACGCCCGAAAAAAGGCAAAATCGGGGATTACAGGCAGTTTTCTTAAGCATGTTTCCGATCACAGACGTACGCGAGAATTACCTTCTCGAGTTCGTCAAATATGGTTTGGGAATTCCCAGGTACTCAATCAGGGAATGCCGTGATAGAAACATGACTTTTGCCAGTCCATTGAAGGCTACCCTTCGATTGGTAAATAAGAAAACGGAGACCGAAGGATCGGTTGTCAAGGATATAATTGAGCAGGATGTTTTTCTCGGCGAGATGCCCATCCTGACCGACAAAGGCACTTTCATTATCAATGGCGCCGAAAGGGTGATAGTATCGCAGCTTCACCGTAGCCCGGGGGTTTTCTTTGATGAGGAAATGCATCCTAATGGTAAGAAGCTTTTATCGGCACGGATAATACCTTTTCGAGGCAGTTGGGTAGAATTCACGACCGACGTGAATGATATTATGTATGTGCATATAGATAGCCGTCGGAAACTGCCGGTTACAACATTGCTTCGAGCCCTGGGTTATTCGACAAACGAGCAAATCCTGAAGCTATTTTACGAGACTCAGGAATTCAAACTTAAATCCAAATATCTGGACTTGTCTGGTAAGATAGTCGCTTCACCGGTCATTGATTCCAGCAGCGGTGAATTACTTTTGAATGCTGGTGATATTATTACCGAGAAGCACGTGGCCCAAATGCGGGAAATGGGTGTAACTTTGGTGGAAGCGGTGACGTTATCCTCGCCAACCGACCAGTGCGTTTTGGCCAATACTTTCGCCAAAGATAACACCAAAGATGAAGATGAAGCTTTGCATAAATTATATGCCCTTATGCGTCCTGGTGATCCGCCAACGACCGAATCTGCTCGAAAATTACTGGAGATGATATTCTTCAGCCCCAAGCGATACGATCTTGGCGAGGTTGGCCGTCATATGATAAACAGCCGGCTGGGGCTTAAGATACCTGAGGAGTGCACTATTTTGGATCGTCAGGATTTTATCGCCATAATTAGATATTTATTGGATCTTGTCAATGGAAAGGGGTCCACCGATGACATAGATCATCTCGGCAACCGCAGGGCGCGCTCCGTTGGTGAGTTGCTGGCAAATCAATTCTCGGTTGGGCTTTCCAGAATGGCCAGGACGATCAGAGAGAGGATGTCATTGAGAGATGTGGAATCTATTACCCCTCATCAGTTGGTTAATGCCCGCACTGTCTCCGCAGTGATCGACACTTTTTTTGGCTCCAGCCAGCTTTCTCAATTTATGGACCAGACCAATCCTTTGGCCGAATTGACCCACAAGAGGCGATTATCGGCGTTGGGTCCGGGGGGATTGACTCGCGAACGGGCGGGATTCAAGGTTCGGGATGTGCATCATACTCATTATGGGCGAATGTGCCCGATTGAAACGCCTGAAGGCCCCAACATCGGTCTTATTTTGTCGCTTGCTACATTTGCGCGGATCAACCGATTCGGGTTCCTGGAGTCTCCTTACAGGAAAGTTGTCAATGGGCGAGTTTCTAACGAGATTGAATATCTGACTGCCGATAAAGAAGATCAATACAAGATTGCTCAGGCGAACGAGCCATTACACGAGGATGGCAAATTCGTTAATCAATATGTTCAGGCACGTCACATAGACGACTATCCAATGGTCCTTGCCAATGAAGTCCATTATATGGATGTTTCCCCTATGCAACTGGTATCTATTGCCGCTTCATTAGTTCCTTTTCTGGAGCATGATGACGCCAATCGTGCCTTGATGGGATCCAATATGCAACGCCAAGCGGTTCCCCTGATGGTGACTGAAGCTCCATTCATTGGAACGGGAATGGAATATCGCGCGGCAGTCGATTCTGGGGCGGTTGTCGTTGCGAAAAGGGGAGGTGAGATTGTACAAGTGGACGCCGAAAGGATCGTTATCAAACCGACTGTCAAGGGCAAGGGGGCCCAAGACGAGCTGGTCGAATACGATGAATATTTATTGGATAAATTCGCTCGTACGAATCAGGATTCATGCGTAAATCAGCGTCCAATCATATTGGTCGGAGATAAGGTTAGCGCAGGGGAAGTGATTGCTGACGGGCCGGCTACTGATCGCGGAGAACTTGCGCTGGGGAAGAATGTGCTGGTAGGATTTATGCCCTGGCGGGGGTATAATTTCGAAGATGCGATTATTATTTCGGAGTCTTTGCTGGCCTCCGATGCCTTTACTTCAATACATATTGAGGAATTTGAGCTTCAGGTGAGGGATACGAAACGCGGCGCCGAGGAAATCACAAGGGAAATCCCGAATGTTTCCGATGATGCGGTGAGCCATCTTGATCCCCGCGGAGTGATTTTTGAGGGGGCGGAAGTTGAGCCCGGAGATATTCTTGTGGGGAAAGTAACCCCAAAGGGTGAGACTGAACTTTCGCCGGAAGAAAGGCTATTAAGAGCCATATTTGGTGAAAAGGCTGGAGACGTTCGTGATGCATCCTTGAAAGCACCTCCGGGACTCAGTGGCGTCGTGATTAATACCCGCGTTTATTCCCGCAAGGAAAGAACCGAGGAAGCCAAGAAACAGGAGAAGAACGAGATTTCGGCTCTCAAACGCAACTACCATAAGCAGATGGATCATATCAAGAACCTCCGGCAGGAGAAAATCTCCAGTTTACTTGAGGGAAAAACTGCGGGGACGGCCAGAAGAATATCGGATGGTTCCGTAGTTTTCAGATCCGGTTATACCTTCAAGGCAGATTCATTTAAGGATATCGATCTTGATGATTTGGTGCCGGAGCATGGTTTCTGTACCGAGAATCGGACGAACGAGCACGTCAATACTATCCTGAAAAGAGCGAAAGAAATGATCAATGCCCGTCAGGCTGAGCTTGATAACGAAATCGAGAAAGTTATCAGGGGCGCCGAGCTTCATCCTGGAGTAGTGCAGCTCGCCAAAGTGCAAGTGGCGACCAAAAGGAAATTATCAGTTGGCGACAAAATGGCGGGTCGCCACGGTAATAAAGGCGTGTTGGCCAAAATAGTGCCGGTCGAGGATATGCCTTACTTGGAAGATGGTACCCCGCTGGAGATTTTGCTGAATCCACTCGGGGTCCCATCTCGAATGAATCTCGGGCAGATACTTGAGACTCACCTTGGATGGGCCGCAAAGTTCCTCAATCTGCATATGGCTACCGCGGTTTTTGATGGGGCTTCAGTAGAAGAGATAAAGGGTTGTCTTGAGGAAGCAGGATTGCCCAGAAACGGTAAGACCGTAGTATATGATGGCCGAAGCGGTGAGCCCTTAGATTCTGAAATTACGGTTGGATATATCTATATGATGAAGCTTTCGCACCTGGTCGATGACAAAATCCATGCTCGTAGCATCGGTCCATATTCACTTGTCACTCAACAGCCATTGGGTGGGAAAGCTCAATTTGGTGGTCAGCGCTTCGGCGAGATGGAGGTCTGGGCATTAGAAGCTTACGGCGCGGCTTACACTCTGCAGGAGATGCTCACTGTGAAATCCGACGACGTGGAAGGTCGGAGCAGAATATATGAGGCGATTGTTAAAGGAGAAAATCCTCCCGAACCGGGCACACCGGAGAGCTTCAATGTTCTATTTAATGAATTGAAAGCCCTGGGACTTGATGTTGAAAGGATTGAGTGATGTTGTTAACAGTTTCACAGTTGTTATCACTTCTAACCCGATTGTAAGGAGGAGATCCCATGTTGGAGCCAGCAGGTAGAACAAAAAGGAAAACAGTCCAGTTCCGCGGGATACAGATTCAACTGGCATCTCCGGATAAAATTCGAAGCTGGTCTAACGGTGAAGTTACTAAGCCTGAGACCATTAATTATCGTTCTTATAAACCCGAACGTGATGGACTTTTCTGCGAAAGGATATTTGGCCCGGTCAAGGATTGGGAATGCAATTGCGGCAAGTATAAACGCATCCGGTTTAAGGGGATAGTATGTGATCGGTGCGGGGTTGAGGTTACCCAATCAAAGGTTCGCCGTGAAAGAATGGGGCATATAGAGTTGGCGGTGCCTGTCACCCATATCTGGTTTGTCCAATCAATGCCTTCACGTGTGGGGTATCTCCTCCACCTCTCAATTCGTGAACTCGAGAGAATAATATATTATCAGTCATATATTGTCACGGACCCTGGCAATACATCCCTGAAATATAAGGAGATCATCTCCGAAGAAGATTGCCTGGAACTTGAGGAATCCGGGAAGCAATTCGAGGCAATGATGGGAGCGGATGCGGTAAGGAAGCTTTTGAATCAGTTAGATATCGAAGAGCTGGCGATATCTCTGCGCGCCCAGGTGAAAGTGGAAACCTCGGTTCAACGCAAGAAAGATAATTTAAAGCGGCTACGGGTGATCGAGGCTTTCCGCCAATCCAACAATAGGGCAGAATGGATGGTTATGGATGTCATCCCGGTGATTCCTCCAGATCTAAGGCCACTGGTGCCGCTTGAAGGAGGAAGATTTGCCACGTCCGACCTGAATGATTTATATCGCCGAGTTATCAATCGAAATAATCGGCTTAAGAAATTGATGGAGATCAAAGCGCCGGAAGTCATCTTGCGGAATGAAAAGCGTATGCTTCAGGAGGCGGTGGATGCGTTATTCGATAACGGCCGTCGCACCCATTCGGTACGCGGCGATTCCAAGAGACCATTGAAATCCCTTTCCGATTTGCTCAAAGGCAAGCAAGGCAGATTCCGTCAAAATCTTTTGGGTAAGCGTGTCGATTATTCCGGCCGCTCCGTGATTGTGGTTGGACCGGAACTAAAATTGCACCAGTGCGGCTTGCCCAAAACTATGGCTATGGAGCTCTTCAAACCTTTTATTATAATGAAGCTTGAAGAGAAGGGTTATGTCCAAACCGTCAAATCTGCCAAGAAACTGGTGGAAAAGGAGCGGCCCGAGGTTTGGGATATCCTTGAAGAAATCATTTCAGACCATCCGGTTCTCTTGAACCGAGCCCCGACGCTCCACAGACTGGGTGTTCAGGCGTTTTATCCAATATTGGTGGAAGGCAAAGCAATTAAGCTGCATCCTTTAGTATGCGCCGCTTTTAACGCAGATTTTGACGGCGATATGATGGCTGTTCATATTCCGCTTTCGTTTGAAGCCCAACTGGAGAGCCGCATATTATTGCTATCGATCAATAACCTTCTTTCGCCGTCGTCGGGAAGACCTATCGTAACGCCATCGCAGGATGTGGTGCTAGGGTGCTGTTATTTGACCAAAGAAAAACCAGGCGCGCAAGGTGAGGGGAAGATATTCTATGGACAGGAGGAAGTGATAGCCGCGTATGATCATCACATCGTCGACCTCAATGCCAAAATTAAGATGCCCCATCCAGAAGGCGGCAAGATTATCGAGACCACTGTTGGCCGGGTAATATTTAATAGCATCATTCCGGAAGGCATAGGCTTCTTTAATGAATCCGCCAATAAGAGCAAGGTTGAAAATTTGGTCTTGAAATGCTATCAGGTGCATGGGAACGCAGTTACCGCGCGATTCTTAGACGACCTGAAAGACCTTGGATTTGAATATGCAACTCTCGGAGGGATTACCGTTGGCATAGATGACATTGTAGTTCCAGCGGAGAAGGCGAATCTGGTTGATGAAGCCCATCAGGAAATTGAAAAAATTCAGGAACAGTATGAGAAAGGCATCATCACCAATAGCGAACGCTATAATAAGGTCATTGATACTTGGACCAAGACCAGTAATGATGTGATGGAAGCGATGTTTGCGGGTCTGTCCAAAGATCGTAAAGGTTTCAATCCGGTATATATGATGGCGGATTCGGGTGCTCGCGGATCCAAAGATCAGATTCGACAACTGGCAGGTATGCGCGGCCTAATGGCAAAACCCCAAAAGAAGATGACCGGTCAAGTCGGTGAGATTATTGAATCGCCGATCACTTCCAACTTCAGAGAAGGCTTGACTGTGCTGGAATACTTTATCTCCACCCACGGAGCCCGCAAAGGTCTGGCCGATACCGCGCTTAAGACCGCTGATGCAGGGTATTTGACAAGGCGTTTGGTTGATGTTGCTCAAGATGTCATCATAACCGAAGATGATTGTGGAACTATTTTGGGGCTTAATGTCGGCGCCCTGAAGGAAGGTGAGGAAATCGTTGAATCCCTGGCCGATCGCGTCCTTGGCCGTGTAGCTCTTGAGGACGTGGTCGATTCTTTGAACGGAGAGACTATAGTCAGATCCGGCGAAGTTATTGAAGAAGCAGCCGCTAATGCCATTGAAGAATCAAATATAGAAACGATTCTGATTCGCTCGGTTCTGACCTGCGAGTCCCGCCGTGGAGTGTGCGCAAAATGCTATGGGAGAAATCTGGCGCAGGGGCGGATGGTGGATTTCGGGGAAGCGGTAGGCGTCGTTGCCGCCCAGTCGATCGGCGAACCCGGAACTCAATTAACCCTGAGAACCTTCCATATCGGAGGCACCGCGGCGCGCATCACAGAGCAATCGAAAGTGATGGCCAAGAGCGAAGGGAAGGTGAGATTCAAACAGATAAAATCCATTAAGCTGAAAGATATGGTCATTGTACTAAACCGAAATGGGGAGATGTTCATTGAGGATGAAGAAGGCAGGGTTAGGAGCCGTTATAATGTGCCATTCTCGGCGAAGTTGTATGTTAAGGACGGGCAGTTTGTGGACAAAGAGACCGAGTTATTCGAATGGGATCCATATTCGAATTTCATCCTGGGCGACAAGACTGGGACAGTGCGTTTTGAGGATATCATAGAGAATGTCACTTTCAGAGAGGAATTGGATGAATCGACCGGTTTGAGGCAGCGAGTAGTTATCGAACAAAGGGAGAAGACCTTGCATCCAAAAATTTACATTGTCAGCGACAGCGGAAAATCGCTGGCTAACTACAGCATTC
>Ga0210044_10010845_pt1 | contig 10756 bp, 7 predicted proteins | sample CryGey13umfilter_2_FD_183959 | JGI IMG/M metagenome (GOLD analysis project Ga0210044, IMG submission 183959) | Groundwater microbial communities from aquifer in Utah, USA - Crystal Geyser 4/9/14 3 um filter (SPAdes) (version 2) | ecosystem: Environmental > Aquatic > Deep subsurface > Groundwater...
GAAACGACCCGTGATCGATCTGGGGAGTTTCCCCGATGGCGTATCAACTTCAATTTGTTATTCGCCCACTGTGCCCGATAAATGACTACTTAGGAATTGACATTGATTCAGCCCCGATGTTAGCGGCATGCGATCGCGCTGACTCGACGATGCGCTGGGCGGTTCGCACCGCCGAGAGACCCGCGCGGGCGTCCGCCGCGGGGGGGTTTCCAGTTCGTACTGACTCCAGAAAATCAGATATTTCAAGTTCAAGTTGATCCTGATCATCGATATCAAGCGTGTCGATGTTCACCGCATCGGTGTAATCAAGATCGGAAAGATCATGCCCCGCGTCAAGGTGTGCGCGAACTTCGGCGAGTCGTTCTTCATTGGCGGTTCGACGGACCACAACTCCTGATTTCTTCGCATAGTCAATGGAAACATACGCGTCCTCAGCGATGATGCGAATCTTTCGCTCCGTCTTGAACGCAAGCCGACTGGCCGTCACATTCGCCACGCAGCCGGTCGGAAACACCAGACGCGCATTGCAGACATCCTCGCCCGTGCCGAGTACGGCGACGCCGCACGCCTGAACTTCTTCCGGCTCACTCCCCGTCAGCATGAGTAGTAAATCAAGATCGTGAATCATCACGTCAAGGACGACGCCTACATCCAGACTCCGAAACGTCATGGGACTCACACGGTGAACTTCGATGAAGCGCGGGCTGATCGGATCGAACTTCGACAAGGCGCGAATCGTCGGGTTGTAACGTTCGATGTGACCGACCTGAAGCATCGTTTCGGTCCGCACAGCCAGATCGACGAGTTGTTGTGCCTGCCTGACGTTGTGCGCCAGCGGCTTTTCTATCAGGAGCGGAATCCCGCGTTCGAGAAACGGGCGGGCAGCACTCAAATGATGAATCGTGGGAACCGCGATTGTGGCGACCTCGATCTGGCCGTCGTTCAGCGCTTCAACGATCGTCGAATACGCCTTGACCCCGTACTTCTCCGCAACTTCCTCAGCCCGATCGAAGTCGGCATCGACGACCGCAACCATTTCCGCGCCCTCCAATTCGTGATAGACGCGCGCGTGATGCTGACCCATTCGACCGACGCCGACCACGGCACAGCGAATCGTTCCGTCAACTTGATTCTTACGGCCGGTTCTCATCATAATGGTGTCAATCTGCAGGGCTGATCAAACTGGCTTCTTGTCTTCGGCCTTCTTGACTTCCCGGCGGTATCGCTCGTTTCGCGCCTCCTCATGATACTGGTATCGAATGGCCCAGGCGAAGCGACTCTGAAGAGTAAACAAGAACAATGCAAGGGCGACTTCCGAACCGAGAAAAAGGATCGGAATGATAAGTCCGACGAGGCAGATCAACAAGATCCTCCCGCCGATGATCTCGACGAAGAACGGCACCCCGATCACGCCGGTCAGCGGGATGATCCATGCCACCGCCCAGAATCGGCGGCCAAGCGGCTCATCCTGCATCCGATCCGCAAGCGTTTGGCAAATGACGCAAATCGACGTCTGGCCGACGATGAAACTGACGAATGAAAGCGAAAGCCAACCCATGGGAAAGGAAAGCGCTTTGCTGTTGAGGGCGTAAAAGAACGCAACCAACGCTCCCGCCGCCGCCGTGATGATCGCAAGGCGGGCGACCATTAATCGAATGGATTTGCTTAATCCGGCCGCCTTGACGAGCGCACTTTCATCGGTAACGAGCCATACGCCCCATGCACTCAGGATTAGTCCGATCACCAAGAGCAGGAGGAGATCAACATGGGGAATGTTGACGACGATACTGACGAAGGGAGGCGGAAATGTCAAGAGCCAACCGAAAATGAGAAGGCGCACACCCCGCACAACTCGGCGAAGGTAGGCAGAATCGAAGTCCGCGGCGCCGGCCGCATTCCCCAGACGAATCGTCAACCGACCGCATTCCGGACAGGGTCTTCCTCGTTCGATACCTCGAAGGTCATATCCGCATGTCGGACACATCGTCCCGACCGGTAGAGCCCCCGGCTTCTGATCAGATGGCGCCGCGTACCGGTTGATCGGCAGAAATTTCTGGAGGTTCTCACGTTGCTCGCCGTTCTGATTCATGAAACTGTTCGCCTGTCTCGCTGAACATTTCTCATCGCGCGTACACGAGACATCATCATTCTATTGATAAGCACGCATACGCCACTGAACCAACTAAATGCAATCACTATTTCAATTTCTTAGACGGATTGCGAAAAATCGAAGCATCGTGACGTGCCTTATCAATGACGGCCTGATTGATCGTGCCGAACAATTGCAGGACGGTAATCAAGAGCCAAAACACGCTCCCTCCGAGCAGAAGCGTCGCGAGGCAGCCGAACACGGCGATCGACGATCCGAACAGATACATGATCGAATCGACGGTGCCGAGAAATCCGAGCGGGACCATGATCTGGTCGAATCGACTGGCAAGGTGATGGTCATGAACCCACCGGGCGTAATCAGCGAGATAGCAGATGAGCAGGACGAGTTGGGCGTAGATCAGGATCTTCGTCGGAAAAGCGAAGATCTGCTGGAACGGACCCGCCCGAACAAATGCGGTCAACACCAGAAAAATCGGTACAAGTATAATCGCAGCGCGAGTAATCGTGGCGATATGCAACAGCGGGCGCTTCATTTCCGATTCGTGCGGCTTGCGTCCCGTGATGATCCACCCGCCGACGATGAATGAGGATTCACCGACCACGACGATCGCCAGAACAAACCAGGGCTCCGTAGTTTGGAATATTTCACTCGCGATCGCAATCACGATCGGCATCCACATTCCCAGACAAAGACATCCCAGACCGAGGCGGACTCTTCGTATGAACGACTCGGGGGCGTCCATGAGATGCTGATACACGGGTTTCCCGCGCTCGATCACGATCCCGCATTCCGGACATTTGCCGCCGTACTTCAGTCCCCGCAGGTTGTAGCCACATTCCCGACAGGGAAAGTCGCGATCGATCGTGGCGGACTCGAGGTACCCCTTGGCCTGCAGATACGCTTCGGTGTTGAGATTGGACATAAGGCTGAACCTTGATCGACGTTTTTCCCACTCTATCCATCCTTCATTATTATGCAGTACTTAGCATCGCACGTCCAGCACGAAAATCGTCGCCCGTCTTTTATCACCCGATTTGAGACGTCCCCGATCACGGTGATACGATCAGCCACTATGGATCAAGGCACGCTCACACCACGTCAAATCGTTACCGAACTCGACAAATACATCATCGGGCAGGATGACGCCAAACGCGCTGTCGCCATCGCCGTTCGAAACCGCTGGCGCCGGCAACAACTCGACGAGGAAATCGCGCACGAGGTCTCCCCGAAGAATATCATCATGGTCGGCCCCACCGGCGTGGGAAAGACGGAAGTCGCGCGCCGACTCGCCCGTCTCGTTCAGGCGCCGTTCATCAAGGTCGAAGCCAGCAAATACACCGAGGTCGGATATCACGGGCGCGATGTCGAATCCATGATTCGCGATCTCCTCGACTTGGCGATCAACATTGTCAGGCGAGAGCAATCGGAAAACGTGAAGGACAAGGCGGACACCGCGGTCGAAAATCGTCTTCTCGATATTCTACTCGGCAAATCTGCGCATCCCGTCTCGCCGACAGGAGGGGCCGATCTCGATGATTTCTTTTCCTCCGCATCTTCGTTCTCCGACAATGAATCTGAATCATCACAGGGAGGGTACGTTTCCGCGGAACGATCCAAGCTCGGCGCACCCGAATCATCCGCCGAGGACGCTGCGCGCAAACTCATGCTGAAGAAATTGCGCGAAGGCGTTTTTGAAGACCGTGAAATCGAAGTCACCGTAACCGAACAACAGACCATGCCGATCATCGGCGGAATGTCAGGCGATCAAATCGACCCCGGCATGATGTCGATGCTCGAACAGATTATGCCCAAACGCCATCGAACTCGAAAAGTCACCGTGGCTGAAGCGCGACGAATCTTCATGGATGAGGAAACCGAAAAACTCATCGATCACGAAAAAAGCGTTGAGGTCGCTATCCAACGGACCGAACAATCGGGAATCGTGTTTCTCGACGAGATCGACAAGATTGCATCGGGCGGCAGCAACGGGCACGGCTCAGCCGACGTTTCAAGGCAAGGCGTGCAGCGCGATCTCCTTCCCATCGTCGAAGGTTCGACGGTTTCCACGCGGTACGGCATGGTGCGGACGGACCATGTGCTGTTCATCGCAGCGGGTGCCTTTCATTCCGCTTCCGTCAGCGATCTCATGCCCGAATTGCAGGGGCGTTTTCCAATTCGCGTCGAACTTTCCGCCCTCACCCGCGAAGACTTCGTGCGCATTCTCAAGGAGCCGGAACACTCGCTTATCAAACAACAACAGGCGCTTCTCGGCACGGAAGGTCTCGAAATCTCATTCGATGACGATGCGATTGATTCGCTTGCGAATTACGCAGCCCAGGCAAACTCAAAGATGGAAAACATCGGTGCGCGACGCTTGATGACCGTCGTCGAACGATTGTTCGAAACGATCAGTTTCGACGCGCCTGAAATGGTGAAACGAGGCGAAACCTCGGTACGGGTTACCGCGGAAATGGTCAAGACCGAACTCGATGCAATATCACGCGATGAAGATCTCAGCAAATTCGTTTTATAATACCTCGGTCCCTTGATGGCTCGATTCCTCGATTTCTTGATGCCTTTTGCTTCCAACCATGAACCGTTATCCGCTCAAAGGTAAACCTCGACGATGGAACGCCAAACTATCGCCGACGCTTTTCCGATTGATAAAACCCTTTCGCCTGCGGAAGCAGAGAATCGAACAACGGCTTATCTCTGTCGAAGTTCGAAACGCGACGATCGTCCGCAAACTCATCAATGAAAAAAACGGAATACTCATCACGCCGAACCATCCGGGGCATGCCGATGCCTACTGCATGAACGCGGCCGCGGATAAAGTTGGTAAAGCCTTCTACTACATGACCGCCTGGCAGGTGTTTGCCGCCAACCATCGAATCGGCCGATGGATGCTTCAGAAACACGGCTGCTTCAGCGTTGACCGTGAAGGCGCCGACCGTGAAGCTTTTCGCACTGCCGTTGAAATAGTCCGCGAGGAGATTCACCCGCTCGTCATCTTTCCCGAAGGCGACGTGTACCATCAGAACGATCGCGTTACGCCGTTCCGTGAAGGCGCTGCCGCCATTGCGGTCACCGCATCCAAGAAATCCGATCGGCCGATTGCCTGCGTTCCCTGCGCGATCAAGTATCATTACATTGACGACCCGATGCCCGCGCTCCTGCAACTCATGGATCAACTGGAGGAACGAATCCTCTGGCGGCCTCGCCCCGATCTCGATTTGCGCGAGCGCATTTATCGCCTCGCAAACGGGCTCATTGCGATGAAGGAAATCGAATACCTCGGGAGCGCGCAACCGGGTGAATCACTCACCGCGCGCATTCACGCGCTGGCGGATTATATTCTGAACACTCTCGAAACGCGATACGAATTGAAATCGCCGATCGCTGAACGACATGGTGACGATTTCCATCGCACGCTACCCAAGCGCATCAAGGCGGTGCGTGCTTCCGCCCTTGCGAGATTGCAGGCGATCTACGACAAGGACGCAGACTCCACCGAGGCCCTTTCGGATCAGGAAGAGGGAATCACCCGCGATCTTGATGATGTGTTTCTCGTAGTTCAACTTTTCAGTTATCCCGGCGACTACCTCTACAAAGTCGCCCCCGTTGAACGACTCGCTGAAACACTCGACAAATTCGAGGAAGACGTGCTCGGCCGGACGACCGCCACCATCCGGGCCGATCGCAAGGCCGTCGTCCAATTCGGCGAACCGATCACAATCAATGCGGAAAACCAAACCTCCAAAAAATGGTCGGCGGGCGAACTTACGCAAACGCTGGAAAACGCGGTGCAGAATCTGCTCGACGGGACCCGCTGATTAATCATCGCCTCGGAACTCCGTCCCCGCTCCTTTTCATCCACCCCGTCATTGAGGCCTACGATTGCGGCATACGGGGATCGGCACCCCCTTTCCTCGTAGTTTGGAACCGTATCGACCTCCCAAGAATATGTGGAAGACGACCAAAAACATGACGCAGCAACCGGACCAGAATCTGATCGATCCCACGCACAAGGCCGACGAAACCGCCGATGCGCAGAACGATACGGCCTACGCCGAAAAACTCCTCGCCGACCGTCGCGCTAAACTGGCGAAACTCCGCGATGAACTCAGTGTCAATCCCTACGGCCGACGAACCGACGGAATACTTCCGATCGCTGAAGCGCGCAGCCGATTCGTCGAAGATGTTGAAAACGAAGATCGCGCGATCGTCAAAGTGGCGGGGCGAGTCATGCTCCATCGAGATACCGGGAAACTTCAGTGGCTCAAAATTCGCGACATGACCGGTGACATACAGATCGCCGTTTCCAAAAAGGATGTTGCCAACAAACTCTCGTTCGAACTCGCGAAAATGGCTGACCTCGGCGACATTCTCAGCGCGGAAGGTCCGGTCATGAAAACGCGTACCGGCGAAATCACGGTGTGGGCGTCGAACGTCAACATGCAATGTAAAACGCTCACCATGCCTCCCGAAAAATGGGCGGGGTTGCAGGATGCGGAGTTGCGCTACCGCAGGCGGTATATCGATATGTATGCCAACCCCGAAGTGTGCAAAACGTTCGCTTCTCGCGCAAGGATCATCAGCGAAGCACGAAAATTCATGCACGATCACGGTTTCCTTGAGATGGAAACGCCGATCCTGCAAACCCAGGCAGGCGGAGCGGCAGCGCGACCGTTCCATACTCATCTCAACGCGCTTGACATGCCGCTCACTCTGCGCATCGCCACCGAACTTCATCTGAAGCGCCTCATGGTCGGCGGCATGCACAAGGTGTTTGAAGTCGGGCGCAACTTCCGCAACGAAGGCGTCGACCGGCAGCATAACCCCGAATTCACTTCGATGGAAGTCTACGAAGCGTTCGGCAACTACGAAACCATGATGGAACTCACCGAAAACCTCATTCGTCATCTTGCCATGATGATGAGCGATACCGGTATCATCGAATGGTCCGGCACCGAAATCAACTACGCCAAACCGTTTCGCAAAGTGAAGTACGCGGACCTTTTCGAACAAGCAAACGGTTTCTCGATGTATGAAATCGACAAGCTGCGTGATCTCGCAAAATCAATCGGCATAAAAGACGTGCCCGCCCTCGATGACTGGCTCGTCGTCAACGCGGTGTTTGAAGAGACGGCGGAAAAAGGTTTGTTCCAACCCACGTTCGTGACCGATTATCCGAGCGCGATCTCTCCGCTCACCCGACCCCGCGAAGACACGCCCGAACTGTGCGAACGATGGGACCTTTTCATCGGCGAAATGGAAATCGGCCCTGCGTATACCGAACTTAACGACCCCGACATTCAGCAAGCGAAATTCACCGAACAACTCAACGGCATGGACGACGAGGACACGACCTTCCGAACGCTCGACGAAGATTTCCTCAACGCGCTCCGTGTCGGCATGCCACCGGCGGGCGGGCTCGGCCTCGGTATCGACCGCATCGTCATGCTCCTCACTGGTTCACGAAGCATCCGCGATGTAATTCCCTTCCCCTTCATGCGCCCGGAAGGATCGTAATCGTCATGTGGTAGTGATCGCTAATCAATGAGATTCGATCAGTCGAAGGCTTTCCACTTTCAAGAAGCGAACGACACTTCATCGTCAAAAGCACGCTGACGGATTGGCGAATATGAACACTGGGTATACCAAATTTCGGATTCATAATAGTCTGGGTGGCAATCTTCATCTTCATTGCAGATCCTATCCTGCTTCTAATCACAGGCGGCACTTTTGAGAACCCCGCCCCAATCGGAGGTTTACGATCCTTTCTGGCCGCAATAGTCAGCATTGCGTTGTTCTTCGCTCCCCCCGTTCTATTTCCGATTCTGATCTCTCACCGACACTTTAAGCGGATTAATCGCCAACGGTTGCCCGAAATGCGGTGCGGCTATTGAGGACATGGCACCATTGGAAAAACGGAAGAACACACCCGAAAAATAACGCGACCCGCAAGAACGCGAATCGCGTCGTCAATTTCAAATCACCAAATCAGAAAACCAAACGGGCAACGAAGCAAGAGAAATCACGCAGCGCTCTGATTTGCCGTCGCTTCCAGCAAATCCATCACCGGCGTCTTCTTATCGCCTTTTTTCTCCGCATCAAATGCCACCGCGACCAGTTCTTCAACACGATCGTGGAACACCTCATTGGGAATCTTCCCCGCATCAAATTCTCGTATTACACGCTCTTGCGCTCTTCGGTCGTAATTGACGATCCCCGCCTTGCTCTGAAGCATTCGCCAACTCTTGCGACGCTCCACGCAGAAGAGAACCATCTGCCGACTCAATCCGATCGGCTTCAGTTGCCCGTCCGGTCCTTCGATCATCGTGTAAACGCCCGGCTCCGGAACATACGAACGATGATTCGGGTCCTTGAATCGACGATGTACCGTATCCTGCTGCGTGATCTTAAGCAGAATCTTGTCAAGGTGAATCAACTCGTCGAGTTTGTTCGGATCGACCTTGTGGAAGTGCTGGCGGAAGCGCGGCTCCTGCGACGCCCAGTTGGCAATGGTGTACTTGAATTTGTCCGCAACCTTCGTTTGCTTCGTCCACCAGTCGCGATCGTTGGCGGGGTTTCCCTTGAGCGAAAGCGCTTCGTCATACCCTTCGCCCAGCGTCGGATTATAAATGAACTCCGGCAGCCCGCGACTGTCACGCACCATCTTGGCGTGTTCCGTAGCCATGTCATCTGCGACACCATGCTCCGGCTGGCAGGTCGAATAGGCCTGAATGTAGGCGGTTCCTCGATACAGCATACCTTCCAAGATTGTCGAGAAAAGCGTCGCTGAATTCGCCATCGACACCTGCGCGATCAACGCACTCCCATGCCCCGCCATCAGCGATTGCGAAACGCTTTTCATTTCAGTCAGTTTGCCTTCACTCGCCGCGCCGAACTGGTTCATGTCGAAGCCGCCCGTCATGGGCGAAGATTCGCTGTTCTGACCGCCCGTGTTGGAATACACCTGCGTGTCGAGCATCACGATCTGGTGGTTCGGGCGATTCTGCATGATCGCCTTGGATAGATTCTGATACCCGATATCACCGAGCGCGCCATCGCCGCCGACGGTCCAGACGCGCGGAAGTTCGTTCACTTCGTCATCCGTCATGTCCGCATCGGTGAAGCGTGTGTACTTGAAATAGCCCTTCTCGTCAAGCCCCTCTTCGCTCAGTAGCGATCGAGTCAGGCGCTCCGGCACGACCGACTGCCGGGCATGCGTGTCAATGAACGACTCGGAGAACAGCCAGCCCACCGTCGGCCCGTCCTGGAACAATGAATTCATCCACGGATAGGGGTGCGGATTATTCGGATGCGTGGACCCGTACACCGTATTGCAACCCGTCGACGCCGCCATCGCCATCACCGACATGCCGTTGTGAAGTCCGCCGTCCACTGCCTGAATGTCGCGATGGTTATGTGCATCCTGCCGCAGAACCAATTGCAACGCATCAACGAGATCAGCATCCGTTCCCTTGAATTTGGTGGCAATCCGCCCATCCGTATCGGCGTCATTTTCACCGCCGTATCCCATGATGATATGAAGAATTGCTTTACGGAGATTGGCATATTCGTTCGGCTTCGACGCCTTCAATTTCTCAAGGCGATTCACGCCGACGTTTTCGAGTTCATCCGCGAGTCGATCCAATCGATCCGCCTTCGCGTGGAACATCGGGCGCAGGAACGCCTCCGCCATCGTCGCGACCGCTCGCAGGATGGATTTCTCGCCGCATCCCGCGCATGCACCGTCGCCGCCGCGCAGTGCTTCGTAATTGTCGCGCACCATCAGGTGGAACTGAAGCGCCGCCGCCTTGGATTCCGCAATATTGTCCGGATTGAATTTTCCGAGATACTTCGCCGGGGTGTTCGGCAACTCATCAAGGAAACCGATCGCAGAAGCGTGCGCTCCTTCGACTTCCTCCGTTTCCTCGATCATTACGAGCGCTTCGTGATCGCCGCATTCAACGACGCATTCGCCGCAACCCTTGCAACGATCATCGACGAAAATACCGAATATCCCGCCTTCACCAGGCGCTTTCGATTCTTTCGCCTTGAAAATCGCGGTTATCTTTTGATAGGCGAACGGCACGGTCTCCAGCACCTTGCGGAATTGTGCAATTCCTGTTTCCGCAAAATCCGAATGCTCGGCAAACCACGAATCCGCCTCAATCACTCGATCAAGTTCCGATTCGATCACCTCGGCAAAAGAGGGAGCGTCGGTAACTTTCGGCCCCGCTTTCTCCAGCATCCGCTTCCGCGACGCCGATTCAATCTCACCCAGATGCTGATGCAGCCGATCTCGAACCTTTTCGTTCTCAACGTACCCGAACACCATCGTGTCCAGTACGCGCCGCATGTCCTGCGCCGTGTTCGGTAGGGCCGTATCCGGGCACGCCGTGATGCAGTCCATGCACTGCGTGCAATTCTCGGCGATCCACTTCGGCACGACCCGCCGTGCGACGTATTTGCTCACCGTCTCTCCCGTCGCCGCCGCAATCACGCCAGTTGACGCAAGTGGTGACGCCGGCTGGTTGTAGCCGTAATCACCTCGGAATTCATGATCGTAAAGTGCGCGAGACGCGAAGGGTGGACGTGCCTCTGCAACCGTGTCCGCGACCGCCGAGCCGTTGC
>Ga0210044_10010848_pt1 | contig 10752 bp, 9 predicted proteins | sample CryGey13umfilter_2_FD_183959 | JGI IMG/M metagenome (GOLD analysis project Ga0210044, IMG submission 183959) | Groundwater microbial communities from aquifer in Utah, USA - Crystal Geyser 4/9/14 3 um filter (SPAdes) (version 2) | ecosystem: Environmental > Aquatic > Deep subsurface > Groundwater...
GGGTTCGAATCCCTCCTTCTCCGCCACACAGAAGCAAGCAACAAAAATGCGCCGGTAGCTCAGCTGGATAGAGTACTTGGCTACGAACCAAGGGGTCAGGAGTTCGAATCTCTTCCGGCGCACCAACAAATCAAAGGGTTAGGCAGAAATGCTTAGCCCTTTTTCTTGGCCTGTAGTAAAAAACGTATCACTTTCGGGTGCGATTTCAGGCAAAACAACAAATCTGCGATCTACCCATTGCGCCAAGTGTTCACTGGATAGGTGCGCATACTTCTGCACCATCTCCGGCGTTGACCACCCGCCCAACTCCTGCAATACGTGCAACGGGGTGCCTTCTTGAATGTGCCAGCTTGCCCAGGTGTGTCTGAGGTCATGCCAGCGGAAATTCTCGATGCCTACCCGTTTTAATGCCTTGTGCCATGCCTTGGTGTTCACCTGATGTACTGTCTTGCCGTTAAAGGTGAACACGTTAGCCTGATGCTTGCCGATCTGTTTGCGCAGCGTTAAAATCGCCACGTTTGACAATGGAACGGGAATCGCTTTTCTAGCCTTGGCTTGGTCGGGGTGTATCCATGCCGTCCTGCGCACTAAATCCACCTGCGACCATTGCAGACAAGTGACATTGGAACGCCGCAAGCCTGTTTCCAGACTGAAGCGCACCATGTCAGCCAGGTGCGGAGGCAATTCGGCAATCAACCTGTCGGCTTCATTCCGCGTGATCCACCGCACCCGCTTGGTCGGTTCCGGCAGCATACGCACCATCGGAACACGATCAATCCATTCCCATTCGTTGCAGGCTTTCCTGAGAATTGCCCGGATGACTTCCTGCACACGATTGGCCGTAGAGTTTTCGACTCCCTCGGCTTGTTTCGCGGCAGAAATCTTGTCCAGCAAATCCCGCTTGATCGTCTGCAACTCGACACCGTTCAGGTACTGATCCAGCCAGCGCAGATGATAAAGATCGCTGACCTGCGAGGCTTTGTGTTTCGTCTCGCTCAGATACCGTACAACAGCATCGTTCCACTTATAGATCGGCTTGGCTCCCAGCCTTTCCTGCTCCCATAAGGATGATTTCAGCTTGGCTTCGTACTCTTCCGCTTTGACGCGCACGGAAGTGCCAGAGCTTTGCTGTATTCGGTTTCCCTTGTGGGTGAAACGAACCCACCAGATGGTGGAGTCCTTACGCTTGTAGAGTGACATAGTGATTTCTCCTTTGTGTCACCTTCCAGCGTTCGCCATTCGGGAGAATAGAGCGAACGCAGATAGGACACAAGGTCATCTTTGATAAATGCCCAGCACTTGCCAGGCTTGGCCGCTGGAATCTCGCCAGATCGTGCCTTACCCTGAACCGTGACGGGGTGCATTTTGAGGAACGCAGCGGCTTGTTCAAGATTAAGCGTCTCCATCATCGCCATCCTTTGCGCTTTGATATGCTTCGGCGGCTTCGATGGATTGATGTTCGAGCGGTTGCCCATTCTGCACCGTGTTGTAACGGCGATTTTTGGCCTTCACCTTGCGCCCGACATATCGTTCCATCCCATCATGCTTAAAGCCGGAGCGGGTGACGTGGTAAGCCTTGGCTTGGTGCAAATACTCTCCGACACCTTCGCCGAGGTCTTCGATGCCGCGACTTGCCATGAATGAGGTAATGCCGCCCAAGCCATGCACAAACAGCCGCTCATCTTCTGGCAATCGTGCAAGGTTAAAGCGTTGCAGCTTGGCTTGCTCCGTCTCGGTGTTGAATGCCGCAGCGATGAAATCCCACAGCGGGTGATTGTTCCAGCGTGCGCGGTTGCTGTCCGACTCTGTCGGTACAGTGAGGCGCAGCCAGTTCTCGGTGAGGTATCGCCAGAGCGCGGCCTGATTCGGCAGCAGGTGCGAGAGCTTGGGCAGTTGCAGGCTCACCAAGGCGTTGCGCTTTGCCTCAAACTCCATGCGCCATACCTGGGCCTCACCATCCCATCCGGCAGCCTTCCACAGCTCGTGCAGGTAGAACTTGTGCGACTTCTTTTCGACTTCGAGGGTTTTGTCATAGAGGCGTGCAACAATATCGCCGCCCGATCCAAAGCTCCAACCGGAGAAACGCCCATAGCTGTAATGCAGTGACATGGTTTCCACGCGAGTGACCCAATCGCGCAGCGGTTCAAAGGCATCCATAGCACAATCGGCGCAGAAGTCTGCGTACAAGTCCACGCGGCTGATGTTGGCGGGTTCGTCCACTACGCCCAGCGAGTTGACGATATGACGTAATCCTTCTTCGGCTTTTTCGATCCCGGCGTGGGTAAGGTATTCACTGGAAATCTGCACATAGGCGAGGGGCAGAGACTTCGAGCGGGAATTGCTGGCTTGGATGCGGTAAGCGTTATCCACCAGTACGAAGGAAAATCGACCCGCGCCTTTGTCCCTAACCTCGAACAGGTGATCGCAGATAGTTACCTGGGCGATGGACTGACTAAGATCATCTTCCATTTGAGCAAGCTCTTTTAGTTTGGCGAGCTTCTTATCCCAATCCTCTGACATCACGCCGGGATAAGAGAGATAAAGGCTATCAACCCCAAACCTCAATAACTTGGATTTTTCTGGATTGTATTTTAAGGGTACTGTGTTACAAGGCGGCGTACCCTGTGAGTCCTCGCCGTGAGTCCGTCCGTCCGCCTCGCGCGGTGCGCGAGTACGGGCGGGCGGCCTCACGGCTGCGGCTTCAATGTCTACATGATTGTCAGAACCTGCTGACGCAATATCAGATGATTTTTTCTGCATGATAATTTCCTATCCATCGGCGGACATGCAAATGCTTTCCGCAACGGACAAGAAATTTATGCTTCAAGATGGGATGGTTCGAGGCACTAAAAAAGAATTTCAGTGCCTTGACCTTTGGTTGATATTCTGGAACTCGCGATATTCGCGTATACGTTTGGACAAGTAGCCAATATCTTCGATTCTGTTTTTGTAACCGCCGACACCCACCTCATCGCAGATGTCGAGGATTTCGCGGTGTTTGAGAGAACCGTCCAAGTGACCGCTTTCATCCAAGACAGCAAAGGTCAGCCACAGTGTTTTGTAGCGTATCTTGCTGCGTAACAGCGGACTGGTGAGGCGGTAATGCAATTTGTCCAGGAAGTCTATATCGCCGCCTGAAATTGCTTTTTCTTGACGCTCTCTAAAGTAGGGCAATGCCGTCAGGATGCGCTTGTCTATCTGGACTGCGAAGCAGAAAGCGTCATCATCGCCACCTTCTGCCGCTTGTACCAAGTCGGTGAGTTTGCGCCCATGCACCATTATGGAAACAGAGTTATAAAACAAGGCCAAAAATGCCGCTAGCATGAGTTGCGCTTGCTTTACAGTTTTGGCCTGCTCTTCAGTAGAAAGCTCGCTGAATGCCTTTTGTGCTTCCTGCTCCTTTGCCGGGGTGTCTGGAAAGTTTTCTAAAACTTCGTCGGTCACTTCGCACATGGATTTAATCAACTCTTCTGCGAATTGCGCCCTTTCTTTCTCTGGAAGTTTTTCGAGTTCGACACCTAGCTCATTGATTTGATCGACAGGCATGAAGGACAGCAATAGTGCTTTGGCGATCATTTCTTCGCCTCGGTATAGCACAGGGTAGTCGTGGATTTTGAGATTATCCACCCACTCAGAAATCTTAGGAGGCGGACTGACCCAGCCTCCATTATTTTCAATGGAGACCAGCATTTCTTCATATTCAGGGATGGCTTCCTTGAGATATGAAGAGATGAACTCACGAGTTAGTTTGAGACGCTGCATAAAAACGGTTCGAGGCAAATTTTACGGCGCAAGCCGCGTACTATACCGGTATTGCCACCGTTCATTGTGTAGGTGATGGAATTACGCATATACTGACGTGTGCATTAGCAGTCTGTATTGATGGGTGAATGTGGTTTTACTGCCTGATTATGTGCGGCCATAATTACGTAACGGAGATGAATATGCTTCTTGTATCAGCCAAAGTAGGACCATTCAAGTCAATAAATGAGCCTCAGAGCGTAGCGATCAATGACGCAGTCACAGTGTTTGTTGGAATGAATGAGGCAGGAAAAACTGTTTTTCTTCGTGCATTGGAGAAGTCCCGCGACGCATTAGGACTTGCAGCCTTCGATCCTGTTGATGATTATCCAAGAAAAGACCTCCCGTCTTACCTGAAACAACACAAGACGGAGCCTGCAGAGGTTACGGTGCTGACCTACAGTCTCAGCAGCGAAGAACTTGCCGAATTAAACGATAAGCTCCATACAAAGCTGAAATCAGGATTCCAATTTTCCGTTACTCATCTTTACGACAACGCTATAAAAATCAGCATCAGTGTCGACGAAAAGCCAGTACTCGACTCACTACTCGCGGGATTAGCTCTAAGCTCAGACGCGCAGGCGGCAATAAAGAAAGCATCAAATATTCGCGCTGCCCGGGATTTGCTAAAGGATGTCAGTCTTACTGAAGATGACAAGGCTTTTCTCGTGGCGATTGAGGCACGGATTGCGAAAACAAAGTGGGATTCAGTTGTTCAATGGGAGGCATGGACGTGGCTGGAATCGAGAATTCCAAAGTTTCTTTACTTTGGCGATTACGACTTGCTGCCGAGCAAAATAAACCTTGCTGACCTAGCTCTCCGTACCACACAAGTCGCGAGTGATCCAAAGCGGCTTACGCCTTCGCATCGCGCCGTGCTCGCACTTCTGCGGATGGCTGATATTGCGATTGATGACTTCACTAAGTCCGGGGGGTATGAGCCACTTAAGGCAAAAATTGAAGGAATTTCGATTAGCCTTACTGACCAGATTATGGAGTTTTGGAAACAGAACGAGGATTTAGAGGTTGAAGTAGACATTAGGCCAGACCTCGATGATGAGGCCCCCTTCAATAATGGCCCAAATTTGTATCTTCGCATTAAAAATCGCCGACATCGCGGGGTTAGTACGCCATTCCAGCAGCGCAGTCGTGGGTTTATCTGGTTCTTTAGTTTTCTCGTCTGGTTCGACAGCGTACAGCACCAGATTGACATTACTGGCAAGGCAGATCAAAGAGGGCTTATTCTGCTACTAGATGAACCTGGGCTAGCTCTTCACGCGTTAGCGCAGGCAGATTTTCTGCGATACATAGACAATCTATCCAAGAAGCACCAGGTACTTTACACGACCCATTCACCATTCATGGTTCATTCTGACCGGCTGGATCAAGTTCGTGTAGTTGAGGATAAAGTGAAAATCGGCACTGTTATTTCGGATAATGTGACAGGCTCCGATCCTCGTGCGATATTTCCTCTGCAGGCTGCATTAGGCTGGACCATTGCTCAGAATTTGTTTATTTCTGAGCGAAATCTCTTAGTTGAGGGGCCTTCCGACCTTGTCTACCTTAAAGCCGTTTCTGCGATGCTCGAAGCACAAGGGAGAATGGGTCTGCGTGACGACGTAACAATCGTTCCAGTGGGAGGACTCGATAAGGTTGTCACATTTATTGCCCTGCTTGGGGCAAGTGGACTGAAACTTGCTGTCTTCCACGATTATCGAGGAACACCAGAACAAAAGTTAATGGACTTGGTGAGACAAAAGTTGATCTCGGCAAATTTGTTACTTAACGCCTCGCAATTTCGTGACATCGCTAACATCGGTAATAATGGGGAACCAACCGATACCGAAGATTTATTCGGGACTGCTTTCTATCTGGATTGCTTTAATAAAACATTCGCCAAGCAATTCAATGGAAAAATTATCCGTGAAAAGGACATTCCGCCAGGGACACGCATTATTGATCGCCTTGAGCGATACATCGTAGCAAACAAAATCCAACTTCGACCTAGTGGCGGATTCAATCATTTTGCCGTGTCGTCTCACTTTGCAAGTAACCCGCCCGCTTTGCTGGACAATGAAACTCTTGTACGATTCGAGGCACTGTTTGATGCAGTCAATAAGGTTTTCTAGGCTCCCAGCACTAGCTCAATATAGGAAATGTATTGCAAACTAACAATGTGAATTATTAAATAAATGGTTAAAGAAAATAGCTTTAGAGATTACAAAGATGAAGCGCAAGCGTGGATTACTTTAGCGACTGGCGAGTATTACCCGGACATTCTGCCGGATGCATGTCGGCTCTACGAGCCAGTGCTGGTTGAATTTGGCTTGCTGCTGAAAAGCGCACATTCATCGACTAATCTGTTCACAAGTATCATGGATACCCGAAATCAGTGGATGCGAACGCAGCTCTGTCGAGTGTTCAAGAAATATGTCAGCCCGCAAACTCCAGTTGAGATGCTGAAGAAAAAATCCGCTGCTGCCATGATTTGCGCGCAGTTTGGGGATGCTTTCCGCAATGTGGTTGAGGTGCAGCAGAATTTCGTGACTCGACCGATGCCTGATGAAACACTTTGCGCTATCCTGTGGGAGTACAAGGATCGCGGCAAAAAAGGCTATGATCTAACTGAACGGCTTTTCGACGTGCTGCGCAGCCAGCACGTTGGACTGATTGTTACTGGACCAGAACGTGCCGGTAGGGACGTGCTGATGGGAGAGGTGTTCAAGGACTATCCGAAACCAGATCGGCCTGTTGATTTTGTTATCTACGATGACGAAAAAGTTTTGGCTATTGGACTGGCACGTTATGACTCTGACCGTGGAGGGGCACAGGAAGATGACCGCACAGGGCAATACCGCGAAGTAGCACAAGAAATTATCGGCTATGCAGACAGTCACGAGATGCCACACATCAAAGTTATCTTTGTGAATGACGGCCCGGGACTATTGCTTGGTTCGATGTGGAATGACTATTCCTACATCGAAGATATGTGGCTGGGACGAGTGAAGGTGGCTACCTTGCGTATGGTGCCAGACCGAATTACCGCTGAATGGTTGAGGTCTTAATATGGCTGTTGGAATCCCCGGTAGAGGCAAGAAAATGGGTATGGAGCAGATGCGCGCGAAGCTTCCTGAGTTGCGGCTTGAATACCCAGGCAAGAAACCTATAGAGTCGATTTTGGCTACCCCGCCAGGGCTGTACTATCCAAACGCCATACATTGCGGGGGCGAAAATCGGCTTTATCACGCGGATAACTTGGGAGTGCTAGCGGCACTAGCAGAGGACGAATCGATTGCTGGGCAAGTGCGCTTGGTATATATCGATCCGCCCTTCGCTACCTCTTCGGCTTTCCATTCTCGCAAGCAGAACCATGCCTACGACGATCATCTAGTTGGAAATGAATTCATAGAATTCCTACGCGAACGCCTAGTGTTGATTCACCGGTTGCTAGCCGACGATGGTTCGTTGTACCTGCATCTAGATGAACGTATGGCATTCCATTTTCGCGTTATCCTCGATGAAATTTTTGGTGAGCGGTGCTATCGGAATTTTATTACCCGAAAGAAGTGCAACCCAAAAAACTATACCCGTAAAACCTACGGTAACGTGGCTGACTACATCCTCTTTTATACAAAATCGGATTCATACGTTTGGAATCGTCCGATTGAGCAATGGGATCAAGTGAAGGCGGACAAGGAATACCAATACACCGACGAAAAAACTGGACGGCGTTACAAAAAGGTGCCAATTCATGCCCCTGGCACTAGAAATGGAGCCACTGGTGGCGAGTGGCACGGCATGATGCCGCCACCCGGTAAGCACTGGCAGTATTTGCCATCGACACTCGACGAGATGGACGCGCGAGGCGATATTTACTGGTCGGCAACCGGCAACCCGCGCCGAAAAATTTATCTTGAAGACAGCAGTGGAATTCCAGTGCAGGACATTTGGATGGATATGAGGGACGCTCATAACCAGAACATTCACGTCACTGGCTATCCGACTGAGAAAACCCCTGATCTGTTGGCGCGAATTATTGAGGCATCATCAAATCCCGGGGATATTGTATTGGACTGCTTTGCGGGCTCAGGGACAACGCTTTCCGTGGCTTCACAGAATGGTCGTCGCTGGATCGGGGTCGATAAGAGCGACGAGGCAATCAAGACGATCCTCAAGCGATTTGAGTGCGGCACCGAACCAATGGGCGATTTTGTAAACGACAGGAAGCCAAAAAATTTAACCTTGCCCCTGCACAATCCAGTTGTTGACTTTACGCTTTACCTTGAAGAAACTACGCAAATCAAGCAGGGGAGGAGCAAAACGGCGGAAGCAAGCGAAGCCCCTGTCGCTACTTTGGTCGAGTAATGCGTCGCGCATGGGGTGAAAATGGTTCTTCAATAGTTGTATTGCAAGGTGTAAAACGTGACGGATTTGTTCAACTGCTACAAATGCTACGCACTTGTGAAGGCGTTGACACAGACTGGCAAGGCCAGACTGTGGCGGTTTAACTGGCACAACAGCGCTGCTCTTGTGCAATGCGTTGTCACAGACTTGCGATGCAAGACTGTGGGGCTGTAGTCAAAACCGTACCACTCTCACGCTTTGCGGGTGTTACTGTAGTTGTTTTTGACTGCTTTTGAGTGTGGCGAACACTGGTAAGGCATTGATAAATAAAGATGTGCCCGTTAATTTTCAATCCTACGAACCAAGGGGTCAGGAGTTCGAATCTCTTCCGGCGCACCATATTAAGTAGTAAAATCAATCGCCTAGCGTTAACTCGCTAGGCGATTTTTCTTTTCAGCAAAGTTATTGCCGGAATTGGTTCGGCCGATGCGATTTGACTGTTGCTGCCAACTTGTCGTACACGTCACCTTAAAATAAGCGGTAAGTTTTTTCCGTAGGTCGCCGATATTCCTTATAACGAAGTTGTTGAAAGGACAGGTCATGCAATTCGTGCCCAGTATTCCCCATGCAACTGCCGCGCCTGCCACTCGTGCCGTCAAGGGGCTGACCGGCGTGCAGGCAGTGCAGCCGGCGCACCCGCGCGAACCGGAGTCGGTGCCGCTCCAGTATGAGGTTGCGCCTGCCCCGTATCCGCAAGAAAGATTGCCTGTCGAAGAACGGCGCAAGGCATGCCGCCGCATCCATAACCAGAAGGTGTTGATCGAGTTGCGTTCCGGGCTGGATCGCCGTCGCCACAATCTTTTGGCGGGCGGCACTGCCGATCATATCGATGAGAAAGCCTAGCGCTTTGCGCGGGAGAAAAACACCGTCACTTCCTCGCGGTCGTGGTAGAGCTGCTTGGCCTCCAGCCGGTAGTGCAGGCCTTTCCGATTGAGCGAGTTGTGGAGGGAATCGAGCGCCGCTTGTAACGCAGCAACCCGTTTTTTCATTGGCAGTTTCAGATTGAATATTGCGTGGGTGGTCAGGCCGCCGACAAACCATTCGGTCATCAGGGCGGCGACCCGCTGCGGCTGTTCCACCATGTCGCACACCAGCCAGTCCACCCGACGTTGCGGGCGGAATTTGAAACCATCCTGACGCAAATGGCGGATGGCCGGATGGGTGGCGGCCGCGCCCTTGAGAGGGCCGTTATCAACGGCGGTCACTTTCAACCCGCGCTGCACCAGTTGCCAGGTCCAGCCGCCGGGCGCAGCACCCAGATCGACTGCCGTCATGTGCGGCTTCAGCCAGAGCGCTTGCTCTTTCCGGTCGAGGAATACTTCGAACGCTTCCGCCAGTTTGAGATAGGAACGGCTGGGCGCATCACTCGCCATGCTGACGCGGTGGATGCCGTTGAGTGCATCGTTGTTGTTGCGCGGGTCGCTGCTGGCGATGAGGGCGCGCGATTCGGAGGGGAAAAGAATGTGCAGGCGCGGAAGAGCGGGGTCGTCCAGCAGGCGCGAGTTCTCGCGCAGCGCTTGTTCCAGCAGAGGCTGAAAGCGTTTGGTGAAGCCGGACAATGTCTTGCCGTCGTTGGTGTCGGGCACCTCCAGATAGAGTGCACCGAATTGCGCGGGCGCCTCCGGAATTGCGGCCAGTAAAGGGGTGAGCCGGTCGCGCTCGGTCAAGTCATTCACTTCGCCATGCAGCGTCAACAACTGGCGCGCAAAAGTGAGCTGGCGGTAAGCCAATTTGGCTTTGCCTTGCAGTATCAGGAAGCCACTGTTCTCTGCGGCCTCGATGACTTTGGCCTGGGTCTCTTCCGCGCAATCGCGTTCGAAACCGGGGCGACAATAAACCAGCCAGGTGGGAAGCGTTTTGTCCATCATTCGTAGGCGCGAAAGCGCGGCAGGTGGATGTGCCAGCGGATTGCGCTGAGTCGGATGGTGATGATCGTTAGCATGGCAAGAATCAGCGCAACATTATGAGCGAGACCGAAACTGTCCAGACCGACCAGCAGCAGCGCGCCGATCAGCGCTGCGGTGGCATAGATGTCGGTGCGGAAAATCAGCGGCACTTCGTTGCACAAGATGTCGCGGATGACGCCGCCGAACACACCGGTGATGACGCCCATCAGCGCCGCGATGAACCAGTGCGCGTGCAGGCTCATGGCGATGCTGGTGCCAATGACGGTGAACAGCGCCAGACCGATGGCATCCGGCAGCAGGAAGAAATTTTTGGGGATGTTTGTTTTGTGCATCAGGCCAAAGGTTAGCATGGCGGCAATGATCCCGACCGCCACGTAGAGAGGGTCATGGATCCAGTACACGGGCAGGCGCCCCAGCAGGATGTCGCGCACGGTGCCGCCGCCGATGCCGGCGATCACCGCGATGACCGCCACCCCGAACAGGTCGAGCTCGCGCCGCTGTGCTTCCAGCGTGGCAGTAATGGCGCACACGGCAACCGCGCATAAATCGAGGATGTAGATCAGGCTCATGGCAAAAGCGGGAAAAAGGGCGCGCATTATAAGGGCTGGCCGCGCGGGCAGTGGTAGAATCCGCGCCTCAT
>Ga0210044_10010849_pt1 | contig 10751 bp, 9 predicted proteins | sample CryGey13umfilter_2_FD_183959 | JGI IMG/M metagenome (GOLD analysis project Ga0210044, IMG submission 183959) | Groundwater microbial communities from aquifer in Utah, USA - Crystal Geyser 4/9/14 3 um filter (SPAdes) (version 2) | ecosystem: Environmental > Aquatic > Deep subsurface > Groundwater...
AGCACCGCCACCAGCGCCACGGCCCAGATCTGGAGGTGACGGACCAGCGGAAGCCGGCGCAGATGAACGGCGTACAGCGTGACCATGGGCGCGACGCAGATCACGAACGACCAGACGTGGATCAGCAACAGCAGCGGCAGCAGACCGCACAGCGCGAGGGCGAAGCCCAGGCCGTGCCAGGTCGATCGCCGGGCGCCGAGAAGCCGGTAGAACAGCGCCAGCACCGGCATCGCCCCATGCGACACGGTGGCGAAGGAGATCATCCCGCTGGACCAGAAGTAGCGCAGCCCCGAGTCGAAGTGCCACAGCGCGACGGTCAGCCCCATGGCCCACAGCTGGCCGCCGCGTCCGAGGCGCAGCAGCCGGGCCGCCCACAGCAGCGACAGCGGCGCCAGAAGACACGACACGAGCGTGAACAGGTTGAACGCCACCGGCTGCCGCACTCCGATGCGTACCAGACCGAAGGTGAACAGCGCATGCGCCTTGTTGTCCACATCGAAGAACAGGCCAGCGGGAACACCGGCGAGGAGGTTCGGGTCGTAGGCCCAGGTCTTGCCGAACCGCTCCAGGGCTCGACCCACCGTGACCGTCTGCTGGTAGTGTGTGTTGTAGTCCGCGACGCCGAATGGCCGATCTCCAAACACCACGGATGGCGGGCAGGCCACCAGCACCAGACCGACGTGAACCGCCAGGATCAGCGCCGCCAGCGTCAAGAACAAGCGGCGCGAGAGGAGGATGTCTGGACCGGGCTCCATCGACCGCCGGGAGATCAGCTACTTCTTCTTCTTGCGACGACCACGGCGGCGGCGCTTTGGCTTCTTGTCGTCATCGGGCTCGGCCGAGCTCTCGTCATCGTCTGACTCCTCCCCGTCGCCGGAGTCCGCCTGCACTGCCACCTCGGGCTCTGCCGGCTCCTGGTGTGACAACGACTCGGCGTCAACCTCGATGATCACCTTGTCCGGAGCATCCGGATCGGTCCGGGACGCATGGTGACCCAGGTCAATCTCCCCCGAGACCGACGGCATCAGCGCCGAATCCTTCACCGGCTCCCGGACCAGGTCCAGCTGCACGCGTGGAGCGTCCGGCAGATCCCGCCGGGAATCGACCTCGCGCCTCTGCGGCTGTTCTGTCTCGGGTTCGACCTCGTCGGGGTTGTCGAAGGCTGGCTCCGGAGCCAGCCCGATGACGGAGGGCGGATCCTCGCTGAAGTACGGCTCCACCGCCATTCCCGTGGGCTGGCCGCCTGAATCGACGACCTCGAACACACTGGCAACCCGGGCCGGAACCCGGATATCCCGGTTCTCGACGGGGGAGATGATCAGCATCGTCCCCACCGGCATGGGGGTCTTGGTGCGCAGAAACCCTCCACTGCTTTCGAGCTGACCGAGAACCGTCTTCTCAAGCACGATGATGTCGCGCCAGAAGGCGCTGACCTGTATCTGAAGCATTGGGGGAATGTACCAGATTCTGGCGGGGGAGCGAAGCGATGAGGCGGGCCAGCGCCGCGGCGCTAGTAGGCTAGTAGAGGGACACGCACTGAGCGTCGAGACAGACCTTGCCCGTGCAATCGGTGGAGGTCTTGCACTGCGGATCGGCCTCCGTGGCGCTCATGCAGAACCCGCCCTGGCCGCATACCGGCCCGTCCTCACACACCGCGCAATCCGGGCTCGTGACGCAGCTCGTGCGGCAGACTCCGTTGACGCACACCTCACCCCCCGTACAATTGTTGGTCACCTTGCACTCTGGCTTGGCCGAGTGGTCGGCGACGCAGACCTTGACGCTGGTGTTCCCGGTGGAGATGGCCGCGCTGCAGACATCCGAGGCCGAGGAGCAGGTACCGCTGGTGGTGCAGTTCTGCAGGCAGGTGTTGTTCACACACACCTCGCCGCTGCCGCAGTCGGTGTTGGCCACGCAGGTGCCGACCTGCGCCACACACACCTGGCTCTTGCACACCTGTCCGCTGGCGCAGTCCTTCTGCTCGGTACAGGAGTTGACACACTGACCGTCGAGGCAGACCCTGCCCGTCCCGCAGTGCTTGTTGAAATGGCAGGTAACCCCACCGCCGCAGTCACCCGAGCAGGTTCCGCACTCGCCGTCCATGCACAGCCCCTGGTCGCAGTTGCCCGCGCTCTGGCAGGTCTTCTTGGGCGTACCCGGGACACAGGTTCCGCTGTCGCTGCAGACGAAGGACCCGAGCGCGACGCAGTCCCCGTCGCCCTCACACAGGCGGGAGTCCTTGCACGTCCCGTTGCTGCAGTAGGCGCCGTCACCACAGGATTCGTGGTCCGTGCAGGGAACACGTCCCGGCACGCACTTACCGCCGCTGCAGATGTTCCCTGGCGAGCACTCCGCGGTCACGCTGCAGGTGGGGTTGCTGCGACAGGTGTGAGTGCCGGTGTCACAGTACATCGGCACCGGACAGTCGTTGTCGCTGAAACAATGGCTCCCCGGGATCGCGCAGCCGTCGCGGGTGCACTCGTAGCAGCCGCTTTCGTCGCAGTAGTACCACCAGTCCTGCGACCCTTCGTCGGGCCCGACAATCAGGTGGCAGCCCGAGAGGGCGAGTAAGCCCGAGAGGGCGATGATGATGGTGAGGATCCATGGGCGCATATTGCGTTGCGTCATTGTAGCCCTCCTGGGTCTGCAGGGTCATTCAGCAAAGTCCGTGCCGTCTTTTGAGGGCACGGCGTCTACCGCGAAACCCAGTAACCCGTCATTCTCAAATAGATTTTCCGGATGAAGAAATGCCCCACCCTGGATCCTGTGAAGCCACGTTAACAACCTCCCAGTCTTCAGGAGTTCACAGCTTCGCCAAGGACGGCCCGGATCGTCTCCTTGAGGCTGTGCCGGGGACGGAATCCCAACAGCTTGCGAGCCCGACTCCCATCGACCATGCACGTGTATTTGATGTAGGCCAGCTCGGGCATCGGGAAGGATGTGAGGTGGAACTTCCACAGCGTTCGGAGCATGGACTCGAACAGCGGGCCAGGAATCGGCACGATGGGCTTGCCCAGCTCGCGCAACACAACACCGAGCGGGACCTCGCCCGGTCCAGCCAGGTTGAGGATCCCGTGCACGCCCGACCCCAGCGCCAGTACGATGGCCTCCGCCACGTCCTGTTCGTGGATCACCTGCACCATCGGATCATATCCCATCATCCTCGGGATCCGCTTGAGGCGGAGGTAGTTCGAGGCCGCGTTGCGTACGGAGCCCAGGATGTGCACCGGTCTGAGCACCACCGTCTCGACCTCCCTGCCACCCGAGCGCCAGAAGAAGGAGGTCGCCTGCATGTCGGCCTCCACCAGATCCCGGATCGCGGGGAACTCCACACCGGCCATCAACGGCGCATCCTCGGTGAGAAACTGCGTGTTGTCGGCTCGCGGTCCGTACACGTTGGCGCTGGAGAGGAACACCACCTTGCGTACGCTGAAGTCAGCGCAGTATTCCAGCAGTCGCGCTGTCCCCAGCACGTTCCAGGTGTGGAGCTCCTCGGCGCTGCGTCGGGGATCGTGCATCAGCCCCAGGTGCACCACCGCGTCCACATCACCCCCTCGGAACACATCCCGCGTGCGGCGGGAGCGCAGGTCCACCTGCAGATGCTGGATGTCCTTGGGCAGTCGCTGTATCGGCCGCCGATCCACGCCGACCACCTGGTGTGTGCCCATGCGATGCATGCGCTGGGCCACCAGCCGCCCGAGCTTGCCAGCGATTCCGGTGAGGACGATCTTCTTCGTTGGCTCCGCCATCCGCATGCCCTGTCTAGAAGAACACCGACCGCCTCGACTTGAGCCCGACCCTCAACATCGACTCGATGGTCAGTCGCACGTGCTTCACCAGTTGCTCGATCTGCTCGTCGTCGTCGTCCGGATGCCCCACGAAGCACAGCGGCTCACCGAAGTGGATGTGATAGCGGCTGGGCAGCGGCAGCGCCGGGAAGAACGGCGGGAACGGCATGATCGGGAACGCGGGGACGCCCAGCAGCCGGGCCAGCGGGCGGCAGTTGAACGCCGGCGCCTGCTCCTCTGATCCGACCACCGCCACCGGGACGATGGACGTGTTGGTGGCCAGGGCCAGCCGCATGAAGCCCAGACCAAACTCCTGCAGCTGGTAGCGCCTGGTGAAGGGCTTGGACACCCCCTTCGCTCCCTCGGGGAACACCAGGATCGCCTCCTCGTCCTCGAGCAGCCGCTGGCAGTTGTCCGGCGTTCCCACGATCTGGCCCCAGCGCTGGAACAGATAGCTGACGTAGGGCAGCCCCGGCACGAACTTCTCGATCATCGCCCGGAGCATTCGTGGGGGATGGGCGTCGAACAGCATCGCCGCGGCGATGTTGACGCCATCCCACGGCAACTGCCCCGCGTGGTTCGCCACCAGCATGACCCGCCCCGCGGGGACGTTGTCGATGTTGTAGACCTGGGCGCGAAAGTAGTGGCGGTAGAGCCAGCGCACGAAGAGCATCGCGATCTTGGACTCTTCCCGGTTGAAACCAAACGGGTCGTAGCCATACTCGTTCTGCCGCGTGGGGAGGGACTTGATGCGCTCGAGGTCTTCCTGCGTGAACCCGGCCTCCACCATCCTCGTCAGCAGGCTCTTCGGCGGTCGTCCCATCGGCCTCTCCAGCCCGGCGTCAGCAGGGCCAACGAGATCTGGTTGTAATCCATTCCTCTGGCCCCGGCAAGCCGGCCTGGATGAGGCGCCGGCAGCATGGTATCAAGAACCCATGCACGCGGAATTGGCGAGGATCGCTTCGGGGCTGTGCGTCTTGCTGTTCATCGTCGGCTGCCAGACCTCCGGTGCGGACCAGGACTCTGGACCCGTGAGCGACGTGCCGCCGCGGGACACGGCACGCACCGACACCGTGACCGGCGACGCCCCGGTCGACAGCATCATCCCCGACACGGGCGCTGACGCCTTCCAACCGCTTCCAGGCTTCGGTCACATCAGCGGACCGTGCGGAGTGCTGAACGAAACTCAGTGGAGCAACACGGGTCCATTTCGCTTCCGCAACGCGATCAGCTTCGGCACCGGCACGTTCGATCCCTCCCTGCTCTCGGCCGGGGGGCTGCAGATCTGGACCGAGGGCAATCGAGGAGGCGATTCGGTGAGCTCGGAGATCTTCGCCCACGAGCTGCTGCATCGCTGCGAGCTCGCGACGCTGCTCAAGACGGAGACCAAGATCCTGTATGGCGACGCGTCGGGCAAGAAGACCGACCTGCTGCTGCAGATCGACGGCCGCAAGATCGGCGTGAGCGTGACGCGGGCCTATCACTATCCGCCCACCACGCTCTTCACCGTCGCCGAGGCCAGGAGCCTGCTGGAGAAAAAGCTGGCGGACCTGCCGCTGAGTCAGAGCAACGCCCTGCCGGCGGATGCATGGGTACGGTCCATGCTCCACGTGCTGGTCTACGACGCGCAGTACGGCGACGCGATCCAGGACGCGTGGGACAACGAGATCGACGCGCAGCTCAAGGGCGACGCGATCCTGTTCATCACCGTCACGAACGGGGACGACAGCTTCATCTACTGAACCGCGCGGTGTCCGTCCGAGAAGACGAACCACCGCGAGGCCGGGTAGTTCCAGCCGAAGAACACCACGACGTTGGAGCACAGGAAGGACAGGTAGTAGTGCAGGCCGCCGTGTTCGGTCAGGACCCAGACCAGCGCGGTGTTGCACAGCAGGCTTCCCACGGCCACCAGGATCTGCTTGGCATACTGTCGCGGCGTCTGCCCGCCGCGGGCCTCGAAGACCCAGTACTTGTTGAGGAAGAACGAGATCGTCGTGGCCACGCCCATGCACGCGATCACCGCCACCATGTAGTGCATCCCGACGAGCTCCACCAGCACCGGGATCATGATCGCCTCGAACAGCGTGGCCAGGAGCGAGGCGATGACGTTGCGCGGGATGGCCACCACGTGGCTCACCGGCCGCTTGCGATCCTTGCGCGTGAACAACAGGCGGCGCAGAAAGCCGCGCTTCGGCTCCGTGGTCAAAGGCCAACCACCTCTCGCACCCGCGCCAGATCCACCGGCGCTTGCACCTCGCCACGGCACGCCATCCAGCACACGTCGCAGCCTGTGCCGGCGAAGGCCCGGGGCTCGAACCGCGTGTAGTGACCGACGGGTTTCAGGTCGGCGCAGGGCTTGACCATGCCCTGGGGCGTGACGTGCACCATCCTCTGCCCCGCCGGGCAACGCGGAAATCGCTGGCCCGCGACAAACCTCACGCACTGGCGCAGATAGTACGCGTTGTTGGTGATGTGGTGGTGACGCTGCTTGAGCGCCACGAGCTGCTGCACCACCGCCTCCAGCCGTGCCGACTCCTGAGGCGGGATCTGATGCGCCTCGTTGCCGTTGCAGTGCTCGGAGTACAGCGTGTAGGACACCTTGGCGCCCCACCACAGCCCCAGCTCCGCGATGCGGGGCAGCTGCTCCAGGTTCTCCCGCATGATCATCGTGTTGAGGTTGACCTCGACACCGCCGGCGGTGAGCGCCGGGATCGTGCGCTCCAGGCGCTCGAACAGCCCCTTCAGCCCACGCTCCTCGCTCTGTCGCTGATCCGGCCAGTTGAGCGACACGTTGAGCTGATGCAGTCCGGCCTCCTGCAGCAGCAAACCCTTCTGCGGCGTCAGCAGGGAGCCATTGGTGATCAGCACGAGGTAGCGCCAGCCCGGCACCTGCGCCACGCGGCGTACCAGGTCCACGATGTCCGGGCGCATCAGCGGCTCGCCCCCGCAGAACACCACCACCAGCGGCCGCATCCGCCGCACCACGTCGGCGAAGTCGGCCAGCTCCTCGCGCCGCGGCTCGCGCCAGAAGTCGCAGAAGTCACAGCGCGCGTTGCAGCGCCTGGTCACTTCCAGGGTCAACGACAGCAGGCCGCCCCGGGCGCGGTTGGCGGCGTAGCCACACAGCGCTCGCAGGCGCTCCATGCGCCCGAGATGAGCCAGACCACTCCTTCCAGCTGGCGAGGCCATTCTCCTTCATACCCCCCGCGTGGGGCCCCGGCAAGGAGCGGGTCGACGAATCTGGAACTGGCTCTTGCCCATGACCCCGAGATGCTTATGATATCGACTCGAGTTGCTGCGAGGTGAGGCACGTGATCCAGTGGATGCTCAAGAAAATCATCGGCTCGAAGAATTCCCGCGAGCTCAAGAAGATGCTGCCCAGGGTGAGCCAGATCAACGAGTTCGAGCCCACCATGAAGCAGAAGACCGACGCACAGCTCCAGGCGATGACGGGGGCGTTCCGCCAGCGACTCGACCAGGGCGCGCCGCTCGACGATCTGCTGTGCGAGGCGTTCGCCGTCGTCCGTGAGGCCGGGCAGCGAGTGCTCAACATGCGGCACTACGACATGCAGCTCGTGGGCGGGCTGGTGCTGCACCGGGGCTCCATCGCCGAGATGAAGACCGGCGAGGGCAAGACCCTGGTGGCCACGCTCCCGCTGTATCTCAACGCGTTGCCTGGCCGGGGCACCCATCTGGTCACGGTCAACGACTACCTCGCCAGTCGTGATGCTGAGTGGATGGGGCAGATCTACAACTTCCTCGGCATGTCGGTGGGCGTGATCTACCACGACATGCCGGACACCAAGCGCCAGAAGGCCTACCGCTCCGACATCACCTACGGCCAGAACAACGAGTTCGGCTTCGATTACCTGCGCGACAACATGAAGGAGAGCATCGAGCTCTACGTGCAGCGCGAGCTGAACTACGCCATCGTCGACGAGGTCGACTCGATCCTGATCGACGAGGCCCGCACCCCGCTGATCATCAGCGGCCCCGCCGAGCAGTCCGCCGACCTGTACCACCGGGTGAACCAGATCATCCCCTCGCTCAAGCGAGACGTGGATTACACGGTGGACGAGAAGGCGCACAGCACCATGCTCACCGACGGCGGCGTGGAGAAGGTGGAGAAGCGGCTCAGCATCGGCAACCTGTACGACCCGGCCAACCTGGAGTGGCTGCACCACGTGACCCAGGCCCTGCGCGCACACACGCTGTACAAGCGCGACGTAAACTACCTGGTGGAGGACGGCAAGGTCCTGATCATCGACGAGTTTACCGGCCGCAAGATGGAGGGCCGGCGCTGGTCCGACGGCCTGCACCAGGCGGTGGAGGCCAAGGAGAACGTGAACGTCGAGGAGGAGAACCAGACGCTGGCCACGATCACGTTCCAGAACTACTTCCGCATGTACAACAAGCTGGCGGGCATGACCGGCACCGCCGAGACCGAGGCAGAGGAGTTCTACAAGATCTACAAGCTCGACGTGATGGTGGTCCCGACCAACATGCCGATGATCCGCAAGGACCACGACGATGTGATCTACAAGTCCGAGCGCGCGAAGTTCAAGTTCGCCATCGAGGACATCATCGACTGTAACCAGCGGGGGCAGCCGGTGCTGGTGGGTACCGTGTCCGTGGAGAAGTCCGAGGTGCTGGCGCACATGCTGCGCAAGCGTGGGATCAAGCACAACGTGCTCAACGCCAAGAACCACGCCCGCGAGGCGGAGATCGTGGCTCAGGCCGGTCGCAAGGGCGCGCTCACGATCTCGACCAACATGGCTGGCCGCGGGACGGACATCGTGCTCGGCGGCAACCCGGAGATGATGGCCAAGGGCGTGGTGGACCCGGCCGAGGATCCGGAGCGCTTCAAGAAGGTGTTCGCCGACTTCAAGAAGCAGTGCGCTGCGGAGCGCCAGGAGGTGCTGGCGGCCGGGGGGCTGCACATTCTCGGCACCGAGCGGCACGAGGCCCGGCGCATCGACAACCAGCTACGCGGCCGCTCCGGACGACAGGGCGATCCGGGGAGCTCGCGGTTCTACCTCTGCCTGGAGGACGACCTGCTGCGGATCTTCGGCGCCGATCGGATCCAGGGGCTGATGGAACGGCTGGGGATGCAGGAGGACGAGCGCATCGAGCATCGGTGGGTCAACAAGGCGATCGAGAACGCGCAGAAGAAGGTGGAGGGGCACAACTTCGACATCCGCAAGCACCTGCTGGAATACGACGACGTGATGAACCAGCAGCGGAAGACGATCTACTCCCTGCGCAAGCAGGTGCTGGAGGGGCGCTACGCACCCGACCTGACCGACGAGGAGAAGAAGGCGGGGAAGCAGGCCGAGGTCCCGACCCAGAGCGGCGAGTGGACCACCGAGAAGCTGGCGGAAACCCTGCGCCCGCGGATCAAGCAGATCCTCGACGAGTTCTTCGCCGGCCTGAAGCAGGGCGACGTGGACCCATACCGCGCGGGGGCCGACGCCGAACCCGGTCCGGGTGAGGTGAACCACGAGGAGCTGACCCGGGAGCTGTACCGCTACTTCGGTGCCATGGTCGATCTGCAGTCGGAGTCCAAAGATCCCAAGGCCTGCCTGGACAAGGCCATGCGCGAGGTGGCCGAATCGTTGATCCAGCAGCGCGAACGCGTCCTCGACCTGTCTGACGCGTCGATCTCGGCCCATGTCTTCGAGCACTGTCCGGAGAAGGTGCACCCGGAAGAGTGGGAGATGAACGCGCTGGAGGAGAAGCTGAGCCAGACCTTCAACTGCAAGATCGAGATCGGCGAGATCGCGATGGAGCACGCGGCCATCGCCGAGAAGATCTGGGAACAGGTGGAGAAGCTGGTCGAGGCCCGGGAGTCGGAGCTCGGGCCAATCTACTTCCTGTACTTCGCGCGTCACTTCTTCCTCGAGGAGATCGACGGCCAGTGGATCGACCATCTCAAGGCGATGGACCACCTGCGTGAGGGCATCGGGCTTCGGGGCTACGGACAGCGCGACCCCAAGCAAGAGTACAAGAAGGAAGGCTACAACATGTTCGCCTCGATGATGGAGCGGATTCAGGCGAACGTGCTGTCCAAGCTGTTCCGCGTCCAGGTCCAGGTGGAGGACGACTCCCTGCCGGAGTATCGGCACAAGAAGCGCCGGATGCACATGGGACACGGCAATCCGGCCGACGGGGGCGGTCAGGCCAGAGCCAAGACCGTGCGTCGCGCCGCGCCCCGCATCGGGCGCAACGATCCCTGTCCCTGCGGCAGCGGCAAGAAGTACAAGAAGTGCTGCATGGCCCGGGACCAGGCGCACAGCGGGTAGCCGACCGACCTGCTGGCCCGAGGTGGTGCCCATGCGAACGCTGTTGATCGTGATGGCTGGATCACTCGTGGCCACGGCGCTGACGGCCTGCCCGGCGAGCAGCGTCGGCCGACGTCGAACAACCCACCACCTGTCTCGCGTCGGTGGCCGCTGGAAGGTGGACCTCGCGGCCAACCCCGATCTGAAGCGCCGGATCGGAGCGCTGCGCCCGTGGGTGGCGCTGGCGATCCAGCGGCTCCAGGCGGCCGCCGCAACCCTGGAGCGGCAGCTCGCCCCCGGCCCCGCACCGAAAAGGCAGCCGACCGGCCACGTCGACCCCAAACGCGACTAGCTCGCCTCGGCCGCCCGCCGACGCACCATCTCCCGCTCGAGGCAGCTCAGCAGCTCGAGCCGGTTCACCGGCTTGGACAGGCAGTCGTCCACTCCCGCCCGCAGGAACCGCTCGGCGTCTCCCTTCATCGCGTGGGCTGTCATGGCGATGATCGGGATCGAGGCCCAGCTCGGCATCTGCCGGATGCGGGCCGTGGCCTCCAGGCCGTCCATGTCGGGCAGCTGGATGTCCATCAGCACCGCGTCCACCGCGTGCCGTTCCAGCTGGGACAGCGCCTCCTTGCCATCCCGCGCGCTGACCACGGAGTACCCGGCCTGACGCAGGGTGTCCCGG
>Ga0210044_10010850_pt1 | contig 10751 bp, 3 predicted proteins | sample CryGey13umfilter_2_FD_183959 | JGI IMG/M metagenome (GOLD analysis project Ga0210044, IMG submission 183959) | Groundwater microbial communities from aquifer in Utah, USA - Crystal Geyser 4/9/14 3 um filter (SPAdes) (version 2) | ecosystem: Environmental > Aquatic > Deep subsurface > Groundwater...
AGAATTTCGAGCGGGAATTGACGAAGGGCATGCCACCACGCCATATCTCTCAAATTTTGAAAAGAAAAGCAAAAGGCTACCCTGTGGAGCCTCTTCCCATCAACGAGGAGTTGCGGCACACCGCAAATCTTGCATTTAATGGCAACAGCACCCGCGTATATTACACCCTGTGCGACTACGTGGATGAAACGGCTGCGCTGCGTTGCGAAATTTATTTCCGCAACATCGATGCTAATGGCAACTTCACCGAAGCACAACGCCTGCCTAATGACATCAACACCCCCGGCTGCACCGCCACCCAACCCAATATTGGCACAGACCCCGCAATGAAGGTGGACAAACTTTACTTTACCTCCGATAAGCCCGGCGGAAAAGGCGGTTTGGACATCTGGAGTTGCACCGTATTCAAAGATGGTACTTTTGACAAATCCTTCAACTTTGAACCCGTCAATACAAGTGGGAACGAGGTCACGCCTTTTTTTCACAACCCCAGCCGCACCCTTTATTTCAGCTCCGATGACAGGCAGGGATTCGGAAGTTTCGACATTTACAAAATAGCCCAACGCAGCGATGCCTGGCAGGAGGTGGAGCACATCCCGGCCCCCTACAATAGCAGTTACGACGACACGTATTTCTGGTTAAACGAGGGGCAAACAAAAGGCTATTTTGCCTCCAGCCGTCTGGGCAGTCAGGTGTTGGAGCCAGAGTTCGAAGCCTGCTGCAACGACCTGTACTCATTCACCGTTCAGGTGCTGGATCTCGATGTTTTCACCTTTAATAAGCGCAACGAGGCTCCATTGCCAGGCGTAACACTCGAACTGTTTGAAATTACTAAAGATGGCGGCTTTCCGCTGAAATCCGTCACCAACTCCGATGGCAACAATTTCCATTTTGAATTAAAAAAAGGCAGCAGGTACGCCGTGCTGGCCTCAAAGGAAAATTTCCTTCCATTAAGCGATACCATTGACATGACCGTTCCCGCCAACAACGGGCAGCGCAACATTGAGCGCAACCTATACCTTGTGCCAGCTACCGTGGACCTGAATGTTTTCACTTATAACAAGCGTACTATGAACCCCCTAAAAGCGGCAGAAGTGCGCCTCGCCGTGGATGGGCAGGAGGTCAATTTTCAGCAAAATATGGAAGGTAACGAAGTGGCATTTGTTCTCGACCGCGGCCAGCTTTACGAATTGATAGGTTCCAAAGTCGCCTATTTTTCCGACACGGCCTACATTGACCTGCGCACCGACGTGAGCAGCACTATTATCAACGAAGACCTGCTGCTCAGGCCCAAGGAGATGGAAGATTATCCGCCATTGGTTATTTATTTCGACAATGATTACCCAAACCCCAAATCCACAAAAACCATCACCGATAAGATTTATGAAGAGACTTGGGAAGCCTATATGGCGCAAAAGGAAAAATTCCAACGGGAATACGTAAAGACCCTCGTAGGGCAAGACAGCTTCGTGGCTGCCCGGCGCATTGATGCTTTTTTTAGCCGGGAGGTCAACAACGGCTACGAAAGTCTGAAGGTTTTTTCGGAGAGCGTTTTGAGTGCCCTTGAAGACGGCGGGTTCAAAGTTGAACTGATCATCCAGGGATTCGCCAGCCCGAGGGCCAGCGAAGACTATAATTACAACCTCTCGCAACGCCGTTCCGATTGCCTGAAAAACCATTTTGAAACCTGGCGTGGTGGCATCCTCAAATCTTATATCGACCGGAGCCTGCTTGTGATAAAGGTAGTCGGCTACGGCGAAAAACTTGCCTCCCAATACATCAGCGACCGTCTTGACGACGAGCGGGGAAGTATCTATTCCATTACGGCCTCCTCCGAAAGAAAAGTAGCCATCATTGGTGCGCGGAGGGTGGCTGATAACTAATTTTAATAAAATTGCATCATGAATATACCTACGCCAATTTTGAAAAGATATTTACTGGTATCACTCTGGACCCTTTGGGGATTTTTCGCTTCAGTGCCGGTTTTTGCCTCCCATATTATCGGCGGCGAACTAAGTTATCAGCGGCTGAGCGGCAATACTTTCAGAATCACGATGGACATTTACCGGGATTGTTACCATGGGATACCCTGGTTCGATACCCCGGCTCACCTTGCCATTTTTGATGAAAATGGCAACCCGGTTCCAAATATCCCTGCATCTATCCTCAATATACAGCCAATTTACTCCGATACCATCCCCAATAATATCCTGAGCGACCCCTGCCTTTTCCCGCCCGATACTGTTTGTGTCGAACATGCCCGCTATCAGACAGATGTAGTACTGAACGGCCCGGGAGGATTCTATGTAGTTTATCAGCGGTGTTGCCGCAACCAGTCTGTGACGAATATATTAAACCCCTCCGAGTCCGGTGCCACTTACTGGATATACATATCCCCTCATGCCAAAGAGGTGAACAACAGCAGCCCTACATTTAGCAACGGGAACAATGGCCTGCCACCTGTATATGTTTGTGTCAACAAGCCGCTTGCCAACCCTCATGCTGCCTACGACGCCGACGGGGATAGCTTAGTGTACAAATTTTATACACCGTTCTTAGGGGCCTCGTTTGACGATCCTCAACCTCATTTTGGAAACCCGCCTTATGGCGTGGGGGAAATTGTGCCACCCCCATACGATACCGTTACCTGGATTGACCCACCATACAACCTCGACAGCCTATTGGGGCCCAGCCCTATCGGCGAGCTTGAAATAGACCAGCATACCGGGTTCATTACAGGATTCCCCATTATTACAGGGCAGTTCGTCATCGGTGTAAGTGTAGAAGAATACAGGAACGACACCTTGCTGTCGGTAATCCGGCGCGACTTTCAATACAACGTCGGCGCCTGCGACACCATCATCGCAACCATCGTGGCTCCGGACGCACAATGCGATGAACTGACAGTTAACTTCGGCAACACTACGGCTGTCGCCCAGCATTGGGAATGGTATTTCGACTGGCCCGGCACCACGCTTTTTTCAAATGAAAAGAAACCCACCTTTACCTTCCCCGATACCGGCAGCTATACCGTAGCCTTGATTGCCCAGCCGGGTAGCCAATGCGTGGATACCAGTTACGCCGAAATATTTCTCCAATACAATTCTCTGACGGCGGATTTCTCTGTTCAGACTTTTGACTGTACCAACCAGAGCGCCTTGCTTTTGCAGGATTTGTCGGTGGACAATGTATCACCTCCCAGCCAATGGCTTTGGACGGTGAGTTACAATTCCATCACGCTGACTTCAACGGAACAAAACCCGGTCTTCCAGGTACCCAACCCCTCCTCCGGCACCGTTACCTTAGTGGTGCAATCGCTCAACGGGTGCGAGCAAACGAAGACCCTCAACTTTGAAACCGGCGGCAACAACCCCATAGACGTGTTGCACACCGTGCAGAATTGCCTCGGTGAACCGGCAGAACTAAACCCCAACGGGCCAACGACCGGCTTCACTTATTCGTGGGGAGCGCCGGTACCGCCCGGCCAGCAAAATCTTCCCAACCCCATCGTCACACCCGTGCAAAACACCACCTACCCGGTGACCATCACCGGGTACAACGGGCTTTGCCAGTCCACCGGCAGCGTGACGGTAGAAGTGAATCCAACTCCCGTGCTGGCATTCGTACCCGACACCGATTGCGATGCCCATGTGGTGCATTTTGTCAACCAAAGTCAAAACGCCCCGTCGGGTTACCTGTGGAATTTCGGCGACCCAGCCACCAATCTTGACATATCTACCCTGGCCAACCCCACTTACACCTACCCCGGCTATGGCACGTACACCGTCACCCTGATGACTGCCGCCAATTCGCTTTGCAAGGACACGATTTCGCAAACCATCACTTTGATGGAGAAAATTCTGGAGGCGGGGTTTGGATTCGATTATTCCAACTGCAACGAGACTTCGGTTGACATTCAGTTTTTTGACGAAACCGTCAACAACCAGTTCAACACCGTCGAATGGGAATGGATATTCAGTGGTATTTTTAACGGCACTTCCACCCAACAAAACCCGTCCATCCTCGTGACGCAGGAAGGCACGCTGAACGTCACACTGACCGTAACCACCGGTGAAGATTGCGTCTCCGCTACTGCTCCGCAAAGCTTAGAAATTGCATTCACCCAACTGCCCGGCATCATTGACAACCAGGAACTACTCGGCTGCCTCAACGGCGGCGTGACGCTCAACCCCGGCGGCAACCCCGCCTACCAATATCTTTGGTCGCCCGCAACCGGACTGAGTTGCACCACCTGCCCCAGCCCGTTGGCAAACCCCTCCCAAACGACGACTTATACCGTTCAGATTTTGAACTTCTCGGCCGACACCTGCGAAATCATCCGCCATGTGACCGTGATAGTGCCCGGCGACGTGGACCTCGTGGCCAGCGACGATGTGCTGACCTGCGACGAACAGACCACCCTCACAGCGGCGACGTCCCTCCAGCCGGTTGCGCTGGCTTGGTTTAAAGATGGCGTTCAGGTAGGCAGCGGCCCTACGCTCACCGTCATCGTATCGGGAGAAACGGATTACGTGATAGTGGCCACCGATGTGGACGGCTGCGATTACCCTGACACCGTAACGGTGGCGGGCGGGCCGGTGGACATGGAAACCTCCAGCGACCAGATTTTTTGCTCCAATGAAGCCCTCGATGTGTTTGCCACGAACCTCGACACGAACGATATCCTGAGTTACCAATGGACTCCCGCAGGCAGCATCAACGGACCTGCCGGTGTGTCCAATCCCGACGTGATTGAAACGCCGGGCGAGCAGATGCTTTACGTCGAAGCCGTCAACCAGTTTGGCTGCGCCAAACAAGACAGCGTGTACATCGCGGTGGTGGATGAAAATATCCAGCTCGCATTCAGCAGCCAGGTGGGGTGCAGCGGCAGTGTGGTGGATTTCACCAACCTCAGTTCCAATGCGTACAACTTCGTCTGGAATTTTGGCGACCCCACCACCACTAATGACGTATCGAATGCCGTGAACCCCTCCTACACCTATCCCGACACAGGCACCTTCACCGTTTCGCTGACCGTAGGGTTCGAGGTGTCTTGCACCGATACCTTTTACCAGAACGTCGTCATTGTGGCGCCTGACTTCATCCCCGATTTCACTTACGAATACGTGGGCTGCGACGTGGACAGCATCGAGGTTCAGTTTCACGATACCTCCATAAATTTTCTAAGCAATACGAGCAGTTGGTATTGGGAAACCAGCACGAATAAAACGGCAACCATTCCAGACCCGGTTTTCACAATATATCCGGGCGAAGACTTCTTCATTTCGCTGACCATCGGCACCCCGAACGGTTGCCAAGGTTCGGTGCAAAAAGAGATTAAGCTGGAGTTTATTCAGCTCAACCTCTCAGATTCCCTCGTGCTATGCCAGGGTGATACCACTGCGCTGAATCCTGTGGGCAATTTCACCTACCAATACCACTGGACCCCCGAAATAAACATCAGCGACCCGAACACCCCAAACCCACAGGTTTGGCCGGCTCAGACGACCACCTATACCGTGGACATCACGAACTTCGCCCCCGACACCTGCTCGCTCACCCGAAGCGTGACGGTTTTTGTCCCTCAAAAAATAGTAGTGGAAGCCAGTGACGATACCTTCACCTGCGGCAACCCGGTCACGGTAAGTGCAAATTCAAACGTTTACCCAACCGTTTACAAATGGGTGGCCGCACCCGGTGGCGTTGCCGGCAGCCTACCCTTTCTGCCCGTCACACCTCCCATTGATACGTGGTACACAGTGACAGGCACCGACCAATACAACTGCACTGACACCGCCGCCGTTTTCATCGCCAACGAATCGGTGGACATGGACTTTGCCAGCGCTCCGGCTGAATGCCCGGAAGAAGAAATACAACTGACGGCTACCAACAACATAGCTGACCACGACTTGGAGTACATCTGGCAGGCAACGCCACCCGGCCAGATTATCCCGCCCGCCAATACCCCAACCGTAACCGTACTGACACCCCCCGCCGGGCAATCGGCTACTTATTCCGTCACGGCCACCAACCAGTTTGGCTGCACGGCATCGCAGGCAGAAAACATCAGCAGCTACGATTTCGTGCCCACCGTGATGCCGGATGTTTTGGCTTGCGCCAACGTGCCCACGCAGCTCAACCCCGGTGCCAATACCTCCTTCAATTACACGTGGGCGCCTGCCACGGGACTGAGTTGCACGGACTGCGCCAACCCGACGGTGAACGTGGCACAAACGGCGAATTACAGCGTGACAGTCACCGATAGTTTCGGCTCCGGGCTTTGTGCAAAAGTCATAGATGTGGTAGTTTTCGTGCCGCCTATCATCGCCATCACCGAAACGGTGGACACGTTCACCTGCGGTGAACCCATCGTGATTTCGGCGCAGGCCAATGTGCCCGCCACGCTTGCATGGTTCGACGGGCAGAGCAACCCGCTCGGCTCAGGCACTACGCTCACCGTGAACCCGCAGACCGAAGAGACTTATCTCGTGGTGGCCACCGATGGCTTTGAATGTACCGCTTCCGATACGGTCGTTGTTTCCAACAACCAGCTCGACATCATGCTCGATGGCAACGGCGTCATAGACACCTGCCCCATGCCGTCGTACAACATTTGCATCACCAACCTCGACCCCGCTGATATTCTGGCCTTCGAATGGACGGCCTCCAACGGCGGCACCATTCTCAGCGGCGGCGATACTGCCTGCCCCGAAGTGACGGCACCGCAGGGTGTGACCGCTATATTTTCTGCCAATGTCAGCAGCCAATGGGGCTGCACAACCACGAAAGAATACGAAGTAACGACCTATACTTTCAACCCGGTCATCCGGGATGTCATCACCATCTGCCCCGGCGTACTTACACCCATCAACCCCGATGTGGGGGCCACCGGTTACAGCTATTCCTGGATGCCGCAAACCGGGCTGGACTGTTACGACTGCCCCAACCCGCAGGCAACCTTATTTGAAGACCAGATTTACACCGTATTCATTCAGGGCTACAATGGCGCCGACACCTGCTCCATCGGCCAAACCGTGCAGGTTCGGGTCAATCCTCTCATTGACCTGCAAACTTCGCCGCCCGATACATCCATCTGCGAGCCGGTGGATGTTACGCTTGCAGGGCTGAGTAACTCCGGCATTATCACTGAATACGCGTGGTACGACGAGGCGGGGAACCTCATTGGCAATGGCAGCGCGATCACCATCACGCCCGAAGCTACGGAGGTGTATTATGTCACCGCCACCGATACCCTCGGATGCAGGGATACAGCCCAGGTGAACATCTATGCCTACCCTATCGATATTAGCTTAGACGACCGCTATAATTTCTGTGTGGAAGATGCACCGCTGACCATTGAACTGGTAAACAACGCCCCCGCACAGGACCTCACCGTCACATGGCAACCCGAAGAGTACATCGAGGAAGTGTTGGCAAATGGCAGCATTATCGTTGTCAATATCCCCGATATCACGGTTTTCACAGCCCAAATCACCAACCAGTTCGGCTGCACCGCAACCGGCAACATGACGGTCTATTATTTTGACATCGAGCTTACGTTAGATGAAATCACAGCTTCGGAAGACACCATCATTTTGCACTCCGGCGAGTTCTCGCAACTGAACATCAATTACGACCCCACCTACAGCTACCAATGGGAGCCGGCGGCTGGGCTGGACAACCCCACCATTCACGACCCCATCGCCATTCCGGAAGTGACGACTACTTATACCGTCACGGTTATGGATGAGGGTGAGTGTGCGGCTACGCGGGAAATTACCATCTACGTCATCAACCCGGAATGCAGGGAGCCAAACATTTTCATTCCCAACGCATTCACGCCGAATGGCGACGGCCACAACGATGTGCTGTACGTTCGCTCCAACATCCTCGAATCCCTGGAATTTGCCGTGTACAACCGCTGGGGGCAGAAGGTCTTTGAAACGACGGAACAAAGCACCGGCTGGGACGGCACCTTCAAAGGCAAGCTGCTGACCCCCGATACCTATGGTTTCTATGTCAAAGGGAAGTGCTACAATGGGGAAGAATTTTTCAAAAAAGGCAATATTCTGCTTCTCAGATAAAAACAGGTGAGAGGTGATGGGCCATCGTCACCTCTCATTTCTCATCTTCCATTTTTTCGTACCATTTAGAGCTTGTTCCCGGCAATCGGGGGAGAAGGATGCCGCGGTAAAGTTTTCCAAGTTAATTTTTGACCAATCCATTCAAAAAAATATGGTAGTTCTTCGAGCGACAGCGTTTTGAACCCTGCGTTTTCGTACCTGAAACGCAGGGTTCAAAACCCTGCCGCTCGTAGGAACCGAGCATTTTGGGAGGATTACATTGATTTATGAGGGGATACTTTTTGACCAATCCTTAGTTTTGCAGCAGTAAAATGTGGCCTGGTTTAAGAAACGCTGGGCGCATCACGACGCATGGCTCATCCCGGCCTGCCGGAAAATCACAAAAACAAATGAAAGTCACCGATTATTTTGCGAATGCCCAGGGGCAAACCCTTGTTTCCTTTGAAATATTGCCACCGCTGAAAGGCGGCGGTATGTCTGCAATTTTCGAAACCCTCGACCCCCTGATGGAGTTCAAACCTCCATTTATTGACGTCACCTACCACCGCGAGGAGTTTGTTTATAAAAAGATGCCGAGTGGCTATTTTGAAAAAATAGCCATCCGCAAGCGCCCCGGTACAGTGGGGATTTGCGCCGCCATCATGCACCGGTACGGCGTGGATGCCGTGCCACACCTGATATGTGGGGGGTTTACGAAAGAGGAAACTGAAAACGCACTGATAGACCTCAACTTCCTAAACATCAATAACGTGCTCGCACTGCGCGGCGACGCCCAGGGTTTCGACGACAAGTTCATTCCGGAGCCGGGAGGCAGCAAATTCGCCCTCGAATTGGTGAAACAAATCGTGGATATGAACCACGGCAAATACCTCGACGACAACATCGAGAATGGCGCAAAAACAGATTTTAGCATCGGCATCGCCGGCTACCCGGAGAAGCATTTTGAAGCGCCCAACCTGCAATTGGACCTGGAATTTGCGAAAGCCAAAGTAGATGCCGGCGCAGACTACATCGTCACCCAGATGTTTTTTGACAACAAAAAATTCTTCAACTACGTGGCCGAATGCCGCAAGGCGGGCATTGACGTGCCCATCGTGCCAGGCCTCAAACCTCTCACCAAAGCTCACCAACTCACCTCCATTCCCCGCAATTTTTACGTAGATATTCCCGAAGAATTGTCCATAGAAATTGGCAAAGCCTCCACTCCCGAAGCCCGCACCGAAGTGGGCATCGAGTGGTGCACCATGCAATCGAAAGAACTGAAAAAAAGCGGGGTACCCTGCCTCCACTATTACACGATGGGCGACGCCGGTACCATCAGAAGGGTCGCAGAGGCGGTGTTGTGAGGATGATGTCACGGTGACACTTGCCCCCTCAGCTTTTCCACTTGATACTACAGCCCCCGCTGGGATACTGCTTTGGTGGTACCTCACGGCCTTGCAAAACTGCGTCGAGGGCGGCACGAAGGTCGTTGCCGGAGGGATGGATGCCGTTGCCAGGACGCGAGGCATCGAGCCGGCCGCGGTATGTGAGCTTCAAATTTTGGTCGAAGACGTAAAAATCGGGAGTGCAGGCTGCATCATAAGCCCGCGCCACCTCTTGTGTTTCGTCGTATAAATAGGGGAAGGTGTAGCCTGCCTTTTCCGCTTGAAGCTTCATCTTATCAGGGGCATCGCCGGGGTAATTTTCCACGTCGTTGGAGCTGATGCCCACGAAACCCACGCCTTTCCCGGCGTAGTCATTCACCAGCCGCACGATTTCGGGATTCACATAAATGACATAGGGGCAGTGATTGCATAGAAACATCACAACGGTGGCTTTGCCCGCCACATCCTGCAAGCCGGTCATTTTTCCACTTACGGTATCGGAGAGTAAAAACGAAGGTGCCATCATTCCGAGCGGTAGCATATTGGATTCTGTGAAAGCCATGGGTTGAGTTTGTCAGTTCGTTATACGGGAGTTCTACTGGAACTGCCGGGATGTGAACTGGGGATATTTGCAAAGAAAAGCAATTGGAGAAAATTCCCCAAGCCCCAGGATATTGATGCCCTCCCGCAATTTATTGTTCGGGTGAGATAGCATATTCCCTTTACAATTCTTACCTTTTCCTCTAAAATTTACCGCCATGAAAAAAATCTGCTTCTCCCTGCCACTCCTCCTTTTCTTTTTGGATACCAATGCCCAAACTTATATGCCGCTGCAAGACAACTTCGAGCCGGCCAATGGAGACAACATCAAATTCGCCGCAGGCGAATACGCCTTCCCGGATAGCGAGAAAGACGGCGTCATTCGCATAGTTGGGAAACAGAACATCACACTCGATGGCGACAGCGTGCAGGTGGATGGCGTTGGCTACGCGGGCTACCTCATTTATCTCGAAAATTCGAGCGGCATCACCATTCGGAACTTCGCCGCCGGCGAGCGCTTTTTCTACTGCGTGTACGCCGTGAACTGCGACGACATCACCATTGAAAACTGCAACTTCTCGCACAACGTCCGCACCGACGAAGGATGGGTTGTCATCTTCGACGGGCCGGCACTGGCCCACGGCGGCGGCGTATTTATGAACCAATGCACCAACAGCCTCATCCAAGGCAACCTGATGACGGACCAAAACGACGGCGCTGCAATTTACAATTGCGACAACATCACTTTCTTCGGCAACGA
>Ga0210044_10010852_pt1 | contig 10750 bp, 6 predicted proteins | sample CryGey13umfilter_2_FD_183959 | JGI IMG/M metagenome (GOLD analysis project Ga0210044, IMG submission 183959) | Groundwater microbial communities from aquifer in Utah, USA - Crystal Geyser 4/9/14 3 um filter (SPAdes) (version 2) | ecosystem: Environmental > Aquatic > Deep subsurface > Groundwater...
TCCGGGGCTATTATAGAATTTGATACAGCGGCGACCACTTTGGCCACGGGCCTCACCCCCGGCGATAATTATTTCACCTGGACATTGTCCATTGGACATTGTGAGGATTATTCCTCCGACACCAGTTTTGTTCAGGTGGACCAGTCTGTGCCATCGGCTTTTGCCGACCTCGTGAACCTTGGGCCACTGGCCAACGATACCATTAGCCTGAACCTGCTTGCCAATGACCACTTCGGTAGCAAAGGCGTTGACCTGAGCATCCTCTCCTCCTCAGTGTTCGGCGGCACACTAATCCCGGCAGGCGGCGATATGCTGTTTGCCCGTGAGCGTTGTTTTGCCGGCACCATAGATTTTGATTATGAAATTTGCAGCGTTGGCTGCCCTGAACTTTGCGATACGGCTTCCGCCAAAATCGTGGTAGAGGCTAACGACAGCGATGTGGGTTGCGACGAAGTACCCAATGGCATCACCCCGAATGGCGACGGCCTGAACGACGAACTGGTCTTTGATGTCTTACTCAATAATCCGCCGTCAGAATTTCCAGACAATGAAATCATCATTTTCAACCGTTGGGGAGACATAGTTTTTCAGGCCAAGCCCTATTTGAACGATTGGAAGGGTACCAACGATAGCGGGAAAGATTTGCCGCAGGCTACCTATTATTACATCCTTCGGCTTAACATCGCCAATGGCGATATTATCAGAGGCGACGTCACTATTTTGAAATAAATGAAATTGCCCGTGCCGGGCAATATACGAGTGGAAATCAAAACCTTGCCAGGCAGTTCTGGCAAGGTTTTTACACTTTTTGGTGTATGCTGCACCATGTTGGGAATGTCTAACTTCCACATGCACCATTCAAAATGTTTGTTCCTGCCCCCCCGGTTTTGTAACTTGGCTTCTTGAAATCCGTTTTTTCTTACAGCCATTCAGAAAATTATTAAGCCCGGCTTTTATGATTAGTAGTGGCGGGTGATATTTCATCCGTGTGGTGAGAACACGTCCGGCATATTTACCAGCAACACCTCGTTTCCATCTACCGGTTGCGCAAAAGAGGAACCAGCGGAAGTGGTTCTATTAAGAGCTTGTTGGGGATTTAGCTTCCGGTGAAAAACCGCCCCTTTTTTGATGATACTGCGTTGAAAAAATGGTCACTTAGGAATGGCTATGCTCCCATTTTTCCGCCTTGTCTCATCAAAAAATTGACGATTTTTCCCTCGAAACCCAAATCCCCAACAAGCTCTAACCAGGCTTGTACGATGACGTACATGTAAATTTAACCCTGGATATTTTACGCCATGAAATTTTTTAACCAATCCATGAACATTAGCATAACCATGCTGTGTCTCTTAACATGGTGCCATCCATTGGCGGCTGAGGTGGATGGTAATTGGTCCAATCCTGAGATTCCCATTGATACTATTCTGGCCTGCAACGATTTGGTACAAATGTCGCTCGACGGCAATTGCGAAGCGCTCATTTCCCCCGATGACTTGCTCGAAGACTATTCAGGCCCCGCTGAAGATTATGGGATAGACATTGCGGATGAGGCTGGGTTGGTAGTGGAGAACCCCGTAACGGGAGCCTATACTGGCGAAGTGCTCACCGTGACCGTGACGCATATCCCTTCGGGAAATTCCTGTTGGGGGAACATCCTGATTGAAGACCATCTGGCGCCTGAAATCACCTGCGCCGATTTTACGATACCCTGTTTTCAAGAGCTGGATTCGGTACCTTTCGCAATAGCAGTGGATAACTGCGGCCTTAATCCAACGGTTGTTTTGGTGAATCTGGAGGTGGAAGACGAAGACCCCTGCGAGAGCGTCACCATCCGCCGTACATTCGTGGCTTATGACAATCAGAATAACTACTCGGCGCCCTGTCTTCAAACACTGACGATGGAGTTGCCCGACCTGCCAGCCTTCCCGAAAGATACCCTTTGGCAGTGCGATATTTACAGCGCTTTTCCAAATGTTACCAATGCCACACTGCTCACGGATAGCCTCGCAACTACTGGTTCGGGTGTGCCGGATGTGGCCCTCGGTAATAACTGCCCATACACTGTGACACACAGCGACCTGGTCTTCAGCAGTTGCGGCGGGTCTTTCACCATTTTACGCACCTGGACCGTCATCAACTGGTGCACCGGCGAGGTCGTCATCGAGGGCATTCACGGAGACGACAACTTTCAACTCATCAGGGTAAAAGATACTACTCCGCCCGATCTTTCCATGGAGCCATTCACCGTGAGTGCCAACGTGCGAGGCAGTAGTGCCGCAGGATGCACGGCCATCAACTTTTTACCACCTGCAACAGTGACAGACAATTGTCACGACTGGAGCCTGGAGATTTTTACCCCAATTGGCGAAGCCAATTATATAAATGGTGCCGATGGAAATGATGGCGGAGTCATTCCAGCACCGGGACTACCAACCGGCAGCTATACCTTGTGGTATGTCGCTACCGATATTTGCGGGAATAAGGATTCTCTCGCAGTGCCACTGACCGTGGCCGACCTGATTGCCCCGGTGACAATTTGCGATGAAATAACGAATGTTTCGCTTGATAACAATGGGTTCGCCGAAATCGAAGCTGCCGTACTCGACGATGGAAGCTACGACAATTGCTGCCTCGATTCCTTTCTCGTTCGCCGCATGGATGCTGGATGTGTTCTGGCTGATACGTTGTTCGGCCCCACCGTGGTGTTTTGCTGTAGCGATGTGGATTCAGCGCTTACGGTGGTCATGCGGGCCGTGGATTGCGCCGGCAATTTCAATGACTGCATGGTACTGGTGGAGGTGGAAGATAAAATAGCCCCGGTGCTGGTTTCGTGCCCGCCTCCGGCGCAAATAGATTGCGCCTTTTTTACCGATAGTCTTGAAAGCCAAATTGCCTCAGGCAATTTCGAAGTGTTGGAGCCATACGGCATGCCGCAATTTTCGGAGAATTGCCAATTAGTTTACCTGTTCGATACCGTCATTTGGAACCCCGGCCAATGCTATAACGGGGAGCTGATTCGCTCGTGGAAGGTGACTGATTCAGGAGCAAATGCCGTGCTTTCCTGTTCGCAGGTGCTCAGCATCACCCATGACTACAACTGGTGGGTCACTTTCCCGGAGGATATTACAGTATCGTGTACGGATGCACTTCCAACTGCTGGTGAGCCACAGGTTTTCTTTGAAAATTGCGAGCTGATTGCCACTACTTTTTCCGACCAGGTTTTCACCGTGGTGCCGGATGCCTGCTTTGAAATAGTGCGCATTTGGACTATCATCAACTGGTGTGAGACCGGCACCACCTTCAATGATGACGTGGTGGAATCTTCGGAACAGGCTCTGAATTACGACCTGAACGGCGACGGTGTCGAAAGCGGCCGCACCTTTAGCGACGGGTTGAATACATCCAATTTTGACGAGTATGCCTGGCGGCATGGTGCACAGCCCGATGGCGTGGTCGTATATCAGCAGGTTATCCGGGTTTTGGATGACGTGGCACCTATCGTCATTTGCCCGGTGCAATGGGAGGTTTGCATTTTGGATTCGAACTGCGCTGCCGTAGTGGAGATGCCATGGCCGGACATTCACGATTGTTCGCCCGATATATCCGTCACAGCCCAGGGCGAACTGGGCACCGGGCTTGGACCATTCGAGGATATTGGCTCCGGTATTTATCACATGGCGTACATCGTGAAAGACAACTGCAATAACACATCCACCTGTGCTACAACTGTGGTGGTAAAAGATTGTAAAAAGCCGGTACCGTACTGCGTGAACGGGCTTTCTGTAACGCTGGGGCAGGACACTACAGTGACCATTATTGCCGATGACTTCAACGATGGCAGCTTCGACAATTGTTCGGGCGATTTGGTGTTCTCTTTTTCACCCGATATTTCCTTTAATAGCTTAGAGTTAGATTGCTATTCATTGGGCACCGTCTTCGTCGGAGTTTGGGTGACGGATGGGGCTGGCAACCAGGATTATTGCGAAACATTTGTGTTTGTGGATGATAATATCGGTATATGCCAAGGCCCCCCATTAATTGCCGGGACGGCAAACGATGAAATGGGAAATAGTGTATCGAAAGTTGCGGTGAGTCTCAATGGTACGGTTGAAAAAGGTGATACAACCGGGGCTGCCGGAACCTATTCCTTCGAAGTTGTGCTGGGTGGTGATTATACCGTGACGCCAGTCAAAGACATAAACCCACTCAATGGTGTCACCACTTTCGACCTGGTGCTCATCAGCCGGCATATTCTGGGTACTGGGTTGCTCGACAGCCCTTATAAGCTGATAGCCGCCGACGTCAATAAATCCGGAACAATAACCACTGCCGATTTGGTGGTTATGCGTAAACTTATTTTAAACATGAACGCTGAATTTCCCGGCAATAGCAGTTGGCGATTTGTGGCAAAAAACTACGTATTTGCTAACCCTGAAAATCCCTTTCCCGATACATTCCCAGAGGTGTGGAATGTGAACGATGTTTCGTCGGATTTGATGGATGTCGATTTTGTAGCTATAAAAATCGGAGACGTGAATGGCAGCGCAGACCTTGCGGAATAGGCAAAAAAAAATGCCAGACTCAGGGGGAAAGTCTGGCATAAAGGTTTTAAAGGAATCGGTCTGGGGAAAATGAGATTGATAGGAGTCTGCGGATTCCGAAATAAGTTCAAATTGGCTTTAAATCGAATCCCTGAATGTACTGTATCTGGCTTTTTACGTCAGTCACTAATTCGAGGTTGAGGGTGCAGCGTTCAAACTGAAGGGCTGCCATCTGGCGCTCGAAACTGTAATTGATGGCCGATTTTTCCGTCAGGAAAAGTCCTTTGAATTTGCCTGCCTCGCTTCTAAATCTATGCATGACTTTTTGAGCCATCAGGAGCGGGTTTTGCGGTAATCCCAGATTCATTAATTCTACTGTCAGGGCCAATTTCATTCTTCGGATGTCCATAGAAACCAGTTTTGTATATGTAGATAGTTTTGCTTGGTAAAAACAAGCTATTAACTTTCAAAGCCAGCCAGATGTTGTAGGAATTGGATTAATGAAGTGTTAAACTTCGATGGAAAGCGAAAGGAGGCTGTCAACCAGGTTCCCGGTTTTTATGGAGGGCTTTTTGAGAAGGATACCTTGGCAGAGATTTCATGCCAATAGAGCGAAATACAAAGTAATTGCTTTATTTTGTTTAGGCTTCATTAACCAACATCTTACTAATTTTTAAAAATCTGAGGGAAATGAAACGTATCACTTTTTGCCTGCTGGCAATCTCCCTTTTTAGCTCAGTTGCCTTCTCCCAAAATTATTTGGTGAAATTCGATGATGCCTGCATGGACAGGCTCGAGTACAAATCAACGAGCACAGCGAATCCTTATATTTCGTACTCTTCGTCTGCCGTTTCCGGCACAGTACTCATTTTCGATATAGGCCTGGTGAAGTCAGAATGGACAAACAAAGCTCCGGACAAATGGATAGCTTGCAGGGATTTCACCCCCGATGAGAATACCATCAGGCAAATTAATGACGGCAAAGCCAAACTCGTCATTTTAAACCAGGATGGCACCCGCTACCAATATCTGCCGGTGGATAAGGTCACTCTTTTTAGCCATAAGGCAAATGTGATGAAGGTGGTGTCAGCAGATGCCAGCTTCTCAGTGCAAACTGACAATCTCGTCTCTGGCCAAAATCTCGCCTCCGATGCTTCGTCATCCGAGGTTTTCGTTGAAGGCACATTAAAAATTCAATGCGCCAATGGCCTAATTTTGAGAAAGAAAGACAAAAAGAAATCTGAATCATACAAGGAACTGGTGGTGATACCTGGCCTTGGCATTGTAGAAAAAAGAGCCAGTTCAGGCTCTGGATTTTTCTCGGATGCAGTTACTACGGGCTTAAAACTCAACACCATTGATGGCATGGATTTCCACGAATATTTGACCGTCTATTGCGATAATTTACAAGCTTCTTACTACGATGGTACATCGAACAAACCAGTCGCCGATTATAGCAGTTTGGTATCCAGGACGGATAGTGTTCCTGCCAGCTATATCGTGGAGCCATGCGCTCCTTCGACCGTGAATGGCATTCACGTGGTGCAAAAGGGCGAAACGCTTTATGGCATCGCCAGGCGCTATGGCTTAGCCCTCAATGAGCTGAGAGCTTGGAACGGACTCACAGGTACTGATATCATCAGCATTTGCCAGCAACTAAAGGTGAAAGAAACAGCGGTGGCAACAAACCCCACAGGAACTCCAGCCACTGGCTTTCCTGCAACCAATCAGCCCACTGCCGGGACGGGCACTTATTGGATGAATGCCCCAGAGGTGCACGTGGTGCGTCCTGGTGAAACTGTGGCTATGCTGGCCAATTTATATGGCTATACTGAGGCGAGGTTCAGAAAAATGAACAGCCTCGGAAGTAATGAACAAATTTATACCGGTCAAAAACTGCACTCCAACGACTGCGTATGTCCTACGTTGGAATCAACAACGCTCAGCCAGCCCCTTCCGTATGAAACACAGCCTTCCGCCAAAGAGGCCACTTCAAAGGACAACGGTTCTGATGTTTTTTTCCGGCCTATCAAGGTGCATACAGTTTCAAAAAACGAAACACTATTCAGCATTGCCAAGCTTTATGACACAACACCTGAGCGCATTTTAGAACTGAACGGCCTGCAAAAAGGCGAGGACATTCAACTCAACCAGCGGCTCTATGTGCAGTGAGGAGAAATGCTTTTTGGCATCTCCTGGTTTGCCAGAATAGATGGTCGGGCAGGTTTTTTTATACCTCTTTAGCCATTTAAAATTAAAAGAAAATCTTAGGCTCTTTCCGCCGCATAATCAACCCAACGCTTTGGAAAAATTAGATGACGCTTATTGGAACAACCGCTATCTTGAGGACAATACGCCGTGGGACCTCGGCGATGTGTCACCACCACTCAAATCTTTCATCGATACTTTCTCCGGCAAAAAACAACACGTCCTGATACCCGGTGCGGGCCGCGGCTACGAGCCGATATACATGCACCGGGCGGGTTTTTCGCACGTGGTGGTGTGCGACTGGTCGGAAGCTGCGCTGAAATCTATAGCCGGAAAAGAGCCGTCTTTCCCAATTGCTAACTTAGTTTGTGCTGATTTTTTTGAGTTGCAAGGTACTTTCGACCTGCTGCTGGAGCATACCTTTTTCTGTGCCATCGCCCCGGCCAGGCGCAGCGAGTACGTGCAAAAATCATGGGAACTATTGCGCCCCGGCGGCATGCTTGCCGGGCTGTTCTTTGCCCATGAGTTTCCCATCGAAGGCCCGCCCTTCGGCGGCACCAAGGAGGAATACGAGGCCCTATTCAGTCCCGGATTTAAAATCGAGCAACTCAGTTTAGCTGAAAATTCTGTAAAACCCCGTGCAGGTAACGAGCTTTTCGTGCGATTCACCCGCCGAGGTTAAGTGAGCGAGCCAGGTGCCCAAGCCGGGCAAAATTTAACTAAAATGACTATGGGGGATTCAATCCTAATTTTATATTTGCCGCTGGCTTCAAGTTTTTTTTCTAAGAAATTTTGACTTGCCCACATATCCGAAACCTGAAACCCCCGATTGACCCGCATTATTGATATCCCAATCGTTACTTACTGGTCAGTTATAATCTTTCTCACAATCCATTGGAAACCATCTTAAGACAGTTTCCATACCTGTACTATCGTTGTCTTGAAATGGCAGCAAATACAAAAAACAAAAACCTTGAATTGTGGTCACAAATACGCGAGCTAATAGTACTAAACCAGGATTTTTTCAAAGCAAACGAAAATACCTAACCACCGCCGGTATCGGATTGGGCCTCGCTGCTGCCTTCTTTTTCCCTGCAAAAAAAAGCAACCATTTGATTGGAGCCTCAATTGTACCAACTGATATGCTCAAAGGCCGGGAACTCGGTGCATTTCCCATAATATCACCTACCTTTAAATACGGTTTTGTCGTTGATACCTTCGAGGTGGATGAGGCCACGGTGGAGCCAAATATGACGATGAGCGGTTTGTTTACCGCCCATAACATCAGTACGGTAGAGGTAGAGGAAATGGTGGCCAAATCAAAAGGTGTTTTTGACATCAGCCATAATTTCCGTGTTGGGAATAACTTTGCATTTTTTACGGTACGAGGTGAAAGCACCCCTGCTCATTTTGTCTTCGAGCCCAGCCCTTATGAGTACATCGTTTTTGACCTGAAAGGCGAAACAAAGGTGACGAAGGTCATGCGGGATATCACCACCAAACGCTCCATGATAGCCGGCACTATACACGCTTCACTTTGGGACGCCATCATAAGTCTCGGAGTAGGATTCGACGTGGCCGCCAAAATGGAGGATGCCTTGCAGTTTTCGGTCGATTTCAGCCACACACAGGAAGGCGATGAGTTTAAAATGATTTACGACGAAAATTTCATTGATGATAGCAGCTTCGGAGCGGGGCAGGCTTATGCTGCCTATTACAAACAGGAAAGCCGTGAGTCCTACGTATTTTGGTTCGAGCAGGGCAACTACAAGGGCTATTACGATATCGAAGGGCGCCCTGCACAGAGTACATTCCTCCGGGCGCCTGTAAAATTCACCCGCATTTCGTCCCGTTACAATTTGCACAGAAGACACCCTATTTTGAAGCGTGTACGGCCGCATCTTGGTACCGATTATGCAGCGCCGTATGGCACGCCGATTTACGCCATAGGGAAAGGAGTAGTAGTAGCTGCTGGGTACACAAAAGGCAATGGCCGCTTTGTAAAAATAAAACACGACAAGGTTTATGAAACGCAGTACCTCCACATGTCGAAATTTGCCAAAGGCATCAAAAAAGGAGCGGTAGTTGCACAGGGCGAGGTCATCGGCTATGTTGGTAGTTCCGGCTTAGCCACCGGCCCGCACGTTTGTTTCCGTTTTTGGAAAAATGGCAAACAGGTCAACTTCCTGAAACAGATGCTTCCACGGGCAAAACCACTTCCTGGCAACGTGCTTCCTGCCTTTATGGAAGTGCGCGACCAATACCTTCAATTGCTCAACAATAAAGATAAACCGGCCGGAGAAATGGCCTCAAAGGCTTTGGGGTCTTCCGCACCCTGACAAAACAGCCAGACTTTTGGTACAACTTTCTGACAAAACGAAAAGCAATTGAATGCAGAGCCTGTCAATCTTTATTGATTGATGGGCTTTCATTTTTTTACCATTCCGCCATCATTCGCTCCACCCTGTTTTTCACGTTCACATCTGAGATGAGTTCTGGGGCGTGGTGCGGTTTCTTCCGTGCGTCCATTAGGAGAGCACCGCGGCAACACCAGTGTTTGTTTTCAAAAAAAGCATCCATACCGTGAAGGTCGTGGGAAGGGTTGGTTCGGGTGAAAGCCACCCATAGAAAATTATTGAGCGAGGCTGTCGTGAATTTCGTATCATCCACCAGCAATACCAATGGCAAGTGTTTTTCAAAATACGCCCTGAATTTTTTCAGGCCTTCGGCCAATACGGCAGCGTCGGTATAGTTTTTTTCATCAGAAAATACCGGCGCCTGTACGGCCAAAACGCCCGGCATCACAAAACGTGGGTCGGAGAAGCCTGGCGGCATTTGAAAATCTATGGGCAGTTCCGTTTTTAAATCCCTCCGTTTTTCCCCACAGCATGCGATGATTACTTTGCTGCCTTCGTTCCAGCCGGAGCCTGAGTAATCAAGCGTGTCAATTGTTGTTTTCGTTTGAAAATGCAAATCCCTCGCAAGGTCAATTCTTTCCAAAACGTGTTGAAAAAACTTCGGGTAGTCATGCGTAGTGAACTGGGGGTGGCCGTTGCCATCGGCGATGAGGAGAAACTTGGTCAGCGAGGTCTGCCCCTTGCCAAGCAGGTGGTTGGCCTGCGTCAGTAGTTCCTCAGGATTTTTCTGCCGGAAAGGCATGTACCGCTCGCTACCAATGGCCAACAACAACGGGTGAACCCCGGCAGCGTCCACAGCCTGCACCTCGCGGATGCCGGGGAATTCGCCCTCCGTAAGCGGCTCCACCAATTGGTGAATCAGCCAGCCGAACGAGGTGTCTTCCTGCGGTGGCCGGCCCACCGCTGTAAAATGCCATACCGCGTTCTTCCGGTGATATACATTTTCCACCTCCATCACCGGGAAGTCGTGGCGCAGGGAGTAATAGCCAAGGTGGTCGCCAAACGGCCCCTCCGGTTTTTTCAAATCTTTGCGAATGGTGCCTGTGATAACAAAATCGGCATCGGCGGAAATGGGGAAACCATTTTTCCAAAGATAACGGAAGCGCCTGCCCGCCAACATGCCGGCAAAGGTCAGCTCGCTCAAACCCTCTGGAAGGGGCATTATGGCTGAAAAAGCATGAGCCGGAGGCCCGCCCACGTAAATGGCGCACCGGAAAGGCTCGTCGCTTTGGTTGTACTGCGAATGGTGCACCCCGATGCCGCGATGCAACTGGTAATGCAGCCCGATTTCCCGGTTTTGAATATAGTCGTTGCCGGAGAGTTGAATCCTGTACATGCCGAGGTTCGAGTGCATCATGTTCCGGTCGCCGGGCGGCAGCGTCAGCACCTGCGGCAGTGTGATGAATGCCCCCCCGTCGTCTTTCCACGACACAATTTGCGGGAGTTGGTCAATGGTCGTTTTACTATAAAGCACGGGGGCTGTCCAGGCCTTTACCGGCAGGGCTGTCAGGGCGGTAAAAGGCGCGTCGGCGTACTTCAGCGGGTTCCTCAAAAACAGGGTGGGGTCGCTCTTCAGCTCAATGA
>Ga0210044_10010853_pt1 | contig 10749 bp, 10 predicted proteins | sample CryGey13umfilter_2_FD_183959 | JGI IMG/M metagenome (GOLD analysis project Ga0210044, IMG submission 183959) | Groundwater microbial communities from aquifer in Utah, USA - Crystal Geyser 4/9/14 3 um filter (SPAdes) (version 2) | ecosystem: Environmental > Aquatic > Deep subsurface >...
CCCCGCCGATCGCCATCGCGATCCCGTTGCCCAGCCGGTTTCCGAGCCGCCCGGCAAACGGGCCGATCGCGACGCCGACCAGGTACGAGAGATAGAGCATCGTGATGAGGTGCGTGGGCAGCAGGAACGGCGGCCCGGCAAGGTGAAACGGCAGGTAATTGAATACGGAGGAGAAAGCCCCGAACGACGCAGCCCCGACGGAGAAGATCCTCAGCAGATCGTGCCGTGAGAGCAGTGCGGCGAACCCTGCCTCTTTCCCCGCCGAATCGGGGATCTTCTCCTCCCGCGGGAGCCATCGTCCCGCGTCGAGAGTCGCCAGGAGGAGGAGAGTGGAGGCGGTCACGAAGGCATAGCGCCAGTGAAGGGGCGGATGGATGAACCCGGCGAACAGCCTCCCGCCCAGCCCTCCCGCCACGGTGGCGGAGACGTACGCCCCCATCGCGACGTTCAAGCGCTCGGGGGGAAGGCGGCGGACAAGGTACACCACGAGGCACGTGGTGAGCGAAGGAACGAACACGCCCTGGAGGAATCTCGCCGCCACCAGGAGCGGGAAGCTGGTCGTGGCCGCGCAGAGGAAACCGCACAGAGAAGCGACGGTTCCCCCGAAGAGAATGATCGGCCTGGCGGGGAAGCGATCCGCCAGCCGTCCGAACGGCAAGGTGGCCAGCGCGATCCCGAAGATCACGGCGGAGACCGTGAGGGACGCCTTCCCCGCGTCGACCCCGAACTCTTCCCGCAGCACCGGGAGCACGGGCTGCGTCAGGTAGATCGTGGAAAACGTCGCGGCCACCAGGAGGAACACCCGGGCCTGGAGCGACGCCGCCCCCTTCTCCCGGCCCGGCGCCGAAATGGCCATCGATTCGCTCTTCCCCTCGATGAAGTATGAGGTGAGGCCGTCCTTCGCGGAAAGGACGGCCTGCGGGAGTGAAGCGGAAGGTCTTGTCGCGGTTACGACCGGTACTTGAAGGAGATGTTCACCCGGGCCCGGTAGGCGACGACCTTTCCCTTATCGATCGCCAGGTCCAGCTTGACGACTTCCGCAACCCTCAGGTCTTCCAGGGACTTCCCGGCGACCTCCACCGCGTTTTTCGCGGCTTCCTCCCACGAGGTCTTGCTCGTCCCCACGACGTCGATGATCTTGTAGATGCTGTCCATCGGTTCTCTCCTTTCATGCCGGAATTTGCTCCCGTCGGAGCAAGCATGCGTCATGGTACCACGTCCTTCCCCCCGGCTTCCCTCTCAAGCAACGCGCGCTTTCGTTCGACCCCCCAGCGATAGCCTCCCGGATCGCCGTCGCTGCGCACCACCCGGTGACAGGGAACGGCCAGCGCGAGGAGATTCGTCGCGCATGCCCGGGCCACGGCGCGCGACGCCCCGGGCTTCCCGATCCGTCGGGCGACCTCCCCGTAACTCGCCGTTTCGCCTGCAGGAATCCGGCGAAGTTCCTTCCAGACCCTCCGCTGGAAGGCGGTGCCGCGGATGTCCAAAGCGAGATCCAGATCATGACGTGGAGACATGATCCATTCCGTCACCCGGCGGAGCCGGCGGACGGATTCCGGATCCCCCTCGCGATGCTCCGCACCGACGAACCGGACCTTGAATAGATCGACCAGCGCCTTCCGGGAATCGCCGAGGGCGATGGCGCAGATACCCCGCTCGGTACCGGCGACGAGGATCCACCCGAGGTCGGTCCGGGCCGTCGCGAAACGGATCGACGACATCCCTTTTCTTCTCTCCATGGAGACCCTCCTTCCCATTTCCACCTCCATTGTACGACACGGTTCTCTTTGGCAACCCCCGTGCGAACGCGGACGACCCGGGAACACGAACAGCGCTTCGCCGGGGTTGAGTTCCGCGAAGGCAACAGGGAGAATGTCAGGTACCCGGATTCCCGGGAGGAGGAGGACCCGATGAAATACAGATACAGGACGATTCTCTTCATCGGCGAGGACCAGAAAAAAACCGTCAAGGGATTCGCCCTCCTGCTGCACTTTTCCGACCTGAACTTCTGCTATCTCGATTTCATCTCCGCGGCGCCCAATAGGACGGGAGGAACCGTATCGAAAGGTCGAGCACGTCAAGTCGGTGGAGTTCTCGGTGGCCCTCGTGGTCAACGACCGGCACCATCTCCACCATGTCCGCGAGCGGGGCTACGTCGAGACGCCGGTGAGGGTGGACGCCATCCTCAAGGAAATCCTCCGGACGGATCTGTTCGAACGAATCGACGTGAAATCGTACCCGGAACGCCGACCTTGCCGCAAAACGGGCTACCGACCGCTCCCTGACGGCGGCGGATGCCGTTCTCGGCGGACACCGGATCGCCCACGCGCTCGTTCGTCCTCCCGGCCATCACGCCGAGCGCCGGTCCTTCGGGGGGTTTTGCTACCTCAATTCGGCCGCCATCGCGGCGAACCACCTGAGCGGTTACGGGAAGGTCCCCAAGTGTATCCGTATGCGAACCCCCCGGGACGGATCGAGCCGGGGGTCTGGTTCCGGGTCGCCCACATCGCCCGAATTGGCCAAAGTGGCGGCCCTGTGGCGGCAATCCGCCCGAGGCGGAGTTTGTCTCGTCAACAGAGTTCGCGATCCCCGCGCGGGAAAGAGGTCGACCGATGGGCGACACGTTATGCCGATGCCGGAAACTTGCGGGGCCGGACGTCGCATTGCACCCGCGCTGTTTCGGGCAGGTCTGGATCTTCGAGGGCATCCCTCCGGAGGCGTGGGAGAGCCTTGCCGGAGATCTGGTGCGCAGGCGCCTCTCTGCGGGCGAAGACCTGTTCCAGCAGAGCGAACCGGCCGAAAGCATGTGGCTCATCAAGGCGGGCTCGGTGAAACTGTGGAAGACCACCGAGGACGGACGGATCCTGACCCTCGACATCCGCAAGGCGGGGGACCTCCTGGGGGAGAACGTGCTCATGGAGGATGGGGGGTCGTACCCGGTCGCGGCCACGTGCCTTGAACCGGCGGTCACGTGCGGGATCGACCGGCGGACCTTCGAGTCCCTCGTGACCCGGTACCCGGCTGTGGGGCTGGTCGTGATCCGGAACCTGTCCCGCAGGATCGACCACCTCTCGGCCAAACTGGGAGCGTTTTCGGAACCGAATCTGGAGGACCGACTTTACGAAATCCTTGCCAACGTTGCGCGGGACTTGGGTACGCCCGCCCCGGGGGGGTGGACCATCGCCTTCCCTCTGACGCACGAGGAGATCGGTTTCCTCGTCGGCGCTCACCGGGTGAGCGTTACCCGCGCCCTCGGCAAGCTTCGAGACACGGGGCGCGTTCGTACCGCCGGGAAATTTCTCTTCGTTCGGGATTCCGCCTGAACAATGTAGATCTGGTAGCGCCCGCTACCGAATCCTTCGGCGGAAAGCCTCACTCTACTCCCATGGCCCGTACAACCAAACGCACGGAGGAGAAACCATGATGATCCCGGAAAAACTGCTGGAAATCATGAAACAGGATGGGGTTGTCGCCATTGCGACATTGGGAAAGGATGGACCGCACATGGTCAACACCTGGAATAGCTACCTCAGAATATCACCGGACGGACGACTGTTCCTTCCCGCAGGATACATGAATAAGACAGAGTCTAACGTTGCCCACAACCCGAATGTGTTGGTTACGCTGGGAAGCAGCAAGGTCAAGGGCTTGCACGGAGCAGGTGCCGGTTTCCTGATCAAAGGAAAGGCGACCTTTATAACCTCCGGACCCGATTTTGATTTCATGAAAGCAAAGTTCAGTTGGCTGCGGGCCACATTGGCCGTTACCATCGATTCCGCTACACAAACCTGGTAGGTGACCGGACCAGGAGGTCCAACGACACCGAAGGATCGGCAGACTCCATTTTCGCCACGCGGGACTGGCTTGAACTCAGAAGCTTGGCAAGCGTCTCCTGGGACAATCTCCGGCTGCGCCGACGCTTCTTCAGATATTCGCCCAACGCGAGCTTGAGTTCGATGTACCGGTTCTCCTCCGGAGTCAGGTCCAGAAACTCGGCGGCCGAGCCGATTCGCCAGCCCCTTCTCTCCAAACGCTTCTTCCTGGTCTTCTCCATCGATACCCTCCAGGTCGAACGTCGTAATCCCCGAGGCGTCGCCTGCACGCGTCCATCACCGGTTGCGGCGTTTCCCTTGTCTTCTTCTCGAACACCTCGACGATCACGAGGGCATCGGGCGGGAGTGCGGCATTGGCGGATTCTCCCCGCGTTGCAGGGCACGCAACAGGAAGCCCGCCTCCAGCCTCGCCGCCCGGGAGAACGGAAGGTCCGGACTTCCCCGTGCAGCCAAGCCAGCGGTTTGTCTTTCGGACTCATATTGAAGTACGGTATGTCATAATCGACATAATATCGAGGGTGGCCATGGCGATCCACAGGTTCCGAAAACCCCGATGGAGACAGGGGACCAGCCCCCCAGGTTGCCCCACCACTAGATGTTCATCAGAACGGACTACTCCCGAACCGGAAGCACATGGATCGCCTTGATCACCAGACGCACGATATCTCCAGGCTTCAACGCGAGGTCATCGAGCGATTCCGTGGTGATCACCGAGGCCATCGCCGCCGGAACCTCCACCGCGAACTTCACCAGGGACATGACATCCCCCCTCTTCACGTCGGTCACCTTCCCGGTTATTTGATTTCGCGCACCGTATTTCATTCCGCTTCCCTCCTTTCGTGAAACCTGTTTTTCGGCGAACGATCCAGCCCGCGTCACCTCTCCGACATTACCTTTCGTATAGAATACACATACCGCGAAACCGTGGAGCCAATACGGTTCTCATTATTATGAATTGAGGGAAAGGGGGTGATCTCCGTGCCGGATTCGATGCATCCAGCCAACCGCCGCAGGTGATGCGGTGGCGTCCCCGCCGGTCGGCGGGGTTCGGGAACCGTCTCAACCCGTTCGAAGCAAATCCGGAAAGGAGGTCCACCCTCATGGATGGATCGAAACGCGCCTGTGCTCCTTATTCCGTACGACCCGCCTGGTTCCTCGCTCTCCTTCTGATCGCCTCTTCCGTCATCGCCGCCTCCGCCTCCACCGCCATCGCGAAAGAGCGGCGTGCCGAGGTCAACTGGTCCGTGGACCTGAAAGCGCCGGCGGGGGCGAAACACGTTCGTCTCTGGATTCCCTACCCGATGTCCGACGAGAACCAGGAGATCACGGACGTCGTCGTGAGCGGCAACTTCACATCCTCGGGCGTCTACAAGGAAGGATCGTTCGGGAACGCAGCCCTGTACGCAGAGTGGAAGGACACGAAGGTACCGCGCACGCTGACCTACTCCTTCAAGGTTCTCCGCAGGGAACGCCTGACGAAGGAGATCCCGACGTCGGAACTTCCCTTCTCGAAGACCGAGTTCCGCAAGGAGCTCGCAGCCACCCGGCTCGCGGACCTGAAGGGTCCGGAAAAGGAACTGGCGGAGAAGATCACCGCCGGCAAGAAGACCAACCGGGAGAAGGCGTTCGCGATCTACGACTGGACCGTGGAAACCATGTTCCGGGACCCGGCGACCAAGGGGTGCGGCATCGGGGAGGTAGATACGCTCGTCCGCACGCTCGGCGGGAAGTGCGGCGACATCCACTCCGTCTACACCGCCCTGGCGAGGGTTTCCGGGGTGCCGTCCCGCGAGGTGTGGGGAATCCGGATCCCTTCCGGCAAGGCGGGCGACATGACGAAAGCCCAGCACTGCTGGGCGGAGTGGTATTCGCCCGGGTACGGCTGGGTCGTGGTCGACCCCGCCGACGTCCGGAAGGCGATCCTGGAGAAGAAGATCATCCTCGAACAGGCGAAACCGCTGCGGGAATATTACTTCGGCGCGGTCGACGAGAGCCGGATCGCCATCGGCACGGGCAGGGATCTGGTCCTCAACCCACCACAGTCCGGCGAGCCGCTGAACTACTTCATGTATCCGTACGCGGAGGCGGACGGGAAACCGCTCAACGAGGACCTGTACGGCTTCAACCTGGGGTACAAGATCACGTTCCGGGAACTGTGACCGGGCTTCCAGGGATCGTCCCATTTGGAACATAACACAACATGACCGTCGGGCCGGGTCCCTCATCGGATCCGGCCCACGAAAAATCCGGGAGGAACATCCGCCGAACTTCGACACCTTGATGGGCCAAACCGTTGATTTCATTGGAGCTGGACATCAATAATCCTGATTTTATACGCTACACGATTCCGGAAGTACCCCGTACACCGGGGGGACGCCCAATCTCTTGAGCAGATCCTTCTGCTCCGCCGTGACGACCGTCGTCACCCGGGAACTTCCCCCCGACGAGGTCACCGTGACCGACTTGATCCGCCGCAACACGTCCACGGCCTTTTGCGCCGACACAGATCGGAGAGATTTTCTCATCCACCGTTCGATCTGCAGCGCCAGGACGCAGAGAAACACATGCGCCCGGATCCGCCGCTCCGTCCAGTGACGCACCGGCCGCAGCAGCAGGGAACTTTTCAGCGCACGCCACCCGCGCTCGATCTCGCCCAACTCCTTGTACCGGCGGATCACTTCTTTGGAGGGAGAAGTGAGGTCCGTCGTCTCCACGAGCAGCATCCCGTCGATTTTCTCCTCCCACGCGCGGGATGTCTCGTGGGGAACGACCGTCACCTGGTCGTCCGTGATGGCAACCTCGTAGAAGGAGAGCAGATGGCGATCCCGCAGATAGTCCCGGATCCGGTCGTAGGCCCCCTGGGGCGTCATCTTCCGGCCCCGCCGGGAGGGAGAAGGATCCGTGAGCTTGCGCAACACTTCTCCGATGAACCCGTCAGCCTCGGAGAATCGCCGCATCCGTTCCTCGCGAACGTCTTGTGCGATCACGGGCGAGTACGCCAGGACGAAGCGCAGGAAGTTGCGACGATCCTCCAGGAACTGCTCCTCTTCCTTCGTGCGGTCGAACTGGTGCCCCAGTTCCTCGATCACTTCGGCGGCCATCTTGTTGCGCCGCAGCGGATGCGCCACGATGAACCCCAACTCCTCGTCAAGGATCGTCTCCAGGTTCCCGTCGGAGAGCATCCCCCGGTCGCCCACGAAGATCACCTGGGACAGGTGGAACCGGCTCTTCAAGTCGCGAACGACCTCCGCGACCGTGGTCTTATCCAGCGTGTTGCCGGGGAAGACGTGATGGCACAGCGGAATCCCATCCCTTGTCATCACCATGCCGATCGTCACCTGCCGGCGGTCGAACCGATGATCCCGGCTGTAGCCGTACCGCCGGAGATCCTCCTCCGTGATCGAGCGGTCCCCCTCGAAGTACGTCGAAGTGATGTCGTAGAAGACCAGATCCACCGGCATCCCGGAGTCCGACAGAAGATGCTCCGCCACCAACGGCTCGGCCTTCTCCTTCACGGCGATCAGCCGGTCCATCGCCCGCAGCAGGTGATGGTACGAGGGCTTCCGGTGCTCGAACTCCGGAAGGTGAACGCCTTCCAGCCACTCCAGCAGGGCGAGTTTGCTGACCGGGTCACACGCACGGTTGATCACCATCAACTTCACCAGGTCCGCCACGGGGAACGTCGTGTCTCCGGAGATCCCGGCTTGCGTAAGCGCTTCGGAGAATCGAAGCTTCTTCCAGAGTTCATCGAGGACATATACATGGCCGAAGTCTTTGGCCTCCGACAACCGGACCACCGATCCCTCGGGGCGCTCACCCGCGATCTTTCCGAATCCCGCAGCCAGGTTCCGGACGGCGTCCGTCCCGATTTTCTCCAGCGGACCGAGGTTGACCAAGACACGGTTTCTGGGGGTGCCGCCCCGTGCCGGATCCCGGAAGCTTTCGCAGATGTGAACGGAGGTGTACTCCCTCCCGCCATGCCGCTGCCGATGAAGGCGTACGTACATAGGCTACAAGATATGACAGCGCAACGCATATGTCAAGAGATTTATACATTTTTAATACACTACGGACGCCGCAGGGAGAAATCAACTTTCCTCAAGGAAAATCACCGGTTGTACAATGAGTGAGACTTCAAGGTGTCGAAGTTCGGCGCCCGCACGTTAGTTACACATCGGGCCGCCCATGTTGAAGATGAAGCCCTCTAAGGAGACGCGATGAAAACGAGCGTTATTGAAGTGCACGCCATGCTGTCGGTATTGAGCGTGGACGGAGTGGAAAAGCGGATTGGCGAGGTGCCGGGTGTCGAAAGCGTCACCGTGAATTTCGCTGCGGGAAGCGCCACGGTGCGCTACGACGAAAACCGGCTCGAGATCGCCGATATCAAGTCGGCCGTACGCCAACGCGCGTATGAGTCCGCCGCGCCGGACGCCGCTGCCGCCCCCACTCCCGCACCCGACGCCACGCCCGCAGCTACTGCAGCCGACGGTCACGAGGGCCACAAACCACCGGCCGCGCCGTCTCCGCCTCCCGCACCCGCTGTGCCGAAGGGTGCCCCGGCCGCGCCGGCCGCGCAGGCCGCGAAGCCAACGGATATGGCGCATGAGATGGGCCATGGCGGCAAGGACCTGTCGGCCATGGTCCGCGACACGCGCAACCGTTTCTGGATCTGCCTGATCTTCACTGTGCCGATCTTTGTCTACGCCCCGATGGGAGGCTTCTTCGAGCCGCCGGCACCGCCGTTCGGGCTGAAGCTCAACCTATGGCTGTTCTTCTTCGCAAGCGCCGCGATTCTCTATCCCAGCTGGCCGTTCTTCGTCTCCGCGTGGCGCGCTCTCAGGAAGGGCACCTTGGGCATGGCGATGCTGGTCGTGTTGAGCGTCGGCACCGGGTATCTGTTCAGCGTCGGCAGCACTTTCTTCTTCAAGGAGGGCGGGCAATTCTTCGAAGCCGCGGCCGTCCTTCTGGTTTTCATCCTGCTCGGCCACTGGATGGAAATGCGTGCCCGTGCGGGTGCGTCGTCCGCCATCAAGGCGCTGATGGATCTTACTCCGGCGAAGGCCTCCGTTATCCGTAACGGCGCAGAGGTTGAAGTTCCGACGGCGGAGGTGTTGGCGGGCGAGATTATCGTGATCCGGCCGGGCGGCAAGATTCCGGTCGACGGCACGGTGGTGACCGGCGAATCACTGGTCGACGAGTCCATGCTCACCGGCGAGTCGATGCCGGTCCAGAAGGGGCCGGGCGCCACGGTGATCGGTGCGACCATCAACAAGAGCGGCACCTTTCAATACAAGGCGACGAAGGTCGGAGGCGACTCGGCGCTGGCGCAGATCGTAAAACTGGTGCAGGAGGCGCAGAACTCAAAGGCGCCGGCGCAACTCTTGGCGGACAAGGCCGCGCAATGGCTGGTGATTGCCGCGATCGTCATCGGTCTTGCGACCTTTGCGTTGTGGTTCTGGTGGATCGGACAGCCGTTGCTGTTCGCGGTGACACTGACCATCACGGTCTTCGTGATCGCCTGCCCGGATGCGTTGGGACTCGCGACGCCGATGGCGGTCATGGTGAGTACCGGCTTGGGCGCAACGAACGGCATTCTGTTCAAGCACGCTTCGGCGCTCGAAGACGCCACCAAGCTCAACGTCATCGTCTTCGACAAGACCGGTACGCTCACCATCGGCCAGCCGGAGGTCGTGGAGATCGTGACGGCGGACGGGGTCACCGAGGACGTGGTGCTGACCGCCGCCGCAGCCGTCGAGCAGGGGTCCGACCATCCGCTGGCCCAGGCAATCCAATCCTGCGCCGCGCGGCGAACCTCACCGTTGCGGCACCGACAGGATTCGAGAGCCTCGACGGCATGGGCGCGCGCGCCGAGACCGCTGGCGGAACGGTGTTCCTCGGCAACCGGCTGCTGATGGATACGCAAAAGCTCGCGCTCGGTCCCCTGGAGACCGAAGCCACCCGCCTGCAGGCGGACGGCCGAACGGTGGTGCATGTGTCTCAGGCCGCTCGCGTGATCGGCCTCATCGCCATCGCCGATGCGATCCGGCCGACCTCCAAGGCAGCGGTGGCAAAGCTGCGCGAACGCAGCATGGAAGTGGTGATGCTGACCGGCGACAACGCGGCCACGGCCAAGCGCATCGCAGCGGATCTCGGCATCGACAGCGTGTTGGCCGACGTGCTGCCGGGCCAGAAGGCCGAGAAGGTGGAGGAGCTGCAAGGCACGGGGAAGAAGGTCGGGATGGTGGGCGATGGTGTCAACGACGCGCCGGCGCTGACCCAGGCCAACGTGGGATTTGCCATTGGCGCCGGCACTGACGTCGCGATGGAAAGCGCCGATGTCGTGCTGATGAAGAGCGACCCGTATGACATCGTCGACGCGATCGAGCTGTCGCGCGCTACGTTGCGAAAGATGCACCAGAATCTTTGGTGGGCGGTGGGCTACAACGTGATCGCGTTCCCGCTCGCCGCGGGGGTCTTTTACCCATTCGTTCTGAGTCCGGAGATCGCAGCGCTGTCAATGTCCGGCAGTACCCTCGTGGTGGCGATCAATGCGCTGATGCTGAAACGCACCAAGCTGGCAGGCATCCGACAGCCCGGCAAGAAGACGGCGCCCGGGGCGCCTGGCGGGCCAGCAACCCCAGAGCCAGCCAAGGCTTCTGCGGTGCCGGCAAACCCGCTCCCCATCAAGCAAGCGGCCGGATGACATGACCCTCTAAATGCTCAAAACCATAGGACAAACACCGGTGTGAGAATTGGACAAACCACGACACACATTTCGGACATAGGCCGATACCCGAGGCACGGGGACGGAATTATTGTGGCGATATCGGCTCCACGAGCGTGAAACCGGCTTCGCCCGGACTGCCGGATGACGAAGGGGTCAATTGTTACCAGGCTAGGAAATGGGCCGGGAGCG
>Ga0210044_10010855_pt1 | contig 10746 bp, 7 predicted proteins | sample CryGey13umfilter_2_FD_183959 | JGI IMG/M metagenome (GOLD analysis project Ga0210044, IMG submission 183959) | Groundwater microbial communities from aquifer in Utah, USA - Crystal Geyser 4/9/14 3 um filter (SPAdes) (version 2) | ecosystem: Environmental > Aquatic > Deep subsurface > Groundwater...
AATTTTTCACTTTCAAAAACATCAAAAATTTCTATTTTTACAATTAACGGATTGATTTCTTTAATTCTCTGATAAACATCTTGCCATTTAATATCTTTGCCAAATAAAAAAGCTAAGTCTCTAATTACTGCCGGGTAAGGAGAAATTGGTTTAAAAACTTTTTCTTTCTTTGGCAAACTAATTAATTTTTCTAAATCAAATTCAAAAACGCTGAGATTGTCTTCTGCTAATCCTAAAAAACCGATTATTTCTTTTTCATAAAAAACTATGGTCTTTTGTCGAACGATTGAATCGTTGTTCCCTAATTGATAATTTATTTTTTCTTTGGCAAGGCCAATTTTTTCTAAAAATGTCTCAATCACGCCTTTTACCGACCAATATTGCTCCCCTTTTTGATAAATCAACCCAGCTAAATGATCTTCTTGTTTAACCTCTTTATCGAAAGAGAAGACTTTGCCAATTTCAAAAATTCTAAAATTTTCAAAAAGAGAAAGATTTTTTTTGTAATTTTTAATCAGCCCGGGCAAAAGGGATTTTCTCAAATATCTTTGCTCTTGATTTAATGGATTAAGTATTTCTAGATATTTAGCTTTATCTTTCACCCATTCCTCCCCATAAAAAGAATAGCTATAAATTTCATCAAAACCAAGACCATTTAAAATATTTTTAATTTCTCTTTTCAGTAAAAATATTTCTGAGGCCCTTCCTGGTTTTATTAAACCTTTGATTGGATAGGGGGAAACTCTTTCTATGCCAGACAAACGAACAATTTCTTCGACTAAATCCTCTGATGCCTTAATGTCCGGTCTAAAATCTGGCACGGTGATCAATAAACCTGTTTTATTTTTAATAATTCTTTTCGCGACTACAAAATCTTGACTTAAAAACGTTTTTAAGCTTTCAACTACTACTTTTTTCTGACTACCCAAAGCATGAATAATTTTGCCTTTATTTAAGACAATTCCCACGTGTCCAATGCCTTGAGGAAATTTTTTTGAGAGATGAGGCTTCTTATTTTTTTTAAAAATTAAGTCGCCTGGTTTAAAATTATTTTTTTCTACCTCTTCTCCATAATCAGCTTGTTCAATAGAAATTCTTGGCAATTCAATGCCTATCTCTCGATAAAGCCAACGAACCAGACTTGAACAATCAAAAACATCTGGTGCCTCAATAAAAGTTGAGGCACCATATTTATATGGCTTGCCTTTCTGAGCAATGACTAATTTAACCAATTTTTTAATTGGATCAATTTTTTTAATGGCAAACCCAAGTTTTTTTAAAAAATTAATTATCTCTTTTTCTCCTAAATGCTCACCAATTATCTGATTGATTTTTTCTAGATTAATTAAAATTTTTTTTCGCTTGATTAAACGGGCCTGGGCCAATGGACTTAGAATATCTAAAATCTCGCTAGTAACTTTTCCTTTGGCTATTTTTTTGATTAATTCAAGGGCTCTATTCAAACCAATTTGCGCAAAAGAAACCGGTAGTCCTTTTTCAAACCTGATTGAAGCTTCAGTTGATAAATTCAATCTTTTGCTCGTTTTTCTAATATTGATTGGCTCAAAATTAGCCGACTCAATAACTACTGTTTTTGTTGATTCGGTTACGCCTGATTCTTCACCACCTATAATACCAGCTAAAGCAACTGGTTTTTTGTGATCAGCGATTACTAAATCATTTTCATCTAATTTGTATTCTCTCCCATCTAAGGCCTTTATCTTCTCCCCCTTTTTTGCTTTTCTCACGACAATACTTTTTCCTTCTAATTTGTTAGCATCAAAAGCGTGCAAAGGTTGTCCCGTCTCCAATAATATATAATTAGTAATATCAACTACATTGTTTATTGGTCTTAAACCTAAATTTTTTAATCTCTTTTGCATCCAGAAAGGAGAAGGACCCATCTTGACTCCCTCAATCTTAACCGCTAAATATCGCAGACACAAATCAGGATCTTCAACCGTCACGGTCAATTTCTGCTTTATTTGCTTGCGGAGCCCCGTAGTGAGCTCTGCTCTACTACTGGGGCTGGTTTGTCCCAAAACAGCTTTGATTTCGCGGGCAATTCCTTGATGAGAAAATAAATCTGGCCTTTGAGTTAAAGCCACATTTTCAATTTCAAAAATTGTATCATTTGAATCAGGTAATTTTTTTACTTCTGTTTCTGCTAAGTGAGAATCCAAAATCTCCGCCATTTTTTCTGACGAAATTTTTATCCCTAATGCTTTAAGCCATTGATATGATAATTTCATAAGTAAACTAACTAATAACAAACAACTTATCAGTTGTAAGTTATAAGTTATAAGTTAAATTAGTCAAACTGTCTAATAAATCTCAAATCACCTGAATGAAACCAGCGAATGTCGTCAATTTGATATTTCAACATCACTAACCTATCAATCCCTCCGCCAAAAGCAAAACCTTGCCACTCACCCTCTTGATAGCCAGCGTTTTTTAAAACATTGGGATGAATCATGCCTGCGCCAAATATTTCTAACCAACCGCTTCCTTTGCAAACTGGACAATTTTTATCGGCCCTTCGTCGGGGATCCTCAGGCCTTCGGCTCTGAGGCTCAGGCTCGAAGAGATCTTCGACATGACAATAAAGACATTTAAAAGCCACCTCGTAACTTGGTTCAGTAAAAGGAAAATAAGCAGGTCGCAAACGAATTTTCACCTCTTTGCCAAAAAACTCGCTTAAAGTGCTTCTCATTGTGTAAATAAGATTGGCAATAGAAATTTTTTTATCGACAACAAACCCCTCTATTTGATAAAAAGTATGTTCATGACTAGCGTCAGTTGCTTCGCGTCTAAAACATCTACCAAAGGTACAAATCCTCAAAGGCGGCGTCCTTTTTTCCATTACTCTTACCTGAACATTTGAAGTCTGAGTGCGCATCAGAAATTTATCTTTTAAATGAGGTGTTTTGACATAAAAAGTGTCCTGTATGTCTCTGCTTGGATGAAAAAAGGGAATGTTTAAAGATTCAAAATTGTAATAATCGGTCTCCAGCTCCGGCCCTTCAACCACTTCAAAACCCATCGATAAAAAAATATCAGCCAGTTTATTAATGGCCTGACTAATTGGATGAAGACATCCAAAAACTATTTTCTCTCCTGGTAAAGTTACATCAAAAGCTTTTTGTTTTTGCATAGCCATATTTAAACGCTTTCTTGTGATTCAGAAAAATATTTTCTACTAATAGAAATAAAGAAAACTTCTAACATAATTAAAAATAAAGCCAAAAGCGCTGCCGTCCACCAATAAAGGACTTCCTGCTCTTTTAATAACAAAATGGCGATCACCAAAAGCGCCAATAAAAAAGCTCTTCTGAAAGACCAACTAATTTCCACAAAAATTGGTCTTTTTTTTAATCTAGCCCCAATAATAAAAAATAAAATTGAGCTAGTCCCTAAAATAGAGAGGAACAAACTCGCATAAAAAAGAAGGGAGCCGATCAGGCCGATCTTTTCTGGATTAACAAAAAATATCACTAAAGCCCAAATCGCCCAATTAATCAAGGTGCAAATTATTATTAAAGTGAGATAGCGTCGCAAAGTCATAGAATAATTATATCCGTTTATTTTATTAGGTCAATAAATTTGTCTTATAATTAAACTACCTTAAAAATATATTGGAAGTTTAATTTCAAGGTTCTGCGAACGGAGTGAGCAAGTTCTTATTTAATATCTAAAATTTTTAATCGTCTTGTTCCTGCCATAACTCGCATTTCTATTTCCTCGCCAATTTTTTTTAAAAAAAGTTTTTCTCCTAGAGAAGAATTTATGGAGATAGCTTGAACATGTAGTCCCCCGCTTTCTAAATCTTGTCCTCCAGCACCTTCAGGCACTAGGTAAAAATATAATTCCGTCCCATCTTCTTCTAGTTGGACTAGCGACCCCAATTGGACATGCTCACTTTTTTTGATTCCAATCTGTTGTAAATCAATAATGAGTTTTTTGAGGTCTTCTGATCGCTGGGCGGTATCACTAGCTAATATTTCAAGTTGAGATTTGATTGTATCTGACCGAGACCCTATGGCATGAGGAGCCTCCAATTGATATTTTTTCGCAATTTCTAAAAAAAAACTCCGCGTTCTATTCAATTTTGTTATTAATGCTTCTTTAATTTTTTGTTTATCCATAACTATAAAAAAATTATAGCAAAAATTTACAAAAAAATCAACCCGTAGAACTATCAAATATTAAGTCAATCGATATTCGCAAATGTCCTTAAAGTCACAATAATTACACAACTCGCTTGGCCGAGGAGGAAAATCTCCTTTCTTTATTTTTTCAATAATTTGAATAACTTTTTCTTTGGTTTTTTCCAGATCTTCTACTTTAGCAGAAAACGACTGCTTCTCTCCATTTTCTAAATAATAATAAGTCAAACGAACTATTTTGTCTCTAAAAAGAACTTCGCCTGCCATTTGATAAATCAAAAGCTGCTTTCTGTCTTTTAAGGACCCTTTCTTTGGTTTGCCTGTTTTATAATCTAAAAATTCGAGGCCACCTTCAACTTCGTTAATTCGATCAATTTTACCTCTAAACGGATAATCGCTCAATTTAAAACTAAAAGGAAATTCCAATTCTTTAACTTTTGGTTTCGTTTTTAAAATATCCTGATAAAAATTTTCCAACATTTTCTTCCCCTTTTTCTTATATTCTTCTTTTTGTTTTTTATCCACAAACCACTCGTCAATCCAACATTTTTCATAAATATCTTCTAATCGTTTCATACTTAAAATTTCTCGAGCGTCTTTTACTCCTTTAAAAAGATTAGTTTGTTGAGTCACTTTTTTATTTAAATTTTCTTTTAGGAATTGATAAAAAGTGTCATGAATAGTTTTCCCAAAACTCATATTGCAATTACCGCGTCGGGGTAATTTTAAAATAAAGCTAAATTTATACTGTAAGGGACAGTTTTTATAAGCTTCAATTTGAGAAAAACTAAATTCTTTAGGTGGTAGATATTCTTTTCTAAGAGGAAATTTATTTTTTGGGGGCGGTTGTAAAAATTCTAAAGAACCGAGAAATTCTTTTGGTTCCCTGACTGCTGAAACAAGATTTAATTCGTAAAGGAATGGCGAAATTTTCTTTTTTCTCTTGCCTCCGTAATCTTTAGCAGCCGTAAAAAATAATCCATCTTTGGCTCTAGTCATCGCCACATAAAACAAACGCCTTTCTTCTTGAAGGTGAACATCTCCTTCTGGAATAATTTCTTTAATCAAATCATCAGGCAAACTAATCGGATCTGACCGGTTGATGGTTGGAAATTGATGTTCAACTAAATTAACAATAAAGACGTATTTAAACTCTAAACCTTTAGCAGAATGAATGGTTAAAACTTTCACTGATTCAGGACCCATTTGCTCATCAAGGCCAAGATCTCCGCCCATCCCGCCTATCTCAAAAATAATGTTAATTAATTGAATAAAACTGTGGACTGATTTATCTTTAGTCGTATTTTCAAACTCTGTTATTTTTTTAAAAAACTGATTTAACCAAGAAATTTCTTCAACTCCCGTTAGTCCTTCTTCGCCTCTTTTTTTTAAAATGTTTAAATAACCGCTCTCCTCCAAAAAAGAATAAACTACCTCTGAAACAGGCTTGATCTTAGCCAATTGTGTGTGTTTTTCTATTAAAAAAATTAAGGCCATTAAACTTTTGACACCTTCAGCGCTCACACCGGGAATCAGAGAAATATTTTTTGCCGCTTCATAAAGAGAAAGGCCTCTCTTTTTGGCAGCATAAACCAAATTAGACAAATCTTCATTTTTAAAATTTTTAATGAGTAACGGTGAACTTAAAATCCGATAAAGAGCGTTACTCTCGTGGTAATTGTCTAAAAGTTTAAGATAAGCAATAATATCTAAAACAATTGGTTTGGCGAAAAGCCCTGACTTAGCTAAAAATTGATAAGGAATCTCTGCTCTTTGCAACATCTGAGCAAATGGCTCAGCCTGATTATTCGCTCTGACCAAAATAGCAAAATCATTAAAACTTAAACTCGGGACTTCGCCTTTTAATTTAATAATTTTTTCCGCTACCCATTTTACTTCTTCTTCCAGCGTCTCTCCATCAAAAAACTCAGTAATCGCCTCGCCTGGTCGGGTAGCAGTTAAATCTTTACTTAAAGATTTTTTTAATTCAGAACTTAAAGATTCTCCGACATAATTTTGATTAATAAATTTGTAAGCTAAATCTAAAATTTTTTGTTTGCTCCGATAATTATTTTTGAGAAAAATTATTTTTGTCTGAGGAAAATCCTTCTTCAGCTGATAGATATTGCTGTAAGCCGCCCCCCTCCACCGATAAATAGCTTGTTTGTCATCGCTGACAACTGTTAAATTTAAATCGTCGCTTATCAATAATTTTAATAATTCATATTGAGCCCAATTAGTGTCTTGAAATTCATCAACCAAAATATATTTGAATCTTTGTTGATATTTTTTTAAAATTTGCGGTCTTTTTTTAAAAAGTTCATTTGTTTGCAGAATCAAGTCGCCAAAATCGAGCGACTCATTATCAAAAAGTAGTTGTTGATAAGTAGCGTAAGCTTCAGCTATCTCTTTAAGTCTGGCTTTTTCTCCTTTAAGAATTTCGTCCCCCTGAGAAGCATCTTCGTCAAGTTTCAAATTTTCAGCATAATCTAAATATTCTTTTGGGGTGACCATTTCATCTTTTGCCCGACTAAAATGAGTAATTAAACTTTTAATAAATTTATAAGGATTCCCAAGCGGTTTATAATAATCTAAGTTGAATCGCTCAAAGTTTTGACGAATTAAAAAACTTTGTTCGGTCTGATTTAATAATTTAAAATTAGGAGATAAACCAATGTCCAAAGCGTGATCGCGTAAAACTCTCTCACAAAAAGAATGGAAAGTTAAAATCCAAAGATCGACATAGCCATAAGGTAAAATTTTATCCACCCTTTCCTCCATTTCTCCTGAGGCTTTATCAGTAAAAGTCAGAGCTAAAATTTCTTCAGGCCGAGCCCGGCCAGTTAAAATTAACCAAGCAATTCTTTGGGTGATCACCGTTGTTTTACCTGTGCCCGCTCCGGCGATAATTAAAACCGGACCGTTGCCATAAGTGACCGCCTTTTTTTGCTCTTCGTTTAAATTTTTCAATATTTCTATTGTTGGTTCCATTGTCTTAAATAAGATTAAAAAACTTTTGGGCATTTTGATCAGTTGTTTTAATTATTTTTGTCATGGGCTCATTTTTAATTTTTGCCATCTCTTTGGCGATATAAAAAAGATTTTTTGGCTCATTCCTTGTCCCCCTGACGGCCTGAGGAGCTAAATAAGGACAATCTGTCTCTAAAAGAATCTTTTCTAAAGGAGTCTTTTCAACTACTTCTTTGTATTTAAAATTAGGAAAAGTAATCACCCCATTAAAACCAAGATAAAACCCTCTCTTTAAAAATTCTTTTGCCACTTGCCAATCAACAGAGAAACAATGAACCATGCCGATTGTTCTTTCAAAATGAGATAAAATTTCTAAAATCTCAAAATACGGCTTTTCTATCGCATTTGCCTCACCGCGACAATGTAAAACTAAAGGTAAATTAAGCTCTCTGGCCAATTGAAGGTGCTTTCTAAAAATCTGCTTTTGTTTCTCTTGATCTTCCTTGTTTTTAAGATGGAAATAATCAAGGCCTGTTTCCCCCACTGCTTTTACGTATGCCCTATACTTTTTGGCTACTTCTTTATATTTTTCTGGCTGAAAAATCTCTTTTCCAACTTTTGTCGGATGGAGACCAATGGTTGAAAAAATTTTTATTTTTTTATCTTCAAATTCTTTCGCCATTTCACAAGTCCTTTTGCTGGTCTCAAAATTAGATCCTACATTTATAATAGCTGTCACTCCATTATCAAAACTTCGAGTAATGACTTCTTGATAATCATTTTTAAAATCCTTAAAATTTAAGTGTGCGTGAGTGTCAATCATAACATTAGAATAAAATTTCTAATTTTTAATTTCTAATTTCTAATCAATGTCTAATGTCCAATTTCTAAATTTCTAAAAATTTTTGCCATTTGATCATTGGGATTTAAAATTTGATTAGGTCAATTATAAATTAGGTTAATTAGACATTTTTATTTTAATCAAGTTATTATCATAGCAAAAAAACAGAAAAAGAAAAGGGATTGTTTAGTGTTGACATTTTTCTAATTTTTACTACAATTTAAGTATAAAAATTCATTAACAATCTAAAGGGGGGATCAAAAAGGGTTAGATAAAAAAAGAAAGAAACTAAAAAAATTCTGGCAAAGATCAGAAAAGGAGGCCAAGATGATAAAAATTAGACCACAAACTATGTGGCTGAATGTCAACAGACAATGCAACTTCCGGTGTAGATGGTGTTACGCAAAGGGGAGCAGATATCAGCCTGATGACGATATGCCACTTGATCTTGCTATCAATCTCGTCGAGTTGGCATACTCCATTGGTATAAGGAATACCTTAATTATTGGCGGAGAGCCAACACTGTGGAACCCCTTATTATCCTTTAATAAAGAATGTCGACATCTCGGTATGAAGACAACTCTCGTCACAAATGCAATGCGTTTCGGCATCGACTCATACTGGATGCGCTATATCCAGTCTCCAAACGACAAGATTGGTGTATCAGTAAAGGCAGCTGATGCTCAACAGCTTTATGAAACAACAGGCGTCAGAAATTTCGAGCTTGTTCGCCGTGGTATTAGCCGAGTAGTGGAGTACTTCAAGTGCGGTATCAGTTTGACATATAATTCATTTTATCGCGGTAGGCTTCTCGACATAACACGGTTCGCCCTAGATTGTAACGCGCGATCAATGAAAATTGATTTTTGTTCTGTCGTGTTTCTCAACAACAGGGCATCAGCAAAGTACATGGTCAAACCACAAAAAATTGTAGAAGATGTTGTCGCATCCTATCCCGAAATAGATCGTCTACTCAACAGTAATCTAGTATTTGAGATGGGATTACCATTATGTATCTGGCCACGCGAATTCATCAACAATCTTGTAGAAAAACGCAGAATTATATCAGTTTGCCAGTTGTTGAAACGTAAAGGATTAATTTTTGACACCGGCGGATCAATGATTATGTGTAACGCATTGTTCGGTCACCCCATCGGTAAGTATGGCGATGATTTTGTCGATTCGCGATCATTGTTGACTTTTTTAAACAGTGAAAAAGTTGGCAATCTGTACGATCGCATGACTTGCTATCCTTCTGTCGAATGTGTTCAATGCGACTGGTATAACTATTGTGGTGGCGGTTGTCCGCTCAAATGGACGGTCTATAAACCAGACTGTTTCGTTAAATCCATGTATGAAAAAAAGGAGGTGATGAAAAAATGGATGAAATCCTCGATCAGTTATGTACTACCAACATGACGCCTACAACTACTCCTAAAGGATTAGTAGCTAGCAGGGTTGTTGGTGAGTGCGGCGGAGGTGATTGTGGTGGCAATTTCTGCGATTGTGATTGCGACTGTACTTACTGCCCTTGTATTGCCACTGATTGCACCGATGAATGATGACAACTCCTGATCCTACTCTGCTAACAAACAAAGGTGTTACATTCAAGCGAGAGAGGGCGAGGGATTAATTAACCCTTCCCCTCGCCCTCTCGCTTTCAACTTCAATAAAAATTAATTAATTTATATTATGAATAAAATCGTCTTCAAGATTCAATCTCTTCAAGAAGAAGAATTTTTAGTTAACAAATTAGTCCTGCCGCGCCTTGCTTTCTTGAAAGAAAAAAATATTATTTTTACACTGCCCAAAACTTCTATTGAGAAAGAATATAATCCTGCTCAATTAGAGGTCTTCAAGCAAAAACTAGAGAAGGACTGGGACACTCTGAACAATAATTTCTTCGAAAAACTGGAAATCTTTTTTGGAACAACTATTACAGATCCTTTTTTAGTGTATGTTTCAAATTATGGACCTCTCGGCCGTTATCTTTATAAAACACATCATGTTTTCATCAATATTCACATAGAAGAGAAGGGATTTAACGCCATCAAAACCGTAAAACACGAGATAGTTCATCTTATAGTAGAACCATTTATCCAATATTATAAAATTAACTACGAAAAAAAAGAAAAAATCGTAGACATGATTATCGATTTATTTGAGTAAATCTAAAAAATTCTTGGGAGGAATGACCCTTGTCAAAGTCAAAGGGGACAGTTTAAAAGAAACTATCCCTTTTTTCTTTTTGAGATTAAGAATATTTAATCCCTGACATCCAACGCCAATGGCCCAAACGTCAATAGTTGGGAGCTTCAGATGCCGGCTCTAAACTTTACTTTTGTTTCCATAAACTGAATAGAGTTAGATTTTATTCTATCCAGTATACTCATTTTAGGCTTTTCTTCAAACATATTTTTGTCCCTCTCAAATGTCAAGTATATACTTAGGTCGTGCTAACGATTGACTTTTTTCCCCAAGTGCCGCCCCAGTAGCAGAATAAAATTCGCTACGGGGCTGGCACTCCAATAATAAACATAAAGCATCCGCTTTACACAAAATTCGCACAATTTAATTACAATACATATTGACTTTTTTCTTTAGCGACGTAAAATTACAATATGGGAAAAGATTTAAAAACTCTACTTAAAGAATTTTTAGAATAAATGGCTTGATTAGGATAACTCATTCCAAAATAGAATCCATGCGAAGCATTATCCTTAGATAAACAATTATATATATTATATGTTGCAACTGGAGCACTAAAGC
>Ga0210044_10010860_pt1 | contig 10740 bp, 9 predicted proteins | sample CryGey13umfilter_2_FD_183959 | JGI IMG/M metagenome (GOLD analysis project Ga0210044, IMG submission 183959) | Groundwater microbial communities from aquifer in Utah, USA - Crystal Geyser 4/9/14 3 um filter (SPAdes) (version 2) | ecosystem: Environmental > Aquatic > Deep subsurface > Groundwater...
CCTTCTCTTGAGCCAAGACGGTTTTTGATGGTGCAGCCGCGTGAACAAACCAACCGTCGCGCAGTTTGCGGCGAACTGGCTTGATCACAATCTGGCCATCTTGCAACTGCATATCCACCTGATCTTCAATCTGGCAAGACACAAGAAAGGCGGCGGGGATCAAGACCCCCCGGGAATTCCCAATTTGACGCATGGATGTAAGCATGGATAGCTCCTAGAAAATAATAACAATATTATAACTTTTTAGCCAATAACACATCGCCGCAACACCTTCATCACATAGAAAAAGGGTAGCGCCCCCTTTTCAAAGCGCCCGCCGCAGCCCCTCTTCAACAGACACCGGAGGCACCCAGCCCAACAGGCTGCGCGCTTTGGAAATATCCACCTGCAAATTGCCGCACAGGCGCTGCACCGCGTCGCCCTTGCCCAGCAACGTTGCCCCCGCTTGCAAGGCCCACACCGGCACCGGCAGCAAACGTGTTGGTACACCGGCTGCGCGCGCCATGCCACGCACCAGTTCGGTGGTGGACAGGTCTTGCCCATCGCTGACCAAAAAGGTCTGGTTGGCTGCTTGGGGGTGGGTGATGCAGGTGAGGATGAAATCCACCAGATTGCTAAGGGCAACCAGGCTGCGCTGGTTGTGCACCGCGCCCAGCGGCAAAGGCCAGCCACGCTGCACGGCGCGCATGAGGGCGGCAAAATTGGCCTTGACGCCGGGGCCATACACCAGCGGCGGGCGGATGATGACCACATCCATGCCGGTTTGCAAGGCGATCTGGCGCAAACCCTGCTCGGCCTCCATCTTGGAAACGCCATAGGCATCGAGCGGCGCGGGCGCATCGTCTGCCGTGAACGGCTGCCCCGGGAGCGTCGCCTCGCCATTGACCTTGACTGAGCTGATGAAGACAAAACGATGCACCCCGGCTGCGGCTGCCTGGCGGGCCAGGTTCAGGGTGCCCTCCACATTAACGGCTCGAAACGCAGTCAGCGGGTCGGCCTCGGTGTCGTGCATGATGTGCACTCGGGCGGCGAGATGGATAACTACCTCACAATCCGTCAGCACCTCCCGCCAATTGGTGCCGTCGTCGATGCGGCCGACCACGAGGTTTCCAGCCCCGGCGGGCAAACCGCAGGGCGTCCGGGTAATGCCACGCACTGGCATGCCGCGCACCATAGCTTCACTGCACAAAGCACAGCCGACAAAGCCATTGGCACCGGTTACAAGTATTTTCAGCATCTTCCGCGCTATAGACCTTTTTTAATCAATCTATAGTAAATTGCCAATCCAAAATGACTGATCGTGAACAGTAGCGCACCCGCATGTAGCGACCTACCAGACATGAAGCGATAACGCCACAAAACATGCAAATGGCGTTTGAACATTGTCCATTTCCGCCCAGATATCTGTCCTGGAATGATCCGGTACCCCATCATCGGTCGGGAAATCTTGACACTTCGACCGATTTTCTCATGGCAATGCAGCCAGCAATCAAGATCTTCCCGTGCCTTGTAGCTCATGCTTTCATTAAACGGATAACGCTCAATGAGACTTTTTTCTACCACAACACTTGAGGTCGGGGTCCGGAACTTTATCAGCTGACTCAGAAAACTAACCCACTCGTATTCGTCTTGGCGGGCGTCAGAGAGCGACAACTGGTTTGTGTCAACAAAATCAACCATTTGGGTACTGCAGAAATGGGCACCGGTTTTTTCTAGCAGGTCGAGTTGCCGTTGCAACTTGCACGGGTGCCATATGTCATCGGCATCAAGAAACGCAATCCACCGCCCACGGGCTCGCAGTACACCAATATTCCTCGGTCCTGCAGGTGCCCCCTTGTTGGCGGGTAGATTGATCAAGCAGACCCTTTTGTCATGGAATGCGAAGTTTTCAACCACAGCACTGGTGCCATCTGTGGAACAGTCGTTCACCACCAGCAACTCAAAATCCTCATAAGACTGACCCAAAACTGACTCGATAGCCGCAGCTATATATTTTTCCGCGTTGTATGCGGGCATCACAACTGAAATGACCGGTTTCTTGTTCATACTATAAGTTTATTGCGTTGGCATACCTTCAGAACATTGTTTTGAAGGTGGCGTTCGTAGCCGGCAACGCTAGTGGTAGGCATACGTTGTAAATGATTGATAAGCTGCTGGTTTAAGCACTTCAGCCAGCAAACTTTAACCCACGCCCAATCGCGTAGTAAATAATTCCAGCACTGGACATTGCCAATGGATCATAGAGGTTTCGACCATCAACCACGATCGGGTAATTCAGCGACTGCTTCAGCCATTCGGGTTCTACCGTCCTGAACGTTTTCCACTCCGTGCAAATCACCAAGGCATCTGCGCCTTCAACGGCCTCTTCTCGCGAGCGGCATAAGCGCAAGTCAGTTCGTTCAGCGTAAATCCGCTCACACTCGTGCATAGCCTCTGGATCATAAGCTTGCACTTTCGCACCAGACTTCCAAAGCTCTTCCATTAGAGCGCGACTCGGCGCGTCGCGCATGTCATCTGTATTTGGTTTGAAAGCCAATCCCCAGAGCGCGATACGCTTGCCCTCCAATTGACCATCGAACGCTTGTGCCAACTTTCGATACAAAACCTGTTTCTGCCGCTGATTGACCGCCTCAACCGCTAGTAAGAGATCAGGCTCATACCCAACTTCTTGGGCGGTACGCGCCAAAGCCTGTACGTCCTTCGGAAAGCATGAACCACCGTACCCACAACCCGGATAAATAAATTGATAACCAATCCGAGGGTCGGAACCAATCCCCATTCGCACATGCTCAATATCTGCATCGAGCCGCTCCGCAAGGTTCGCTAACTCATTCATGAAACTGATCTTGGTCGCCAACATCGCATTTGCCGCATACTTCGTAAGCTCTGCAGATCGGATGTCCATGAACATCATTTTGTCGTGACTGCGGTTGTAGGGCGCGTAACACTGTCGCATCAGCGCTTCCACCGCATCATTGTCAGCACCCACCACGATTCGAGCGCCCTTGGTGAAGTCTTCTATTGCCGCACCTTCCTTGAGAAATTCTGGGTTGGAGCAAACATCAAAACCAAAAGTTGCCCCTCTGATATTCAGCGCACTCTGCACGGCCAATCTGACCTTATCGGCAGTTCCAACTGGCACGGTCGATTTATCAATGACAACCTTATGACCATCCATGTGCCGCCCGATGGTCTCAGCAACAGCCAGAACGTATTGGAGATCTGCCTTACCATCCTCGTCCGGCGGCGTACCCACGGCGATGAATTGCAGTTCACCATGCCGGACACCATGAGCAGCGTCCGTCGAAAAGCTCAAGCGGCCAGCCTTCGAATTGTTGAAGATCAGTTCTTCGAGACCCGGCTCATAGATCGGTATGATGCCCTTCTTCAATCCTTCGATCTTGTTTTCATCAATGTCGATGCAGACCACAGAGTGCCCCACGTCGGCCAGACACGCCCCGGTCACGAGCCCCACGTAGCCACTGCCAAAAACGGTAATTTTCATACTCACTCACTTGTTCTGCGCTGCTTCATCAGAGAGCAGCCTGTCGAAATATTCGATTGTCTTCTTCAGCCCTTGGTCCAGCATCACCGTGGGCTGCCAACCAAGAAGCTGCATGGCTTTGCTGATATCGGGCTGACGTTGCTGAGGGTCATCCTGCGGGAGCGGCTTAAACACCAGCCTGGATGAAGACCCCGTGAGTTCCAAAACCCGTTCAGCAAGTTGCCGAATGGTGAACTCCCCCGGATTGCCCAGGTTCACCGGACCCGTCACTTCATCAGCGGTGCCCATCAGACGGACAAAACCTTCGATCAGGTCATCAACATAACAAAAACTGCGCGTCTGCTCCCCAGCCCCATATATCGTGATGTCTTCTCCCTTGAGCGCCTGCACAATGAAGTTGCTCACCACCCGGCCGTCGTTTGGGTGCATTCTGGGGCCGTAGGTATTGAAAATCCTTGCTATTTTAATGCGCACACCATGCTGCCGGTGGTAGTCAGAAAACAAAGTTTCGGCACAGCGCTTACCTTCGTCATAGCATGAGCGAATACCAATAGGGTTCACCTTGCCCCAGTAGCTCTCTACTTGAGGGTGAACCTCAGGGTCACCGTAAACCTCACTCGTAGAGGCTTGGAATATCTTGGCATGGGTCCGTTTTGCCAGCCCGAGCATGTTAATGGCTCCATGCACGCTGGTCTTCAGCGTTTGCACGGGATCGAACTGATAGTGAACAGGGGAAGCCGGACAGGCCAGGTTATAAATCTCATCAACCTCGACATAGAGCGGGAATGTCACATCGTGTCGAATCAACTCGAAATAAGGGTTCGTTAGAAGGTGTGCAATATTATGCTTTGCGCCGGTAAAGAAATTATCAACACAAATAACATCATTTCCATTTGCAAGTAGTCGTTCGCACAAATGGGATCCCACGAAGCCGGCACCGCCGGTAATTAAAATACGTTTCATAAAAATCCTTTACCTATTTAAATTAATTGATGGGGTGATTGAAGCCTACGCCAAACTAGGTTGAACCCACTCAACCTCTATCCCCCAACGGTAACTTGGCTCTAAGGGCATCAACCCAGCGAAGCCCCATGCGACGTCTCACCTTAAGCGGCTTCAGCTCAGGAAGAGGCACTTCATAGTCGGCCAGTTGACCCCATACTTTTCTCTTAAGCAACTCTATAACTTGATCCTCTCCTAGCATATCACTGGCATACGTCGAGTCATCAGCGACCACTGTCCCAGTTTTAAGCATCGACACAAGTTGTTCTGGCTCTGCGCCTTCGAAATAGGCATAACGTGTGGTCTCGGCGGCACGAACATAATCAACATACTGCGGAAAGCGTCGTGCACTGAGGTACAGAAAGCGTAAGGTCTTTCGAATTACCGTATCAGGATCAATCTCCGACAATGCTCCCGCATTATTAAACGACTCACGATCTCGAAAAACACGTACAAAACCTGCATTCTCATAGTTCACAGGGCCCAGGCAAATAACCTGTTTTCCGCAAACCCCCGCCTCTACAGCCGAACTTCCTCCATTCATTACCACAATATCGGCCTGCTGAATCAAATCGTATGTGCTAGCCTTTTGCTCGCTAAAAATACAGTGAATGCCCCTTTTGGCAGTCCAATTTTGATATAGCTCCGAGGACTTCTCGCCGGTGACTTTACCGATATTTTCCGCCCAGTTTGGATGGCAACGAACAACGACCTGCTCTGACTTGATGGAGAACGCCGCAAACAGATCATCCAACGCCTGTGTGTTGTCAGTCCAACCACTCTTCCATTCATCATGCCCGGCAAACTCGTTTCTGCTGCTTGGCAGCACCAGAACTCGCAGCCCAGATGAAGACAGCGGCCAAGGTGTGGGATCCGGGTTTTTGTTATAGACACGCCACTCAAGCGAATTGCGCTGCAAAAACCTTTCCCCGGCCAATTTACCGGCAAGCCTGGCCTGGCGTGTGGTCAGTGGCTTGGATTCGAACTCGATAACCATCTTGTTAAACGGTGCAATAGACAAGCAATTGGCGTTTGAAATCAAATACAAACCATCTCCGAACCAGGAGCGCTCGTGGGTGAGGTATGGTATTCCACTGCGCTCACATGCGTAAGTCAAAGCTCTGGTCAGGTCCATGCGGCCGTTGAAGCAGATCACAGCATCCAATCGGTTACGCTCGATCCAGCGCATGGCGCTTTCATGTACCGATGCGATTGGCTCGTAAAGACTCTTCCTCACCGCGATTACTTCTGGCTTGAACCAATCCGAGTCAGACTCAGTCCTGTTTAGGGTACAAGAGCTTGATAGGGCCAGACGGTCCAACGTGGCCACATCTAGCATGGTCTCGCTGGCGGAAATTGAAGTGACTGGTCCGACTGGGTAGCTCCGCACGCCACCCAAGATGCATTTGGGGCACTCAGTTAATTTACTGGTCCCCTTTAGTGCCCGCGGATAACAGTTTGAGACCCCCCCATCGCAGGCAAGGAAGAAAACCTCATGCCCAGCCTGCCTCATCAACACTGAGAGGTAATAAAGGTGCTCCACATGCGGTCTAAATGAAAAAATATTAGAAAAACCAATTCTCATAATTAACCAACACTTACAAAAGGCCTCGGCTGCAGGCATTTCTCAACTACAGTGAGTAATACGAATGCAGCCAATATTAAAGGAAAACTGAGAAAATCTCCAGCGAAGAGTAATGGTGTAAGAATTAAAACCACATCAGCCATGACGAATACGCCCAAAGGCAATAACCGATTGGGACGTAACGCAGTCCAGGCCTTCGCAATAGCGCTTGCGACACCTAACAACAGACTTCCCATCACGAACCCTATCCCGCCAAACTGGTGCCATAGCGCCCCAGGAAAGGATGGAAATCTACCAGACAAAAACCAATCATCGCTAGGTTGATTCGCAAGGCCGATTTTGCTTAATATGTTAATAATATGGGAAAAAATTATTGTTTTATCTTCTATCGGACCATCCATGATGGCCGCAGTGGTGGCGAAGCTGTGGGTTAAGTAACTTGCTGCAAGCACAAGTATTGCTGATAGTGAGCTTAGCACCCCGTCATCCAACATGCTCCTATACCACTCAAGCGGCTCCAAACCCAGAAAAGGTAGAAAGTCTAGCAAGTATCCTGTGCCATTTAATTCGCTAGCAGCTGCACGCTGATAGAAAACGAAAATCGTATACAAAACGGATAGCCCTGTAGCAAGAATTATTATCCAACGTTGCAACCAGCCACCTAATAGCTTTCGCAAGTAGAGTTCCTTGCGTGAAGCCATCGCACCAATTATAAAAACTCCAAAAAGAAGAACGTTAGAGCGACCACCTGTAATCACGGAATTAGCCATTACCATCAAGAAGCAGGCAAGAATGATACTAACTCGTTGCCCATTGCTTAGCATCTTGATCTGTGTAATTGCAAGCACCGCAGCAACATAATATGCGCTACCAAACAAATAACCCAAGATACTGAAGACAGAAGAAGCTTGTCCTGCACGATCTTCACCCAATTGTCGCCACTGTTCTCGCACAATAGCTACGCCATCCGAGTAATCTATACCCTGAATGTAAATTTTGTCATAAATTAATAATATAAATCCCACCAAAGACAGACCCAAGGCTAACTTTATTAGAGTGAGCGTTCTGGATATATCGAAAGATCCAGCTTTCGGAACTTTCCTGGAGTTTAATATAAAATCAGTAGCACCATACGCGGCTAAAACGAGGAAAACAAAAGCCAACTGAAGGAAAAAAGCTTGAACAGTCGCAATATAGATAGATTCTACCGGGAGCAACACAATAGCTGCCCAATAAATCAACCAAACGCCAAGAAAATGCTTTTGCACGGTTAATTAATAGTTTTTACTTTGCCGAATACAGTCGCGTCAACCAAATAATTGAGAATATCGCTGGTTACCATTGGGCTGGCAACCAGAGCAAGTCCTTCACTTATCATAGTAGCGTGGTGGGCGGTCTCACGAACGCGATGTGCTGGCACCGCGCCAGACCTCGCAAGCGAGCAATGGTACAGGCAGGGTCACGAACAAGGAGGGAGGTGCCGCACTTCATCGATATTACCGCCTGGCGGTCCATGCTGTAACGGCGGCAGCCAAATAGCTAGTCAAGGCCAAGGCCACTGCGAGCCAAGCCAAATTTTGCATCTCAACCGACCCGTTCACCCCTGAGGCAAATAAATAAAACCAACCGGCGAAAACAATCGCGCCCATTGTGAAATTTACCAACAGCAAGCATCTTTCCTGGCCAACTATCAATAGGTGGCTGGACCAGAAATCTGAAAGCCGTAGCGCAGCGACCAACATGAACAGGCCAAAAATGCTCTTTGATTCCGCGTAGGCGGGAAACCATCGTATGACGACAGCATTCAGCAACCAGTAAGCGGGCCAGAAAGTGATCGCACACGCCAACAGCAAGCCGATCGACGCACCGGCTGCGATGCGAAACGATGCAGCACGGCCGGTGCTGGCAAACCGGCGCGCCAGCATTGGATAAACAGACGCATTGATCACGGCCTGCATCGACTGTGCCACCATCAGCACCATCCAGGCGAACGCGTAATGAGCAAAAGCTATGGGCTGTAGCAGACGCACTGCCACCCACCTGTCGATATTCATTAGCAAGAAGCCTATGGATCCCACCGTCAGTAACACCATGGCTGAAGACCAGCGAACCCGGCTCATGCGGCGCACAGCCAAACGGAAGATCAATGCTGCGCCTACCCGGGCACGCTGCCACACGCCCTTCAGAACTTTATGGGTCAACAGCAATGAAACGATCGCTTCTGCCATGAGGACGGCAGCTGCATTCTTGAGCAAAACTCCAACACCGATGCTGACCGCAAGCACAATCACGGCTCGCACCAGTGTCTGGAGGGCGAACGTAAGTGGTAGGCCTCGGCTACGGCTCTCCACAGTGGCAATCAGAAATACCTGTTGCGACAATCCGTGAATGATACCAATGGCCAAAATATTCGGTCCCAGTCCGCCAACTTCTATACCCGCGGCTACAAACACCAGCCCGGCAAGCGCGCAAGCGGTTGCGGCGGATAGAGATTGCATCAGTAATAATGCTGCTGCACGCTCGCGACCTCGGATAATCTGCACCGGCATTTCACGCTGGAGCAGGAAATACAAGCCCAAACCTCCCAGCATGGAGAACGTGCTGGATACAAGAAGCCCTCCGCTAAATTGCGCAAAACTGGGAATATCCAGCAGCTTCGCCATCACCAACGTGCGCACGAGTATCAGCCCCATCGCCAGACCCAGCAGTGGCACATACCAAAGCTGATGCAAGCGCTGCGGGGTCACAGCAATCGAAAACTTCATTAGGATTCAGGCAGCAGGCTTACACCATCCGACGTGGCTATGCGATGTTTCGGTGATCATGCCAGTACGTCCCAAGTAATAGGTGTGGCAGCAGATACATCACGATTGATGCGTTTACCCATCACCGCTTCGAAATGCTTCGGCGGCAATCCGAAACCGGGACGCACGCTGCGGATCGAATCACGCGTGATGGTCTCACCTGCCTTCATGTCTTTCACAAAATAAAGCGACCGCCGGAATTTCACATTCCCCTGCTCGCTGGACTTGCGGCCATAGTCCACGCATCCCAGCGCTGCCCAGGCGGTTTTGCTGTCTTTGCACAGCGCAGCGAATTCAGCAGGTTCCAGTGAGAAGCTGTCGTCTGGCCCTCCACCACTTCTATCAAGAGTGAAATGTTTTTCGATGATGGATGCGCCCATGGCCACGCTGGTGATGGCGGTGGTGTTGTCCAGGGTGTGATCCGACAAACCGGTGACCAGGCCAAAGCGCTGAATCATGTCGGGGATGGTGCGCAGGTTGTAGTCTTCTGCCGGTGCGGGGTAGCCGCTGACGCAGTGCAGCACGGCCAGTTCTTTGCAGCCACCTGCTCGTGCGGCATCAATCGCTTCCTGTATTTCTGCGGCATCGGCCATGCCGGTGGAGATGATCATGGGCTTGCTAGTGCTGGCCACGTACTTGATCAGCGGCAGATCGACTGCTTCAAAGGATGCAATCTTGTAAGCCGGTGCGTTGAGGTCTTCCAGCAGATCGACAGCGGTGTTGTCAAAGGGCGAGCTGAAGATGGTGATGCCTTGTTTGCGGGCGTGCACAAACAGCGGCGCGTGCCATTCCCACGGCATGTGGGCTTCTTTGTAAAGGTCGTAGAGCGTGCGCCCGTCCCACAGACCGCCGTGAATGCGAAAGTCTTCTGAGTCACAGTCCAGCGTGATGGTGTCAGGGCGGTAGGTTTGCAGCTTGACAGCGTCGGCACCGGCTTGTTTGGCTGCCTCGATGATCTTAAAGGCGGTTTCGATGTGGCCATTATGGTTGGCCGACATTTCGGCGATTACGTATGGAGGGGTGTCAACGGCAATGCGCTGACCCGCTATGGTGATACTGGGATGATTGGGCATTGTGTTCTCTCTTTTGCCTTATGTGCTGGGTTGCCATTCGTGGGACAGCAGTCCAAAGCAAATGACGTGGTGATAGCGCTCATCATCAAAATGCTGATCACGCAGCGTGCCTTCCTGCTGAAAACCCAGTGATTGGTGAAACAGGATGGATCGCTGGTTGTACGCCAAGGCTTGGCCACAGACTTTGTGGAGCTTGAGCTGGGTGAAGGCGTGACTGAGGGCTGAGCAGCCAAGTTGTCGGCCGCTGCCTTTGGGCGCATCCGGTGCCACATAAAAACCCCAATCGGCGATGCCGCCATTTCCCGTCTCATTGAAGTTCACGAACCCCAGGGGTTGTTGGTTCACTTCAAAAATCAGCAAGTGATTTTTCGGATCTGGCAAGGTGCGTTCAAACCAGCGCTGATGTTCATCCAAACTGATTTCATGCTGGGTGTACATATAGCGCCGAACATCTGGGTGGTTGCGCCAGGCCAGCACCTGCTCCAGATCAGCATGAACCATGGGCCGAATTTGCGATGGCACAGGGGTTGATTTAGGCATTGATCACCCCCATGGCGCTCAGGACTTTTTCAACGCCCAGCCCATTGGTAACCGCACTGGCGGCTAGGCTCATGCGGCTATGGCGATCCGACTCGATCAGTTCAGCAACGGCCAATGGAAGTTGCGTCGCGATATCGCTCACTGCCCCAATCAAACGGGCTGCGTGTGCAGCTTCCATGGCTTGGGCACCAGGCTGTTGATTTTCAGCCAGCACCGCCATCAAAGTCGGCA
>Ga0210044_10010861_pt1 | contig 10740 bp, 7 predicted proteins | sample CryGey13umfilter_2_FD_183959 | JGI IMG/M metagenome (GOLD analysis project Ga0210044, IMG submission 183959) | Groundwater microbial communities from aquifer in Utah, USA - Crystal Geyser 4/9/14 3 um filter (SPAdes) (version 2) | ecosystem: Environmental > Aquatic > Deep subsurface > Groundwater...
AAACAAAATAAAATTTCTTCATCGGTATATCCATTTTCAGGGGGGCGTTCGAAAGGAAAAGGGTGTTCAGGATTTGGGGCAGTATTAATCTCTATTTCGTTATACCCAAAGATATATAAACCAGTGGCCCATTCGAAGGATTCAAATTTAATAAAACTAATGGTAAGATAATAAGGGTTTAGAGCGTTTTTTTGCCTGGTGATATCAATTTGAACATCTCTGGGCAGAAACGAAATGGCTTTTTCGGCTCCCCTTATCCATCTCGGGAATTCTGAGAAATCTGGGTTTTCCTCAACAATGATTCCGTATCCCCTTAATTCAGTGATAATATCTTCGGTCGCTAATTTTTCGCACTGGGTTCTTGTTGTTTCCAGAGATTCCTCTTCCAGTTCGACTATTTGGGCTGTTTGGTTTTTAACCTGAACCTCCGACTGAGCGATTTGCTCAGCTTGCTCAGTTATCTGCCCCTTTAAATCAGTTATCTGATTGACCGAAAACCAAGCCCCTAATCCCAAAAAAACAGCCAAAACTACACACACAATCTTTGCTTTCATTTTCTCCTCCTTTCTTTATTTATTTTTCCTTTATTAAGTTATCAAAGACCTCCTTTTATGAAAATGTTTATATTATACATGATAACATATAAAAATGAGGTTGTCAAGACGATTGGGTACTCCGAAGTTGCCATTTTGGAGTTTTTCTATTAAAATGGGGTATATGGATGCAGTTAAATGGTTAGAAAATCATCGTAATTTTTTTTCCCCAGAAATGAATGGGTACAGTAATGTTCCCATTGGCCCGTATTTATCTACTCTTCCTCTAATCGATGGGAATGGGAAAATTATTGATTCGGGATGCGGCAATGGTATGCTTTTAAAATTTTTGATAGAATTTTCTGGACATTCTTTAATTCCTTTTGGCATTGACTTAAATGAAAAAGCCATTGCCCAGGCCTCAAAAGAAATTCTATCAGATTATGCAGATAATTTCTTGGTAGAGGATGTTAAAACCTATGATTTTAACGAAGGGCCATTTGACTTTATCATCACTAATCCCTTCTATGCTAAGCCGAAAATGCGGGAGTTCACTGAAAAATGTCTAAAAAATCTCAAAGTTGGCGGAAGATTAATTTATCGAGTTCACGACGATGTATTAAAACGTAATATGATAAATGATCTCGGGGAGCTCCCAGATTTTGAAGGTCTGGGAATGAAGACTATTCAAGGTCGGGGGCTGATCTTTGGGATTTTTGAAAAATAAAAAACCCCTGGCAGAAGCCAGCGGGTTTTTTAGTTTTCTTTATTGCTTTTTTGAAACCTCTCTCAATTCTTTGACAGAGCCATATAGCCCAAATATTGTCAAAGAAACAACAAGGACTAACCCCACAATTAACCAGGGATTTGTACCTACAAAGACAGCACAGGATGACCCGCCACAAACACTGATTTCTCCCCGGAGCAAAACCAGTAAGCAGAAATAACACCAAACGCCAGTCAGAATGCTTGTCAGGAACCACATAGCCGGTCTTAAGATTCTCATCTTTTTTGAACCTCCTTTTTTATTTTTTTATTTTTAAGATGCTTTTCTCGTATCTATCTCTATCCTATTTTAACATAAATAAAAAAATCTGTCAAGAGTTGCTGGCAATTTTGCTGGAAATTTTCACCGGCTTGAAGGACTTCCGGTGAATTTTGCAGGGGCCGTGTTTTTTTAGCATTTTTAGATGTAATTTAGTACCATAGCCTTTGTGTCTGTCAAAACCGTATTGAGGATATTTTTTATGATATTTTCTCATTATTCTGTCTCTCGTCACTTTAGCGATTATACTGGCTGTTGCGCAGGAAAAAACTTTCTCATCGCCTTTTATAATTGACTTTTGAAGAATTGGCAAATCAATTTTGAAATTCCCATCAATAATTAAAAAATCTGGTTTCTTCTTTAATTTTTCTATTGCTTTTTTCATTGCTAATTTTGTTGCTTCTAAAATATTGATTTTATCAATAACTTTTTCCGAGACCTTGCCTATTCCCCACTCGATCAAAGGATTTTTCGTTACAAGCTTACAAAGCTCTTCGCGTTTCTTGGAAGATAATTGCTTTGAATCTTTAACTTCTTTAAAGATTTGAGATTTAAATTGTGATTTTGACCTTTGAGATTTGAGCTTTGATCTTACTATTACCGCTGCCGCTACCACCGGTGCGGCCAAACAACCACGACCTGCTTCGTCTAATCCAACCACATATTTATATCCTCTCTTCCATAATTTTTTTTCTTCGTTAAAATTTGGCCTCACCCCGTTAGAAATCGTTTTCCTCGAAAAGACAGACTCTTTTTGTGTATGGTTTGTTTTAACTGATTGCATACTTTAATTTACAAAATAAAAATTTTTTCTAAAAATTTTTATTGCAAGACTTCTAACGGGGCTCATTATTTTACCCAGTAGAGGAATTTTGGCAAGATTTTTCTTCCAGAAAAATTCTACATCGCGTAGCGAGCCCCCCACACCAAATTTTGGTGTGGGGGCGAGCCAAAATTCTCCTACTGGGTTCATTTTACAATATTGTAAACAAATTGGGAATTAGTTATAATGATAAAATGAATGCTGACCGAATAATAAGAACCTGCCTCGCTTCGCTCGGCAGAACCTTGATTCGCTCAATGTATAAATATATAATCTTGAATTATGGAAAACCAAAAACCTTTAACCCAGGCTCAAATTGAACACGAAATCAGGGCGGCGGAAATGGCCGGAAAACCGGCTGATTTTAGAGGAAAAATCATTTCCAATTTCTTCCTTTTAGAAAAGGAGATAGGAATAGGTTTAGATTTAGAAGATTCCACCACTTTGGGTTCGATTTCTTTGGGAGGTACCACCATTGGGGGGGATTTGAATTTGAAAAACGCCCAAATTAGAGGAGCTTTTTATATGGGAGAAAGTAAGATTTGGGGAAACCTAAATTTCAGTTACGCCAAGGTAAGTGGAGTGTTAAACTTAGTGGGAAGCAAAATTAACGGTTCTCTAAATTTTCAAGGACTAGAACTAAACGGATTTTTAAGTTTAGCTAAGGCTCAAATCTCGGGAAATTTAGACTTCAGAAATATAATAATTAGCAATTCTGAATACGAAGGGCTAACCATAGTGGGAGACCTTTACTTAAACCAAGCTATTGTCCAGGGAGGAATAGATTTAACCCAGGCACTTATAGAGGGAAACTTAGACCTTTCCGTTATCTGTGTTCAAAATTCAGTTGATTTAACTTCAACCAATATAGGCAACCTCCTGCTTTTAAAAGATGCTTTAATTAAGGGTAATTTAATTTTAAAGGATACGAAGTATAAAAAAATGATAAAACACTTTTTGTGATATGCAAAATTCATTGACTCGGGCCGAAATTGAACGGGAAATTAGTATGGCCGAGATAGCGAGAAACCCGGCTGATTTCAAAGGAAAAACCCTTCCAGGTCTTAATCTTATAGACACTATGGTTGGAATAGGTTTGGATCTGCGGGAAGCTGTTATTCTGGGCCCGGTTTCTTTGGGGAGTACCAATATTTGTGGAGATTTAAATCTAATGGGAGCGAAAATAGAAAAAGGTTTTTATTTTGGGGGTGGAAACTTAAGTGGTAATTTAAATCTTAATCAAGCTAAAGCGGGAGAACCAATAAATTTAGTAGGAAGCCAAATTATGGGATCCTTAAATTTTGAAGGGCTAGAAATTTCCGGATTCGTAAGTTTAGCTAAGGCCAGAATTGAGGGAGGGATTAACTTTAAAAATGTGAGAATTAAAACAACAGAATATGAGGGATTAAATATTATTGGAGATCTTTATTTAAATCAAACCGTAATCTTGGGAGGAATAGATTTAACCGGGGCTAAAATTGAGGGAAATTTGGATTTTTCTGAAGCCTACATTGAGGGTTCAATAAATTTAACCTCAGCCCAAATTGGCAATCTCTTAATTTTAAGAGATACTAAAATTAAAGGAGATTTAATTATCAAAGACACGAAATACAAAAAAATAATAGAGCGTCGCATGTAAGAACCTGCCTTCGGCAGAACCTTGAATGCTTCGCATTTAATCCGACAGAACATGAAATTTACTCATCTGCACGTTCATAGTCATTACAGTCTTTTAGATGGTCTTCCTAAGATCGATGAACTTTTAGATTATGTAAAAGAACTTGGAATGGACTCGGTGGCTTTAACCGATCACGGAGTGCTTTATGGAGGAGTTGAGTTTTATAAAAAAGCAAAGGAGAAAGGGATAAAGCCAATCTTGGGTTGTGAAATGTATTTAGCTCACGAGAGAATGCAAGACAAAAGACCCAATATTGATGATAAAAGATACCACATAGTTCTTTTAATAAAAAACGAAGCAGGCTATAAAAATTTGGTAAAGCTGATCACCAGCTCGCATCTTGAAGGGTTTTATTATAAACCGAGAATTGACGAGGAGGCTTTAGAAAAGTATTCCTCAGGGTTAATCGGTCTTTCGGGGTGCTTGCGGGGAAAAATTCCCCAATTAATTTTGCAAAAAAGATTAAAAGAAGCCGAAAATACCTGTTTTAAATATCAACAGATTTTAGGAAAAGATAATTTTTATTTAGAGCTACAGCATCACCCGAACTTAAAAGAACAAAAAAAAGTTAACGAAGCCCTAATCTCTTTTTCGAAAAAATTAAATATTCCTTTGGTCTGCACTAATGATTGTCATTACCTAAAACCGGAAGACGCTGAGGCTCAGGATGTTTTAATGCTAATCAATACCGGAGCAGATAAAGAGGACCCCGAAAGGTTAACGATGAAAAAAGACGATTTTTCAATGCGGACTCCAGAGCAAATGATGAAGGACTTTAAAGAACTACCCGAAGCAATTGAAAACACTCAAAAAATTGCCGAGATTTGTAATTTTGAATTTGAATTAGGAAAAATTAAACTTCCCCAATACCCTTTGCCGGAAAACAAATCTGCAGATGATTTCTTAAAAGAGCTTTGCTACCAACGCCTGAAAGAACGCTATCCAAAACTTAACCCGGAAATAAAAGAGCGCCTGGAATATGAGTTATCTGTGATTTCTCAAACCGGGTTTGCTTCCTACTTTTTGATCGTCCAAGATTTTGTTAATTGGGCAAAGCAAAATAGAATTGTGGTGGGACCCGGCCGGGGGTCGGTTGCTGGTTCCCTGGTTTCTTACGTGCTGAATATCACCAGTGTTGATCCTTTAAAATATAATCTCTTATTTGAAAGATTTTTAACTCAAGATAGGGTCTCGCCCCCTGATATCGACCTTGATTTTACCGACCGCAGAAGGGACGAAGTAATAGAATATGTGGCTCAAAAATATGGCAGGGACAGGGTGGCTCAAATTATCACTTTTGGAACAATGGCTGCTAGGGCTGCAATTAGGGATGTTGGAAGAGCTTTAGGTTATACATATACTTATTGCGATCAAATTGCCAAAATGATTCCTTTTGGTTTTACCCTGGACCAAACTCTCTCTAAAATTGAGGAGTTTCATCAAATTTATCAGTCGGGTTCCCAAGCCCAGAAGTTAATTAATTTAGCAAAAAAATTAGAAGGAGTAGCCCGTCACGCCTCCACTCACGCCTGCGGGGTAGTGATTTCCAAAGATCCTTTGGTAAATATCGTACCCTTACAGCACCCCGTTCAGTCAGAAGATACCATTGTTACCCAATACGAAATGCACTCCATTGAAGATTTGGGACTTTTGAAAATGGATTTTCTGGGATTGAAAAACCTCACCATCATTGAAGATACTCTAAAAATGATTTATGCCATTCACCATATAAATGTGGATATTGAAAAAATACCATTAGACGACAAAAAAACCTATAAACTTCTTCGGGACGGAGAAACGGTAGGCATCTTTCAACTAGAATCATCGGGTATGCAAAGATATTTAAAACAATTAAAACCATCCGAGTTTGAAGGTATTATTGCTATGGTTGCTTTGTATCGTCCGGGACCAATGGCCCTTATTCCAGAATATATTGCCGGAAAATATAAAAAAAAGCGAGTTGAGTATTTGCATCCAAAATTAAAACCAATCTTAGAAAGCACTTACGGAATTTGTATTTACCAAGAGCAGGTGATGAAAATCGCCCAGGAGTTGGCCAGATTCACTCTATCTGAGGCTGATGTTTTAAGAAAAGCGATCGGAAAGAAAATTAAAAAACTACTCCTTTCCCAAAAAACAAAATTTGTTGAAGGAATGAAAAAAAATAAAATAGATGAAAAAATTGCCGAGAAAATCTGGGCCTGGATTGAACCATTTGCCAAATATTCCTTCAATCGCTCCCATGCCGCTTCTTATGCAACCATTGCCTACCAAACTGCCTACCTAAAAAGTCACTGGCCATTAGAATTTATGGCTTCTCTTCTGACCTCGGAGAAGTCTGATCTGGAAAGAATCGCTATCCTGATTAAAGAATGTAAAAAAATGGAAATTGAGGTTTTGCAGCCGGACATTAACGAAAGCTTTAGAAACTTCTCGGCGGTTCCGGGAAAAAACAAAATTCGATTTGGGCTTTTGGCAATAAAAAATGTGGGGTCCAACATTGTGGAAGCAATTGTTAAAGAAAGAAAGGAAAACGGCAAATACAACTCTATTGAAGACTTTATCTCCAGAATAAACTGTAAAGATTTAAATAAAAAATCTTTAGAGAGCCTAATTAGAGCCGGGGTTTTTGATAAGCTTGCCGAAAGAAATCAGTTATTAATCAATTTAGAAAAACTTTTAGAATGGTCTAGAGAAACCCAAAAGCAAAAATCCAATGGTCAAAAAGGTTTATTTGATAAAATCCCACACCTTTGTTTTGGCAAAGGGGCTGCATTAAAATTAGCCCCAACCTCCCCCGCCTCTTCGGTAGAAAAATTAAAATGGGAAAAAGAATTATTGGGACTATATGTTTCGGGGCATCCATTAAAAAATTATACAAAAATTTTAAATCAAGGGGTCCAAGCCGCTTTGCCCAGTTCCCTAAAAACTTCGCAAATTTCTGATATCTTGAAAAATAATCCCATTTCAAAAATAAAGGCCGGAGAAAGAGTAAGAATTGGAGGAATCATTTCCGGCTTAAAAAAAATTATTACCAAAACAGGAAAGCCAATGTTATTTCTAAAAATAGAAGATTTAACCGGCAAAATTGAGGTGGTGGTGTTTCCTTTCCTGATTGAAAAAAATCCTGCCGTGTTTCAAGAAAATAAAATAGTTTTTGTCTCGGGAAGAACCGATATAAGAGACAACATACCTAAAATAATTGCCGAGGAAATTGAGGAGATAATCGAAAAATAAAAATTCTAAATTAATAAAAATCAAATAATTAAGCAAATGAAGCTCGAAACGTTGCATCATTCCTTAGCTCATATTTTAGCTTATGCGATTCAGGAGTTATATCCTGAAACCAAATTTGGCATTGGCCCGGCAATTGAAAATGGGTTTTATTATGATTTTGACCTAAAAAGGAGCTTAGCTCCTGAGGATTTACCGAAAATCGAAGAGAAAATGAGAGAGATTATAAAAAGAAACTTTCCCTTTAAAAAGAAAAAATTACATAGGTCCGACCTATGTAGGCTATTTAAAGGACAACCTTATAAGTTGGAATTAATAAACGAATTAAAGGAAGAAAAATTAAGTATTTATGAAAGTGGAGACTTTGTTGATTTGTGTGCCGGCCCCCATATTAAATCAACAAAAGAAATTCCTGTAGACAGCTTTAAATTGACAAAAATTGCCGGTGCCTATTGGCGAGGCTCGGAAAGAAATCCAATGCTAACCAGGGTTTACGGAGTGGCCTTTGAGACGGAAAAAGAATTAAAAAATCATCTTTTGTTGCAAGAAGAGGCAGAAAAAAGAGACCATCGAGTTTTGGGTAAAATTTTAGATTTATTTAGCTTTGATGAAGAGGTTGGAACCGGTCTTCCTCTCTGGCATCCCAAAGGAGTAATTTTGAGAAAAATCATTGTAGATTTCTTAGATAAAGAATTAACTGCTCAAGGATATCGGCAAATTTTAACCCCCCACATTGGAAAATTAGATCTTTGGAAAACCTCCGGACACTGGGATCTTTACAGAGAAAATATGTACTCCCCCATTAAAATCGATGAAGAGGAATATATGTTAAAACCAATGAATTGTCCTTTTCATGTAAAGATTTATAAATCTAAAATCAGAAGCTATCGAGAACTGCCGTTATATTTTGCCGAAATGGGAACGGTTTATCGCTATGAAAAATCCGGAGTTTTGCATGGATTAACCAGGGTAAGAGGTTTTACCCAAGACGATGCCCATATTTTTTGTGAACCCAGCCAGCTCTCCAAAGAAATAACCAAACTTTTAAAAACTAGCTTTAAAATACTTAAAACCTTTGGATTTAAAGATTACGACATCTATCTTTCTACCAGACCCGAAAAATATGCCGGGACTTTAAAGGGTTGGGGAAAGGCTACCAATTCTCTTAAATATGTTCTTAAAACCCTTAAATTAAAATACCAGTCAGATATCGGCGGAGGGGTATTTTATGGACCGAAGATTGATATAAAAATAAAAGACTCTTTAGGAAGACCCTGGCAATGCACAACAATCCAAATTGATTTTAATTTGCCGGAAAGATTTAACTTAAATTATATTGACAAAAGGGGCAAAAAGAAAAAACCCTTAATGATTCACCGGGCTCTGCTGGGGTCATTGGAACGTTTTATTGGGGTCCTGCTCGAACATTATGCGGGTTTGCTGCCTTTATGGTTAGCCCCTGTTCAGGTTTGGATAATTCCGGTTGGAAAAAGACATATCAAATATGCGAACTATGTTAACTCACAACTCACAACTTACAACTTACGAACCGAAGTTAAAGACGAAAACGAAACCGTCTCCAAAAAAGTTCGAGAAGGAGAAATGCAAAAAATCCCCTATATATTGGTAGTTGGCGACAAGGAAATAAAAACAAAATCCGTGAGGGTGCGTTCTAAAAATAAAGATTTAGGGGAAATGAAATTGGATGAATTCATAAAAAGAGGTATTATTGAGGTAGAAAAGCGCAAAGCCTAAAATTTATTATATAGAATTTATTTTAAGTTTTACGCTTTGGATTTTTAGACTTTTTTATGGCCGAATTATCTTACCTGACTCAAAAATTAATATCTCAATATCAATACTGGTATCAATCTCTTCAGCCCAAGGGAAGGGTTTCGACTATCCACGTTGATGAAGTAGCTAGTAAGGTGGCTGCTTTTTATGAAAAAATAAGGGGGATTGTTGATTGGCGGGAAGAGCACCTGATGAGAAGGGCGGCAATCAGCAGGATGCTCAAAAGGAGATTACTTTTGGCAAAGGTTGGTGGAACAATTGCCGAATCCCTGGTTTTAGAATTAATTAGAGGAGGCCATTTCCCTAATGATAAAATACCGGAATCAAAAATTGAGGAAACTCAAAAAATAATTGATAAATATGTTTTTATTCTTCAAAATAGTCCGGCTCCGCCAAAAGAAAAATTAAAAACTCAATTTATTAATTGGTTATTAGATATTGCTGCCTGTGAAATAGAAGAAGTCCTCTCTCCATCAAAACGCGAAAGAGCTTTAATTGAATATATGATGGAATCACTGAAAGAAAGTGTGAGAGTAAAAGAAACTAAGGTCTTAGTTTTTGGCGGAATGAGTGAAGAAGAAAAAAATACTCAGCTTTATGTTGCCGTCCAAAGAGCTCTTTTCAAATTGGATTCACCAATAATTACTTATCATCTTTTAAAAAGACGATATTCTCAGTGGGCAGACCTTCCACTTTTGCAACTTCAAGAAATAACTCAGAATATTTATTCAATTTGGGATAATTTAGAAAAAGAATTAAACCATCCTTTAGCTGAAAAATTTTATAAGGTTTGTGAAAAATATGACACCCCTTATTTACTTTTGGGAGATATTCTAACCGAGGAAAGTACTGCCGAAATTGCTGAAAAAATCTCTAAACCTGAAATTTTAGAAGAACTAATTAAAAAAGTTTATAACAAAAGATTATCTACCCTAAAAAAACGACTTTCCCGGGCAGCTATTTACTCTACTCTTTCAATTTTGCTGACCAATGCTCTTTCTCTTTATATTTTGGAAATTCCCCTGGCTAAGTTAATTACCGGAACCTTTAGACCCATTACTATAGTTGTTGATATTTTGGGGCCAACTTTTTTGATGTTCCTTTTAACCGTAACAATTAAACCGCCATCAAAAAGTAATTTGCAAGCGGTGATAATGGAAACAATGAAAATAGTTTACCAAAGAGAAAAAGTTGATATCTATGAAATAAAGGTCTCAAAGAAAAAAGGGGTAATCGTAAAATTCCTTATTGTCCTTTTATATCTGATAGGCGCCTTAATTTCGTTAGGTGTTATAGTCGCAATCTTTCAGTGGGCTGGTTTTCCGCCAACCTCAGTTGTTATTAATATTATTTTTGTCGCTTTGATTGCTTTTGCCGGTTTAGCAATTAGAAACAGAGCCGAAGAATTAACCGTTGAAGAAAAAAGGGTAAGTTTTGTTGGATTTTTATTTGACATCCTCTTTTTGCCAGTCGTTGGCCTGGGACGCTGGATGTCAAACAAATGGAAAAAGTATAATGCTATCGCGGCCTTCTTTACTGCTTTAATTGATATGCCTTTTCAGCTATTTGTCGAGTTTTTTGAACAGTGGCGATTTTTTCTAAAAGAGAAAAAAGAAGAAATTCATTAACCCTA
>Ga0210044_10010862_pt1 | contig 10739 bp, 10 predicted proteins | sample CryGey13umfilter_2_FD_183959 | JGI IMG/M metagenome (GOLD analysis project Ga0210044, IMG submission 183959) | Groundwater microbial communities from aquifer in Utah, USA - Crystal Geyser 4/9/14 3 um filter (SPAdes) (version 2) | ecosystem: Environmental > Aquatic > Deep subsurface >...
GCAGATGATGCGGCGTATGGCTGCGGTCATAGACGCTGTCACGATGTCGCCACTTGTAAACCGTCAGCACCGTGGTGCCATGGCGTTCCGCCAGAACCGAGGCCGGTTCCGTGCTCGCCTGGATCAAAGCCCGCACCCTCGGCGTCGTCGTGGCCTGCTTGTGAAGTGAGATCAGCATGAAATCCTCCCGTCCCGTTTGGCGGGAAAACAGTCCCCCGGACTGTTTTCTACTCCGCCGCACTCCCGCAGAATCGATCTTGCCATGAAAAGGCCAGACCGGCGAGGAGTTATTTGATCATCCGGGATGGAACACCTAAAGCTATGTAGAGCGACAGTTTGGTCAGGAACCGTTCCACGCCGATGTCGCGAACCAGGTTCATCATGTTCTCGACGCTGACGTAGGGCACCGTGTTCAGCGCACGGATCTTGGGGTTCATGGTCTTTCCTTTGGACAATTGGGCCAGCCAGTCAGAGCTTGACCAGCGTCTTGCGCGCCAGCAGGCCCTGAGGTCGAAACAGCAGGACTGCGATCACCAGAAGGATGGCGAAGGCATCGCGGTAAGGCAGCAGGCTTTCCGGCAGGTAGGCTTGCAGGATCACCTCAATGAATCCTAGGAGGAAGCCTCCGGCAACGGCACCCGACAGGCTGCCCAGTCCGCCGATGATCGCGGCGATGAAGGCTTTGAGCACCGGCAGCGCTCCCATCAACGGATCGACGCTGCCTCTCTGCGCGACCCAGAGCAAACCAGCCACTCCCGCGAGGAGACCCGAGATAGCAAAGGCGGTGGCCACCACGGAATTGGCGCGTATCCCCATCAGGCGCAGCACCGCGAAATCCTCGGCCGCGGCGCGCATCGCCCGACCCGCCATCGTGCGGTGCAAAAACAAGTTCAGCCCCAGAAGCATGACCAGTGTCACGACAATCGAAATCAGCTGGATCATTCCAAGATGCAGCGGTCCGATGGTGACAACGCCTGAAAGCGATGTGGGAATGGACACCGGAATTGGGCGGGCTGATATGAGGTTCTGGAACAGCACGCGCAGGATGGCACTGACCGCAAAGCTGGTCAGCAGCAGGGTTGTGCCTGATGCGCCTCGCACCGGGCGAAAGGCGACGCGCTCCATCAACAAAGCCGCTGTTATTGCGACCGCGAGTCCTGCAATCACGGCCAAGGGGAAGGGCAGGCCCCAGATCAATGCGAAGCAGATCGCATAACCGGTGACGGTCATCAGCTCGCCATGGGCGAAGTTGATCAGACCGATGATCGAGAACACCACCGCCAGCCCCAGCGCCAGAAGCGCATAAGTCCCACCAAGGCTGAGGGCATTCAGAAGTTGCTGGAGGAAAATGTCCATGATGGTTTCCTTGGCCTCAAACGCCGAGATAGGCGTCTTGGATTTTTGGGGAAGCGCGCAGGTCGGCTGCACTTCCCTGCAGCTCGACTCGGCCATTGGCCAGAACATAGCCGCGGTCGGCGATTTCAAGCGATTGCACCACGTTCTGTTCGACCAGAAGGATGGTCAGCCCCCGATCGCGCAGATTACCGATCAGATCGAAGATCCGATCGACGACCTGCGGGGCGAGGCCTAGTGAGGGTTCGTCCAGAAGCAGCAAATCGGGTGAGGACATCAGAGCGCGCGCAATGGCCAGCATCTGCTGTTCGCCACCCGACAGGGAGCCTGCCTTCTGGTGCAGCCGTTCGGCCAGAATTGGAAAAAGCCCAAGCATGTCGGACTTCACCGCCGCAGGGTTGCCGCGGGCGGCATGTTTGGCCCCGCCCAGCATCAGGTTTTCGTCCACCGTCAGCGAGGAAAACACCCGCCGGCCTTCGGGAACCAGCGTCATGCCGCGCCGGACAATGGTTTCCGGCGGCAAGCCCTGAAGGTCGTTGCCTTCAAACTGCATCCGTCTTGCCTTGCGCGGTGCAAGTCCCACCAATGCGTTCAGTGTTGAGGTTTTGCCCGCCCCGTTCGCGCCCAGCAGGGTGACAATCTCACCCCGCTTCACTGTCAGGTCGATACCGCGCACCGCCTCGACCGCGCCATAGCTGACAGTCAGTCCCTCGATGGACAGTAGGATTTCATCCGAAGGTATCATGGGCAACCTGCGTGGCTGACGGGGTTGAGAACGGCCCGGGTTGCCCCGGGCCGTGCGAAGAACAGGTTCAGGGAGTTGGGATGTCGGCCGGGTCGGGCTGACCCTGAACGACGAGTACCCGATCACCCGACACGATCCGCACCAGCGAGACCGAGCGCAGCGGCATGCCGATGGTGCCCTTGAAGGTGATCGGCCCGGTCACGCCCTGTAGGTTTTCAAGGTTGGCGATGCCGTCGCGGATGGCGGCCGGATCGAGGCTGTCGGCGGCGGTGACGGCTGCCTCAATGATGATGCCGAGGTCATATCCATTGGCGATGTAGATGGTATCCGGCGCCGCGCCGGCCTTTTCCGTCCACTTCGCGTTGAATGCCTCCAGCGGGCTGCCAGCGGTGGCATGGCCCGCGGTTGAGAACACGACACCTTCGACCAGATCGCCCAGCCCGAAGGTGGTCGGGCTGTCGATCCCGTCCGAGCCAAGGATCGGCGTCACAACACCCGCGCCGCGCAGCTGGCGGACGAAGGCAGGGAAATCAGGCTCATAGGCCGAAGTCATGATGACATCGGGCATGGGGTTCATCGCGGCGATCTTGGTCACCTCGGCGCCGAAATCCTGCTGACCCATCGAATAGGTGCCCTCGCCCAACACGGTGCCGCCCATGGCGGTAAACGCCTCGCCGAAATACTGCGGCAGTTTCAGGGTATAGGCGCTGTCGGGCGAGGTCAGGATATAGGCGGTCTTGTAGCCGCTCTCGATGGCATGGGCTGCCAGCATGGCGGCCTGCACGTTGTCGGCGGGATAGTTCGAGAACATGTAATCGCCCACTGCCAGCGGAAGTGTCGGCGTCGTGGCACAGAAAGAAATCGCGGGGATGCCCGCACTTTGGGTGATCATGCCGGCCGCGATCGAAGGGTCGGCGTCGCAGGGCGTGATGATGAGCTGCGCCCCGGCATCCACCAGTTCTTGCGCCACAAGCGCGGTCTGCGCGGAATCCGAACGGGTGTCCTTGATGATGGTCGTGATCGGGAATTTCCCGGCAATGCCGCCCGCGGCATTGATCTCGTCAATCCTCATCTGCAGGCCGGCAAGGTTCGGCTGGTCATAGGGGGCAAGCCCGCCCGTCTGTGCCGTCGCAAGGCCAATGACCAGATCCTCGGCCATCGCCTGCGCCGACGCCAGCACAGCAAAGGCACCTGAGATCAGCAAGAGTTTGTTCTTTTTCATGTTTGGTCTTCCTCTGTTGGTGGGCTTGAAATTCATGCGGCAGCGCGGCGCTTGCCGATGTAGGCTTCGATGACGGCAGGATTGGCGCGGATTTCCTCGGGCGTGCCTTCGGCGATCGTCTGGCCCTTGTTGAGTACGACGATGTGGTCGCAAAGCCGCATGATGAGTTTCAGATCGTGCTCCACCACGAGAAGCCCGACCCGGTGGTCAGCACGGATCTGGCGCAGCACGGCAATCAGCGCATCGGTCTCGGCCGGGTTCATGCCGGCGGCGGGTTCGTCAAGCAGCAGGAACGATGGGCGCAGGGCAAGGGCGCGGGCAATTTCCAGGCGGCGTTGCGCGCCGTAGGGCAAGGAGTTGGCGGGCCGACTGGCCAGATCCTGCATCCCCACCACGGCCAGCGCCGCCATGGCCGCGGCGCGGCTGTCCTTGCCCGGACCCGTGACGGCATCGGCGGCGACGGTGACATTTTCCAGCACCGTGAGGTTGCGAAACAGGCGGATGTTCTGAAAGGTGCGGCCCAGACCGAGCATGGGAACCTTGTGCACCGGCACAAGCGCGGTATCGGTGCCGTTCAGAAGAACACGGCCGGAACTGGGCGGAACCACGCCAGAGATGGCATTGATGAGTGTCGATTTACCCGCCCCATTGGGGCCGATCAGCCCGGTGACAAAGCCGGGGCGTACGGCAAAGCTGACATCCTCCAGCGCCACAAGGCCGGCAAAGCGGCGCCCGACGCCCTCGATCGTCAACGAAAACTGATCGGAAGCCCCCGATTGCATGAGAGGTGCAGCGGTTACGACAGGTTCGGGGAACAGCCGCTCATCCACTTCGCGCAGGCCGAAAAGGCCGTCGCGCAGACGATACATCACAGCAAGGATGACAAGCCCGACACCGATGTCGGTCAGACCAAAGACCTGGGGCAGTTGCAGTCCAAAGACTTCCGCGCCGCCTTCCAGACGGCGCAGCAGATTGACCATGATCACGATCAGCGCCGTGCCCCCGACGGCCCCCGATACCGTAGAAATACCGCCCAGAATCAGCATCGACATCAGAAGGAACGTCAGGTTGAAGTAGAAATCCTTGGGCGAGAAGGCACCAAGGAAATGCGCCAGAAGCACACCCGCCGCACCGGAAACAAGGCCGCCCAGCACCCATGCGACGAACCGCTGGCGCACCACGTTCACCCCGCTGGCCCGTGCGGCGATCTCATCCTCGCGCGCGGCGCGCAGGGACAGCCCGCCCTTGCTGCTCCGGTAAATCCGGGCCACCACCACAGCGATCAGTGCCACCGGAAGCGCGGTAAAGGTCGACACGCCGCGTGGTACGCCGAAGAAAGTCTGGCTGCCACGAGTGATGTCAGTCGAGGCAACCAGCGTGACATGGACGATGACCAGAAATCCCAATGTGGCAATCGAGGCCGCTGCCCCGCCCAGCCGCGCCAGCGGCAAGCCGAAAAGCGCGGCGACAATGCCGACAACCAGCAGCGCACCCAGCATTCCCACCAGCAGCGGCTGCCCCCCCGGCAATGCCCACCAACCAGACAGGCAGATTGGGCAGGCTTGTGGACAACACCGCAGGCTGGATGGTGAGCAGCGACGCGCCATAGGCCCCAAGCGCCATGAAACCGGAATGACCGAACGAGATGATACCGGAATTGCCGCTGTAGATCTGCATTCCGACCACGGCGGTCAGGTAGATCAGATACAGGGTCGCAAGACGCGCCAGAGCGGAGGGCAGGAAGAACTCGGCGACGACCGCCAGCGCGATCAGCGGAAGGGCCAGCGTGATCGTGCCCTTGACAGCCTGCTTCCCAATGCGCGGCATCATCCCTCCCCGACACGGCGATAGTCCGGTCCTGCACAAAGCATGGTGCACGCATGGTCGCTGTGTCAATATCATTTCACAAACGTTAAAAAGATTGACGTTTGTATCGTATGTTACATAGTGAGCCGCAAATGGTGCGACCGGACAAGGGAAGAAAGCATGGCGATCCGCGACCGCTTGACCGATGGCAGCGTTCAGTTGACCCCGTCAGACCTGAAAGTGGCGCGTGCCTTGCTGGCGGACTATCCGGCGGCAGGTCTGAACACTGTGACCCAGCTTGCCGCGCTGGCCGGGGTATCCGGGCCGACAGTCGTGCGCTTTGTTTCGCGGCTTGGCTTTGACGGATTTCCCAATTTCCATAAGGCTTTGCTGTCAGAGGTCCAGGCGCGGATGAACTCTCCGCTTGCCATGATCGACGCGGGCAAAGCCGCCGCTGTCCCACAGGAGCAGATCTACCAAGAGGTAATCCGGTCCTGTGTCGTCATGCTGGAAGCGACCTCGGGCATGGTGCCGGCGGCAGATTTCGACACTGCCGCGCGGCTTGTCACCGACCCAGGCTTGCGGCTGCATTTCATCGGCGGGCGGTTCTCGGGCTATCTGGCGGGGATGCTGTGGCAACACCTGCGCCAACTTCGCGCAGATTGCCAGATGGTCAGCGACAATTGGCCGGACCGGGTTGATTCGCTGATCGACATCGGGCGGCGTGACCTGATCATCGCCTTTGACTACCGCCGCTATCAGGTTGACACGATCCAGTTCGTCACCGCCGCAACCGAACGCGGCGCGCAGGTGATCCTGTTCACGGACCCCTGGGCCTCGCCCTTGGCGGCAAAGGCAAAGGTTGTGCTGGCCGCCCCGGTCGAAGGGCCATCGCCGTTTGATACCATGGTCCCCGCCTTGGCGCAGGTCGAGGCGCTGATTGCCGCCGTCACCATGCGGCTTTCGGCCAACTCGCGCGCCCGCATCGCCGAGATCGAGGCGCTGCGCTGCGTTTCGGGCATCACCGAGGACCAGCCCGCCGAGAATTCCAAGAAAATGCCGCGCCGTGCGGACCAAGCCGGAGAGTAAGATGAGCGACCTGATTTCCATCGAATATGGCGGCCAGACCATCCGCCGTGACAGCGCCTACACCAAGGGCGCCTGCACTTTCCTTCTGGTGGATATGCAGCGCATCTGGGCCGAGCCGATGATGGACCCAACCCATCCGATGCCCGCCGACAGCTATTTCATGCAGCGCGTGCGCGAAGTGGTCATCCCCAATCAGGTGAAGATCCTGAAGGCCTTTCGCAAGGCCGGGGAAAACGTCTGCCACACCATCATCGAAAGCCTGACCGCCGATGGCCGTGACCGCTCGCTCGATCACAAGCTGTCGAACATGCATGTGCCGAAGGGCGCACCTGAGGGTGCGATCATCGCCCCCCTGACGCCAACCGAGAACGAGCCGGTGCTGCCGAAAACATCGTCGGGGCTCTTCAATTCCACCAACGCCGACTATGTGCTGCGCAACCTCAACACCCGCTTTCTGGTCATCGCCGGCATCGTGACCGACCAATGCGTCGACATGGCGGTGCGGGATGCGGCAGACCGGGGTTATCTGGTGACAGTGCTCAGGGATGCCTGCGCCACCTACACGCCCGAACGGCATGAGGCTGCCTTGCGCGCCTATGGGGGCTATTGCTGGATCACTGACACCGAAACCGTTCTGGCCCGCCTTGCGGCCCTTGGTGCATGAGGGGATCATGATCAAAGCCGAAGAACTGGTGACCTTTGTCACCACGGACATCGCCGCCATCACCCGGGGCCGGTCGGTTGCTGCCGCCAACCTGCAAGATGCATTGTCCAAGGGTGTGGGATGGGTGCCGGCAAACCTGTCGCTGACCCCGTTCGATGAGATTGCCAGTCCCAACCCCTTTGGATCCTCGGGCGATCTGCGGCTGATGCCCGATCCCGAGGCAGGGGTGCGCATCGAGGGCTTAGGCGGGCGGACCCCGCTGCATTTCTACCACTCCGACATCACCAATCTTGACGGCACGCCTTGGGAAGGGTGTGTCCGTTCCATGCTGAAGGCGGCGGTGGCTGATCTGGAGAGTTTGGGCCTGCGCGTGGTTGCTGCCTTTGAGCAGGAGTTTCAGATCCTGGGTGCCAACTGGCCCCCGGCGCCGTCCTTCGCGCTGTCGGCGCAACGGCGGGCTGATCCGTTCGGGCCGATGCTGATGGCAGCCCTTGGCGCGGCGGGCTGCGCGCCGGAGTGTTTCCTGCCGGAATATGGCCGCGATCAGTTCGAAATCGTCTGTGGTCCCTCCGGTGCGGTGCAGGCTGCAGACCGCGCCGTAACGATCCGGGAAGTCACTCGGGAACTGGCAGCCACAATGGGCTGGCAGGCCAGCTTCTGCCCCAAGACTGATCCGAACGGCGTGGGCAATGGCGTGCACATCCATCTGTCGCTGACCGACCTTCAAAGCAATCCGATCACGTTTGATGCTGCGCGGCCGGGGCGGTTATCGGTACAGGCCGGGGCCTTTGCCGCCGGAATCGTGCGCCATATGGCGACGCTGACGGCACTGGCAGCACCCAGTGCCGTCTCATATCAGCGATTGAAACCGCACCATTGGTCGGCCTCATGGACCACGCTGGGCGAAAAGGACCGCGAGGCGACATTGCGGATCTGCCCGACCTCGGAACGCCCCGGACATGACCCGTCGCGCGCCTTCAACATGGAGTTCCGCGCTGCTGATGCCACCGCCAGCCCGCATCTGGCGCTGGCGATGCTGATCCGCGCCGGGATCGAGGGCGTGAGCGCCGGCCTTGACACGCCACCGATAATAAAAGGCGACCCGGATGATATGTCGGCCGATGACCGCACCCGCCTTGGCATCCGCCGCCTTCCGACCAGCCTGCACGAAGCACTGGCCGCGCTTGAAGCCGATAGGGTGGTCTGCGGCTGGTTGTCGCCCACCTTTCTTGACTGTTGGAAGGGTATGCGCATGACGGAGTTGGAGCTCGTGGCCGGTCTGGATGATGCAGAACTTTGCCGCCGCTATGCCGAGATATACTGATGCTGACCATAAGATCCACTGCTCACGTACCGCTGCTGGATATTGATGAGCCGCCCCCCTATGGCGTCATCAACCCGGACGGCAAATCGGACCTGCTGCTCTTGTGCGAACATGCCTTGCCGCGGATCCCCCGGCGGCTGGCGCATCTGGGCCTGCCGAAATCCGAGCGGCTGCGCCATATCGGCTGGGACATCGGCGCGCTGTCACTGGCACGCGATCTGTCAGCCCGTCTGGACGCGCCGCTGTTCCACACTGGCTATTCGCGGTTGGTCGTGGATTGCAACCGCCCGCTCGACAACCCGTCGCTGATACCGGAAACCAGCGAAGCCACCGTCATTCCCGGCAACAGCAACCTTGATGCCCACGAACGGACCGAGCGGCTGGAGACCTTCTTCCACCCGTTCCACGCCGCCGTTAGTCGCCGACTTGACCTGCGCAATGCTGCGGGCAGGCAGACCTTTGTCGTCGGCATCCACAGCTATACGCCGGTCTACAAGGGGGTGGCGCGGCCGTGGCATGCGGGCATCCTCTATGGTCAAGCGGTCGGGTTTGCCGGCCGGATGATGCGCGCGCTTGCGCAGGAAGAAGGGCTGGTGATCGGCGACAACCAACCCTACCAGATCGACAATGACGACTACACCGTGCCGGTGCATGGTGACGCACGCGGACTGCCGGGCTTGCTGATCGAGGTGCGGCACGACCTGATCGCCACCGCGCAGGGCGTTGCCGAATGGGCAGAGCGGCTGGAGCGATGCCTGCGCCTGTCGATGGAAACCGGCGAATGAACAGGCTCTACGCCCGCGACGCGGCCTCGGTCGCGGGATTGCAGAAGCTTCGGTTCTTTCCGCAGGCGATAGTTGGCGGCAAGGGCGCAATTCTGCGCACGGATGACGGGCGCGCGTTGATCGACCTTTCGGCGGCCTGGGGCGCGGCAAGCCTTGGCTATGGCCACCCGGCGCTGGTGGCAGCAGTCAGCGCTGCCGTTGCCGACCCGGCAGGGGCCTCGGTTTTGTCGGCGGCAAACGCCCCAGCCACAGCGCTCGCAGAAAGACTGATCGCACTTTTCCCATCGGATAAGCCTCAGAGGGTCTGGCTTGGTCATTCCGGATCGGACGCCAATGAAGCGGCAGTCCGCGCCGTGCGCCGCGCCACCGGGCGACAAGGGATCATTGGTTTTGCCGGCGCCTATCACGGCTGCACCCTCGGCACTATGGCGGTTTCTGGTCATCCGACGCTGGCCACGGACAAGGCGGCGGGCCTGATCCAGCTGCCCTATCCCGGAGCCGATCCATGCGGCCCCGACGCCGCCGCTATCCTATCTCTGCTGGAACGCCACCTGACCAAGGCCGGGCCAGACGCAATTGCGGCCTGCATTTTCGAGCCGATCCTGTCGGATGGCGGGCTTGTCATTCCACCGGCGGGCTTTCTGGCTGGGCTGGTTGCGGTGTGCCGCCGGCATAGCATCCTGACGATTTGCGATGAGGTGAAGGTAGGGTTGGGGCGCACGGGGCGGCTGCATGCTTTCGAACATGAGGGTTTTCGGCCTGACGTTCTTGTTCTGGGCAAGGGGTTGGGCGGCGGGTTGCCGCTTTCGGCGGTGATCGGGCCGCAATGGGTGATGGATTGCGCGACCGCCTTTGCGATGCAGACATTGCACGGAAACCCGGTCTGCGCCGCGGCAGGTCTTGCGGTGTTGGACACCCTTGCCGCCGAGTCTCTACCCGCAGAAGCCGCGCGCAAGGGCGAAACCCTCATGGCAGGTCTACAGGATCTTGCACTGCACCATCCTTGCATCCGTGCGATACGCGGGCGCGGCCTTGCGATTGGCGTTGAAATTTCGGGGGAAGGAACGCCGCTGCCAAGCGACGGCGCCGCCACCGCCGCCTTGATGTTCCGCGCTCACGAGCTGGGCCTTGTGGTCTATTGCGTTGGCCCGTCCTCCAACGTGCTTGAACTGACTCCACCCCTGACCATAATCGACCATGAAATCAAGCGGGCGTTGTTCCTCTTGGATGAGGTCATTCTGGACTTGGAGGCGGGTCGGATCGACGATACGGCATCCGCCGAATTCGCTGGTTGGTGACGTATACCGTTTTTTGGTCGTACCACTTTTGAAGGTAAGCATCCGGTGAGGGCCGCTGTTACGCGGCTTTGACAGCTTCCTGCTCGGCCTTCCAGTTCCAAGGGAGCAACTCGGGCAAGCGTGACACGGTGATGTCGGGCATGCGCGCAAGGACGTCTGCCATCCAGGCCTGTGGGTCGATGTCGTTCATCTTGCAACTGACGATCAGGGTATACATGAAGGCCGCCCGTTCGCCGCCGCGTTCTGACCCTGCGAAAAGCCACGATTTTCTGCCCAATGCGATCCCTCTGAGGGCGCGCTCGGCGGCATTGTTGGTCAGGCAGACCCGCCCATCATCCAGGAAAGCGGTGAAGGCATCCCATCGCTCGCCCTTGGGCGGCATCAGATAGTCGATGGCCTTGGCGACGCTGTTGTGCTTCGACATTCTGGCGCGCTCATCCAGCAGCCACAGGT
>Ga0210044_10010863_pt1 | contig 10738 bp, 7 predicted proteins | sample CryGey13umfilter_2_FD_183959 | JGI IMG/M metagenome (GOLD analysis project Ga0210044, IMG submission 183959) | Groundwater microbial communities from aquifer in Utah, USA - Crystal Geyser 4/9/14 3 um filter (SPAdes) (version 2) | ecosystem: Environmental > Aquatic > Deep subsurface > Groundwater...
TGGCGACGATCTGCTCGCGCGCGGCGTCAGTGATCGCTCGGCGCTTGGCGCCGAGGCTCTTGCCCATGGGCTTCCAGAACCGCTCGGCGGTCGCGTCGATCAGTTGGATCTTGCCCCGGCGACGGTCCTCCTTCCGGTTCGTCAGGATCCACGCGTAGGTCGCGATGCCGGTGTTGTAAAAGAGGTCGGTCGGCAGCGCGACGATCGCCTCGATCAGGTCCTGCTCGATCAGCCAGCGCCGGATTTCGCTCTCGCCCGACTGGGCGCCGCCGTTGAAGAGCGGCGAGCCGTTCATGATGATGCCGATGCGCGACCCTTGGGCGTCGTCGCGCATCTTCGAGACCATATGCTGGACGAAGAGGAGCTGACCGTCCGAGGTGCGGGGCAGGCCTGCGCCGAACCGGCCGTCGTAGTCCCGGCTCTGGTGCTTCAGCGTGGCGTCGTCGCGGGCGTTCTCGGCCTTGATCGGCTTCTGGTAGTCCTTCCAGTCAACGCCGTACGGCGGGTTCGACAGCATGTAGTGGAAGGTCTCGCGGGCGTGGCCGTCCTCGGTCAGCGTGTTGCCGTAGGCGATGTTCCTGGGGTCATGGCCGAGCATCAGCATGTCGGACTGGCAGATGCCGAACGACTCCGGGATCATCTCCTGCCCGTAGAGCTGGACAATGGCCGACGCATTCAGATCCCGAAGACGCATCTGCGTGGTCGACAGCATGCCGCCGGTTCCGCAGGCCGGGTCATAGACCTTGCGCACGACGCGCGATTTCGACAGCGCCTCACGGTCGTTGGCGATCAGCAGATCGACCAGCAGCGACACGACCTCGCGCGGCGTGAAATAGTCGCTGTTGTCGGCGACGCCGTTTTCCGCGAAGCGCCGGATCAGGTGCTCGAACAGCAGACCCATTTCGATGTTGGAAATCTCATCTGGATGGAGATCGATCGAGCGGAACTTGTCGAAGACAGAGAACAGGATCCCCGCGTCATCGAGTGTCTTCAGCCAGGTCGGAAAATTGAACTTGTCCTGGAAGATGTCGGTGATGCGCTCGGGAAAGCCCGCGACATAGGCCGTCAGGTTCTGTGCAAGCTGCGCGGGGTTCTGCGCGGCGAGCGTCTCGAAAGTGAAAGGGCAGGTGTTGTAGAGCGTCGAGGACTGGCCTGCGGCGCCAGACAGGATCATGTCGCGCGTCTTAGCGTCGACCCCGGCCGGCAGGGTCGCCGCCTTGGCGAGGACGGTCTGCTTGGTCACCTCCAGGACGCAGTCGATGCGGCGCAGGACGACGAAGGGCAGGACAACCCGCTGATAGTCCGATGGCTTCATTCTGCCCCGCAGGATGTCGGCCACCGACCAAACAAAACCGCTCAAATCGGTGATCTTGCGCTCGTCACTCATGCCGCCCCCGCGATCCTGCTCTATCGGTTAGAATATGGTTCCGAAATGATTGAAAAGGAAGCATAAATGGCGACAATGCGACATAAATGTCGACCGCGTGCTCCGAAATTGCGTTAGGAACGGTCGCTGGACATGTAAAAGCTCTTTCGACTAAAGTCGAGAGCTTCCGCTTCCATCATGCGAGGTCTCAGGCGGCATGACCGCCTGCTCCACATGGGGGTGCGGCGTTCGGGGCGTCTTGCGACGGACCCCTTCCTGATTCAGTTCACTTGGTCAGGGCGCTCAACGGCGCTCATGAAGGCGGTCATTCCTCCCGCGGTCGCCACATCAACGACGTCTCAGACGAGCCGCGTGTGAAAATACCATCGGAAGACGGGCGCGCCGCAAGAAAAGCCTCAACCGCCGCGCGTGAAGCACAGGCCGGGAGGGCGTCAAGCATGAATATTCTCACCACGATGGCGTCCTGCTCGGCAAATCGCTTTTCAGCGCCGTGGCGTGAGATCAGGGCGTCGTCGTCAAATGCGACGCCATTCAGCGCATCGAGCAGCGCCTTGTCGAGATTGTCCATGTCAGGGCGCGCGGTGGGGGCCAGCACACCGTCGATCGCGGCGGCGCGGCGCCAAAGAGGCCAGCTCTTCGGCGGGCGAAAGAGAAACGTGATCTCCATGCCTACCGGACCACTGATCGGAGCGGCGCCCGCCATCACCCGGCTTGCGACGCCGCGCACCAGAGCGCTGAAGCGGCGCGTCTTGGCGGGCGTGTAGCTTGCGACCATCCCGTTCGCAGAATTGCTCACCACGCGGGCGCGCTCCTTCGGCGCCGCCGGCAGATCGATCACCAGCCGTATCTCGCGCATGGCGCCGTCGGCGCAGAGAGAGACGCTGCCTGAACCGGCGTCCATCAGCGTTGCCGACCGCAGACGAAGGTCGCGATCCGATATACGCTTTGGCGCAGGAATTTTCGCGAGGATCCCGGCGGAAACATCGTCCGCAGAAATTTTCGCAGACCCGGCGCGGGCGGCCTCAGGCTTGTCCGCCTTTTTTCTGGCGCCCTTGCGCGAAGATCGCCCGGCTCCGGTGACAGATGGGTCGAGCCCGAGCCGCTGCGACGGCGTCAGAGCGGCGGAAGCGACGGTCCGCGGGATCGGCGACACTGCGTCATCATCAGATTTTCCACTCGCCCGGCGCCATGTCGGCGCGTCCGATGGCCGGGCGCGCGGCGCCCTTGTCTTCAGCGCGCGCCCGGCGGCGCTTTCGCAATCCGGATCGACGGGCCCCTCATATCCCTTCTGTCGGCGTCTGCCGGGGCGCCCGTTTTCAGCGCCGCCAGGAGCAGCCGCGCCAGGCGGCGGCACAAGACCGAGACGAACCGCCTCCTGTTCGGAAATTCTCAGCGCACACATCCCGCAACCCTCACGCTCAGCCACATCGCAATTCAACGCGGCGCATAACCGATTTGCCGACCTCGAACCAACCAAGCGCCCGGATGACGCATATCCCGGCCAACGGGAGGTCGATGTCGACCGGCGACCAGCGCCCTATGCAATGCCTACCCTTATACAAACGGAGCCTTACGCAGCCGACACCCCATGACACCTCATGACACCTCATGCAGCCCTGTCGTCCATGACCAAGTCGTCGACATCGGGATTGGCGGACGGATCCGCGCGCAGGAACGCCAGAAACTCCTTGCGCAGATCCGGACGCTCCAGGGCGAAGGCGACCGTCGCCTGCAAAAATCCAGCCTTGGAGCCGCAATCGAACCGACGGCCCTGGAAGTCGAAGCCGAATGTCGGCCGGCCGCGCTCGATCTCGCTCGAGATCGCATCGGTCAGTTGGATCTCGCCACCCGCGCCCGGGCTGACGCGAGCCAGCACATCCATCATGCCTTCGCCGAGAATGTAGCGGCCGACGACCGCCAGCGTTGACGGCGCCGCCTCAACGGAGGGTTTCTCGACGAGGCCGCACAGCGCGTGCATCGGCGACCGCCGACCACCCACCAGCGACAGCGTGTCTGCGGCGACCCTCGCCACACCATACTTCGAGACGTCGCGGCGCGGCACATCCATCAACGCGACCATGGATCCGCCGCAGGCGCCGAGGCCGGAACCGTAATAGGCGTCGAGCATCTGCGCCAGACAGGGACGATCGGCCATGATGACATCGTCGGGCAGGAGCACCGCAAAAGGCTCCGATCCGACCATTTCCCGTGCGCAAAGCACGGCATGGCCAAGGCCCAGCGGTTCGCGCTGGCGGACATAGTTCGCAACGCCAGTGGGCAGATCGCTCCTTGTTATTTCTTCAATCAGATCGGAGCGCCCCTTGCTTCGCAGGGCGGCCTCGAGTTCTGGCGCAGCGTCGAAATAGTCTGCGATGGCATGCTTTCCGCGCGACGTCACGAAAATGAACCGCTCGATGCCCGCAGCGCGCGCCTCATCGACCGCATACTGGATCAACGGACGATCGACGAGCGTCAGAACCTCCTTCGGAACGACTTTCGTCGCAGGCAGAAACCTGGTCCCCAAGCCGGCCACCGGAAACACAGCAGTCTTGATCCGCATATCCGTAATATCCCTATAGCCCCATGGTTCCGCGGCGGATCCTGTCCAATGGCAAAACAGGAGATAGGCCAACAAGGCCTATCTTTAACAAGCACAACACGAAAAACCTGATTTCTTGCCGGAAAAGCCCTCAGGCGGAGCTCACCGTCGCCAGAGCGTCAACGTCGATAAACGAAAGCATGAAAAACCCGCCGATCACCGTCAGCGCCATGGCGCCATAGAACACTACGGGATACCGGCGATGGAGAACGGCGATCAGCGGCGCGAAAACAAGCAACATGCCGCCAATCATGGTGAAACGAACGAAGCGAATAACGACGCAGGTTGCGACAAAGGCCCAAAAATTCATCGACGCCAAACCGCTCAGAATAGCCGCCACCTTGAACGGAAGAGGCGTGACGCCGGCGATCGCCACCACCCACACGCCATACTGATCGGCAAGCCCCCGAAAGGCTACGGCGTCGTTCTCAAGGCCGGAGGCCGAAATGATCCACGCCCCAATCGTCTCGAAAAAGATGAAGCCGATCATGTAGCCTATGATCGCTCCCACGACCGACCCCAGCGTTCCGACCATGACCACCCGCCAGAAATGACTGCGATTGGCCATCAGCAAGGGGATCATGAAAAGATCGATCGGGATCGGCAAAATGGCGCTCTCAAGCACCGAAGCGCCGCCAAACGCCGCCATTGCGCCCCTTGAATGCAGGGCTTGCGTGAGCCGGCGCCCGGCGCGGCCAAGGAACCGGCCACTTTGCCGCAGGTCATGGTCACAAGCGCGGCCATGACCCTCACCCCCCTCCACGTCGGGACGGACATTTTTATCCATAAGACTTCCTTCGTGGGATTTGGTCAGCAATATTCCCAAATCATGGTGGCCTAAGACCATGTATCTGGTGTCTCCAAATGATTTTTGGTGAAAGCGCTCTCGACTAAAGTCGAGAGCATGCCGCCTCCAGCATGCGGACTGTCAGGCGGCATGACCGCCCGCTCCACACGGGGTTGCGGCGTTCGAGGCGCGTCTTGCGACAGGCCCCTCCTGATTCAGCACAAAAAGCGGTTCCGGATCTTCGTACTCATGATCCCCGGCGGCGCCTGACGAACGTCGGATCCGTCTGCGGACGGAGGCCAAACCTGGCCGCCTTCTTCGCCACCGCCGTCGCGCTGACGCCATACACCTTCGCCACATCGCCGAAGGACGCCTCCGAGAGCAGCACCTCCAGCGCGTCAGGCGAGATCGCCGACCATCGCTCGTTGCTCTTGAACGCGGGCGGGGCGGGGATCGCCACACACCGCTCGATGTCCATCAGCGAAAGAAGGGATCCCTCCGCCATTCTGGTGGCGCGGATGGTGACCAGCGCCGGACGCGCCGCCCTCAGGCATGCGACGGTCCACAGCCCGGCGATCCTGCCGAACTTCGCCGGCGTCGGAATGCCAAGACCACCTGCGCGGTTCTCCAGAGGCATGATATTGAACGCCTGTCCCGGCCATATCGCCGTCGGCGACGGTATCCCGAACGACGCACAGATCTCACGCTCAAGAAAACGCATGAATGGCGGCGCGTCGCGACAGGACCGCGCCTCGGTTCTGCAGACCGACGTGATGATGGCGAGCAGCCACACGCGCGCCGCCGCCTCCATCGAGTCTCCCAGACGCGCAATGGCGCTTGCCGTCTGCGCGCGGCCCGGACGGCGCTCATTCACCGCGCGAAGCCGCGCAAGGGATGGAGAAACCCGCTTGTCGAGATCAACCGCAGGATACCAGAACGCTACCGGACCGTTTGAAAATGCGGAGTCCTTGCCAGGCGCAGGGCCATCCACAAAGAGATCGATCTGAGAAGACAAGACAGAGCGCAAGTCAACATCGGCCTGACGCAACGCGACCCGCCACGCCGCAAGGGCTTCCTCCAGCATGTCGCGGTGGGCGCCGCCCCCCGCTTCCCGACAGGAATCCTGATCGAGGCCGGCGTCAGGCGCCGGGCCGTCGCCCTTTCCGATGAGGTCCACGTCAGAAACGCCCCCATCTCGACTTCTGCCATCAAGATACACAAGACGTCCGAGACGAGCCCCGCTTGAACGCATCACACCCTCCAGGGAAAATATTCACCGCCCAATTCGTAGGGTCCAATAATTGCTGGAAAGTTTCAGAAAGAGAGATAAATCAGAGATGCCGGAGCGGGGCGCAAATCACACAGAAAAAATTGACGTAAAAAATACCTCGCAGATAATGCCAGAGGCTTTTTAGCAAAAAATAATCCGACCAGCAATCAACCTGCGTCGTTGAGCCGCCTTGTCTTCTTGGGCGAAAATTTCCCAAACTATACAAAAAGCAGACCACACAAAAAGCAAACGACACAGAAAGCAAACGACACAGAAAGCAAACGACACAGAAAAAGTTTCGCCTGGAAGTCAGCGGATCCACAGCGCGGAACATCAGCCGGCGTGGCGATCAATACAGGCCGCCAGGCGTCGCCCACGCATCCGCCGGATCACTGGCGCGACCCGGTCCCGTTTCGGGGAAGCGATCCATCTCGTCCTGTTCGGACGGCGTGGCGGAATACAAACCCTCAACCGCCGCGTCAGCCGACGGATCATCGCCTGCACGATCCCCCACAGAGGCGCCGAACCACACGGGCGGCGCAGTCTGGTACGCATCCTGGGACGTGAAAGGCGGCGTGGCCGGCGTCTTGCGCTGATAGGGCGCAAAGCGCGGCGCAGGCCGATCCTCATACCAGGCGCGCACGATGTCCGCGATCACCGGCGCACACAGCGTGCCGCCATAGGCGCCGTCGCCCATCGGGCGAAAATCGTCGCGGCCAACATAACACCCAAAGACAAGATCCCCAGTGTAGCCGATAAACCAGGCATCCCTGGAATCGTTTGAAGTGCCAGTTTTACCGGCAAAATCGATATCCATGTCCTTGAATGCGCGGCGGGCCGTACCCTCGGTGACCGTCAGGCGCAACATCTCCGTCACGCCAGCGGCGCTCAGCGCATCGGTCACACGGCCATCCGCTGCGGGAGAGGCGCTCCTGAGCGACGGCGATGGGTAAGAGTCATCGTCAGGCGCGCCACCACCAGCATCGCCTGGAAACCTGCCGAAAACGTTTCCACGGAGTCGAGGATCATGGTCTGGCTCTGAATCCGAAACGACCCTGTCAGCGTCTTTGGACGACTGCGCCATGCCGGGGCGGTGCGCCCGAAAAATCTCGCGGCCATCGCGATGCACGATCCGGTCAATGACGGTCGGGTAAACCCGCATGCCGCCGTTCGCGATGGCGGCATAAGCGGCGGTGAGATCCACCAGTGTCGTCTCGCGGGCGCCAAGGAGGTAGGACGGCGTGAAGCGCGTGTCTTGATATATCCCGAATCGAGACCAGACATCCGCCACGCGGGCGCCGCCAAGCGCCATGCCAACGCGCACCGCCGGAAGATTACGCGAGAGGGCAAGGGCGCGCCATGCCGGCATCGGGCCGTCATAGCCACCAGAGGAATTGCGCGGCGACCATAGCCTGTCGCCGACACGAATGGAGATCGGCGCATCGAGAACGACATCGTCAATCGATCCGCCCGCCTCAAGATGGGCAAGGTATGTGAAAGGCTTCAGCGCCGATCCGGGCTGCCGGACCGCGGATGTGGCGCGGTTGAAACTCGATCGCCCGTAAGAAACTCCGCCAACCATGGCCAGAACCCGGCCCGTCGAAGCCTCCATGACCACCACGGCGCCGTCCATGCCGGGCGCAGCCTCCAATCGCGCCAGCGCGAGGCCATCAGGGCCAATGACAGGCTCGGCGGCGAGCTCGGGTGCGAACCCGGGTGCGGTCTCGGCGGCGGACTCGGGTGCAAACTCGGCGGCGGACGAATCAACCGAGGTCGCCGGTTGCGACGCAGCCTCGGCGACGGGAGCGACCTGCCTCGAAAAATGAATGACCTGGCCTGGACGCACAGGCGCTCGCACATCTTGAAGATTCTGCGCGATCTCCTTCGCCGGGCGCCAAGACCGCAACGCCCCGGCGTCGATCCGCAGAGTTTCTCCGGTAAATGTCCCGGTCTCGCCAACAACCAGAATCACAGCGCCAGACTTGTCGAGAGATCCCACAATGGCGACGCCATATCCATAGGGACTGGCGGCGGCGACGGCGTCCTCCAGCGCCGCGCGGCCCTCCGGCGTCGCCATCTCCTCCCGAGCATAGAACTGGCGCACGGCGCCAGGGTAGACCCCCAGCATGCGCCACCAACCCCCAAGCCCTTCGCGAAGCGATCGCTCCGCCAGCGACTGCATGTCTGCGTCGATCGAGGGCTTCACCACCCATCCGCCATGATAAAGCGACCTGGCCGGCATCTCTGCGCGCACCATGCGCACAGCCTCGTCAACCCAGTATCCCCAGCCAGGCTCTGGCGGCCGGGCAGGGAGGGTCGCCCCGCCCAAAGCCAAGGCGCCATGAGAAAACACCGTATCCAACGGCGCGGCTTTCGCTATGCGAAAGTCCCCCTCGTCGATATGACCATCCTCCATCATCCGGCGCAGCACATAGTTCCGCCTTTCGATCGCGCGAGCGACGTCTCTGACGGGGTGCATCTTGCTCGGCGCCTTGGGAAGCGCCGCAAGATACGCCGCCTGAGGCAGGGTGATCCTGTCCAGCGTCACGCCAAAATAACGCTCAGAAGCCGCCGCGACGCCATATGCCCCTTGTCCCAGAAACACCTCGTTGAGATATATCTCAAGAATGCGGCCTTTCGGCAAATCATCACCGATCCGGACCGCCAGAATCGCCTCCTTTATCTTCCTCTCTAAGGACCGGTCGTTGCCGACGACAAAATTCTTGATCACCTGCTGAACGATAGTTGATCCGCCCTGGACGAACCCGCCGCCATGACGCACGGAGCTTAAATTGGCGACGATCGCCCGAACGAGCGCGATCACGTCGACACCGTCATGGCTGAAGAAATTCTTGTCTTCAGCCGACAGAAACGCCGACACGACAATATCAGGGATCTTCGGCAGGGGCGTGAACATTCGATTCTGATCGCCAAAACGTCGGACCACGCGATCATCCGGCCCCACCACGCGATTGATTTCAATGGGTCGATACAGAAGCAGATCATTAAAACTCGGAAGATCCTGATCAAAATGGGCAAAAATCGTCACCAGGCCGATAATCGCAGCGATACTCGCGTTAATCGCCAGACTGACGGCGCCAACAACAAAACCCGTAGCCGCCACAAGAACGGAACCGACAGCGCAAAACATGCGATCAACAAGGCCAATCAGCATGCAGGCAAGATCTGCGGCGCGACGGAGACCAGCATAGGTCCTTGACGCAATAGCAACCATGAAAGTGCCGCAGAACGCAGAGGGCGACGCCATGAGAAATGATATCCCGACAGAAGAAGGTTGCGCAACACAAAGCACTCGATCACATGATCTTTCGCAGACGCTCCATCCTGGATGACACGTCACTCCACCCCGGCGCCGTCATCGCTGATGGATCGAGGAAGAGCGGGCAGCCATCAAGATCGAACGAAACAAGGGTCCGTGAAATGTCAATGATCTCTCGATGCTCGCGAAGAATACGGATCCAGCGAGATCTCCGGGCGCGGTCCGGATCATCAAGGAGCGCAGCCAGGTCTCCCGACTCAAGCAGCAACGTCCTGGCCGCAACCGCCCCCAGTCCCGGCGCCCCAGGAACACCGTCCGCCTTGTCTCCCACAAGAGAAATCCAGTCCCTGACAAGAGAGGGTGGAACCCCGAATTTCCTGACCACATCTTCTTCACGAAACCACCGGTCATCGACCGGGTCATACTGGGTCACCCTCGGACCGATCAATTGCATGAGGTCCTTATCGCGGGACATGACCACCACCCTGGCGCCCGCCGCCGCCGCAAGACACGCATAACCGGCGATCATGTCATCGGCTTCATGCCGGGGCGCCTGCGCCACCGCGAAACCGGCCGCACTCCACACCGCCTTCATTGGCGCCATTTGTGCGGCGAGAGCCGGATCCATCGGCGGGCGGTGCGCCTTGTAGGCGGGAAACATTTCTCGGCGCCACGTGTTGGCGCTTGGCGGGTCGAATATCGCGAGCACGTGCGATGGCGGGCGGACGCCGGCGGCCATACGTCGCGAAATCTTCGCCACCATACGCGTCATGAGAAGTACGGCATGACGCTCTACTCCATGCGCATCCGGCGCGCGAGGCGCAACAGAAATGGCTCGGTGAAGAAACGCCGAACCATCGATCAGGCACAAAAAATCGTCTGATTGAAACAACTGGGCGCTCCCGGCGAGACTGCAGTCTCCATTATCTGGGTATATCGAGCAAGAACGAGAAAATCTCCGACGCCCGATCAACCCGGCGACAAGCGGACCAAGGATCCGGGCGGCGTCAGGGCGCCATTTCGAATGATCGGAACAACAGCGCAGGTGGCTGCAGGCGACACATTTTTACAGAAATTGTAAATAACAATATTCAGACACGAGAAACCAGTGCCGACTTTTATACAAGAAAAATGAAACATAAAAAATCATATCACCACCCGGACGCAAACCACATTGCGTCACGCGATTTGAACAGCTCAAGCCCGCAATCCCAGTAATTCATTGCTTGGTAAGGGCGGCTTGCTTTCTGTTGTTCTGGTTCTGGCCTCGTCGTCAGGCGAAGCGTGTAGCGCCGTCTTTTGCTTGTTTTCAGTGACAGTCTTTTTGTCGCCTGTCTTTCTGTCGCCAGCAGCCTTGCGGCGTTTGTCCGGGGGGTTCTGGTTCTCGACATAGCGTTTGACCACCGCCAGCGGCG
>Ga0210044_10010865_pt1 | contig 10737 bp, 7 predicted proteins | sample CryGey13umfilter_2_FD_183959 | JGI IMG/M metagenome (GOLD analysis project Ga0210044, IMG submission 183959) | Groundwater microbial communities from aquifer in Utah, USA - Crystal Geyser 4/9/14 3 um filter (SPAdes) (version 2) | ecosystem: Environmental > Aquatic > Deep subsurface > Groundwater...
TGGACAATGAATCACGCAGCCTATGAATCAGAATTTGAAATAAAGGTTTATGAGCAACTACGAGAATACATTGAAAGCAGACAGGATGAAGCAGACTTAAGAGTTTATAATCAGGTTGAGACTTGTGGTCAAAAACGTTTAGACTTTGTGGTTTTCAATAAAACAAATCAAAAAGCAGTTGCCATAGAAGTCGATGGAAGTTACCATTATCAAGAAAACGGACTTTCAAAACAATATTCAGCAGAACACACAGAACGTATTGATATATTGAAAAGAGCAGGTTGGAACGTAATTAATACACCATATTATAAGTGGTATAGAAACGGTTGGCTCTGTGACACAAATCATCCAACATTTCAAAAAGAAATAGACCGTATTATTGACGAACTTGACTTTTATATTCTATGACAACAATGACCGAAGGAGAAGAAGAACGAACGCCCAACAGCACCTACCCAAAAGTGGCGGTTCAGTGGTTAAATCAAACTTTGTGCTTCTATCAAAGTTTGTGCTTGGCTGACAGTGAAGTGCTTCGAAATCGCCACCTTCGGGTAGCTGCAAAACGTTATGCAAAATTAAAACCGTGATAAACAACGATAAATCAAGATGAATGATTTTAGATAAATACCAAATACAAGGAAAAAAAAAAGAACGTGGATATTCTTTCACTGCGATTGTGATAGACAATTCCAACAAACAATATTTTGCCAAGTGGATTAAAGGAGTTGACAAAAATTCACAGCCGGGCAAATTGTTTATGGATAAATTACGCAGTTTAAAGAAAATAAAAAGTGACTTTATTCCTGAGATAATTGAATATGGTTTTGATAATTCAGAAAAAGCATATTGTATTATTTATCAATACTTGACTTACAAACCATTGACAGAAATAAACAATTTACACCCTGTTTATTTCTTAAAAGGTATTTTGCAAATTGCTAAAACATTACAAGAAATTCAACAACAAAATATTTTCCACGAAGATATTCACCCAGATAATATTTTAGTGGATAATAACAATAATTTCTATTTGATAGATTTGGGGTTGTCAAGAATTACAACAACATTAAGCCAAGCCCAACATTTAGAAATATTTGCAAAAGATTTTGCAGCACCAGAGAAATGGAATACAAAGATTGAAAAAGGTTTTCCATTCCAAAGTGATATTTACTCAATAGGAAAAGTCATAAATTGGTATTTTGAGCGGACACAGGAAAATCAAGCAATTACTGATTTTGTAAATTTGCTTTGCAAAGAAAAGCCATCGGAAAGATTAAATTATAATCAATTAATTGACAGTTTAAATAAAATCGTTCAAAAATTTGCGGAATACTTTGAACGAGAAAATAATGTGTTTATAAGTTTCAAAAACAGCCATACTTATAATAGTTATTTGTTAACTGAAATTGCAACAGCAATTTTTGATATTAACCCCAAAGAAGGCGACAATGTTTTAATGAATATTGCAACTGATAACTATTTAGCATCAGGTTTGTGGTTAATTCAAGATAAGGAACTAAAAATATTAAATATAGAAAACAAACAAGAGATAAAAGACGAAAAGTGGAATAAGAGCAGAAAATTTGGGAAAAAACTTGATTTTCAAATAAATTTTATTCCAAGAACAAGTTCAATTTATAGAATTCAAACATTAGATTTAACGCCATATTTTCGCAATATATTAAAACAAAAAAATTTAGAATACGATTATCGAAAAGGTAAACAAAACATAAACAAAGAACTTGATTTTTTTACTGAAATTTTAAACAAGGAAAAAGAAGTTTTAGAAAAAAACTCACTTCGTTTGAAATACAAAAAGTTTGAAAAGAAAAGTGCTTTTGATATTTGGTTTTTTATTGAAGAAAATCCTAAATACAGCCAGATTGACAATGTATTAAATCATATAGATATTGCGACCGACCCAAGAAGTGATGAAATTGATTATATTGTAAGCCCAACAGCAGACAAAAAGCAAATGAAAGAACCTGTTAAATTTGTTGGCGTTGCTTATGATTGGGACAGCAAAGAAAAAATATTGAAATTCAAAGATTGCGAACATATAAATTTTGAACGTATTCCTTCAAATGGATTTCTATTTGAAAATATTGCAAAACAAGAAGAAGAAAAAAACAGACAACTTGAAGCAATACAAAAAGTTAGACACAACGAAATACAAAGTCGTGAACTAATACATTATATTTTTAATCCAACCGAATTAAAAGGCGGTTTTTTGGAACATGACGAATTAAACGATATTTTTCAAACAGACGAAAAAGGAAACAAATTTACATATAGTTTCAATCAACAAAAATCAATTTTAAATGCGTTATATCGTAAACCATTAACAGTAATTCAGGGACCGCCCGGCACAGGGAAAACTACTGTAATTACTGAAATAGTATTTCAACTTTTATCAGCAAATCCAGATGCAAAAATATTGATAACATCACAAACAAATGATGCAGTTGATAATGTATTGGACAACTTACTTAAAAAAGATATTCCATTTGTTCGTTTAAGCGGTGTTCGTGAACCGAGAATGCAATCTCTTAAAAAACATACTCTTAATAGAAAAATTGAAGGTTGGAAGATTGAAACAGGAAATAAATCAAAATCAAATTATGGTCAGTTAAAGCGACTATTTTTAGATGAATTAAATAATGAAAATCCATTATTTCAATCATTTGTAGATATTTTGTTAAAAGATACTGATTGGAAAACAAAACGAAATCAATTAGAAAAACTAATTGAACGGTTTAATCAATTTATTTCTTTGCTTTCCAATGTTAATAATGAACCTGAATTTATAAACGCTTTTTCGCAAATTGCAAAAACAGATATAAAACGCTTTTTTAAACTCAAAGATATTCATTATGATTGGCTTGCTGCAATAAATTCATTAGATGAAAATAGCACTGTAAACCAAAAATTGATTGATGCAATTCGTGTAATTGGTGCTACTTGTAACCATATTGCAGCGAAAAAATATTCAAAATACAACTTTGAATTTGACTATGTAATAATGGACGAAGCAGGCAAAGCAACAACAGCCGAAGCCCTTGTTCCAATAATTTTTGGCAATAATTTAATTTTTGTTGGCGACCACCGACAATTAAGACCAATGCTAACTTCAAACCGTGAAGTTGAAAAATGGTTAAGGGAAAGATTTAAACAGGAAGGTGAAATATTAGAATTTGATAGTTGGGACGATTATTTTAACCGACCAAGTTTGTTTGAGCAAATAATTACAACAATCGAAGACGATTTTAAATCTCAATTAACAGAATGTCGTAGAAGTTCAGCCGAACAAGTTTTAATGACTTCAAAATGTTTTTACGAACCGTTTGGCGATGATGAAATTTCAGCAGAGCCAAGACCGCAAGAAAAAGAACATAACCTTGATTTAAAAATAAATTCATCAATTTTGTTTTTTGACATTGGGCATTCCTACCGAAGCGAGAAGGATAACGGCGGTTCTTCGTATAATTTTGAAAGTGTAAAACTTATTCCCGAAATATTGAAAAAACTCAATGAAATTGAGAAAGTTAAAAATTATTCAGTTGGTGTTATTACAGGTTACAAAGCACAGTTGAGAAAACTTAAAAACGAAATTCAAAAAGTAAAATTTCAAAATATAAAAACCAACACCGACCAATTTGCAATTTCAGTTGTTGACCGTTTTCAAGGTCTTGAAAAAGATATAATTATTTTCGATTTGGTTAGAACAGGACACGACAATAGTTTAGGATTTTTAGCAGACGAACATCGTATAAATGTTGCATTATCAAGACAAAAGCGATTATTAATTATCGTTGGTGATTACAACGGACTTTTAAATTCAAAGTCGCCACGACCAAATGAAACAGATACAAAATTGCAATTATATTTGCGACTATTAAAATCGGAACTTAAAACAAATTGTATTGTAACCAATATTAATCAAGTATTTTAATGCAAAATCCAGATATATACAAAGAACTTACAAAGCATTGTCCTAATGGTTTCAGAATTAACGAAATTATTAAGTTTGCATATCCTTTTCGTAGAATTAGAGTAAAAGTAACAGCTAATAAATCGCCTGAAAAATCTTTGCAACATATATATTCTTCAATTTTACGCACAATTGATGCGGGTTTTGATACAGAAAAAGAAATTTGCAGGTTTTTAGGATTAAGTCCCGAAGATTTTATACTTCGAGAACTTTACTTTTTACGAGAAAAGGGACTTTCTGATTTAATTTCAGATAAATGGAAAGTTACCGAACAAGGACAAGAATTTATAAAAAACAACGATATTTTAAAAGTAATTGAAGAAGACGACTTTGAATTTTTGATTGACGCTAAAACTGAAAAAGTATTGGAATATGAAGAAAAGTTGTTTTCAAATGTTACAGAAGACAAGAAACTGAAACCTACGATAAAATACAATCACAAAGACGAAAGTATTTTAAACAACAAAGACGAGCAATTAAGAGATTTATACAAAAAATTAAATCAAAATCACGCTTATTTAATTGACATTGTGCGTAATAAAATACAATTCGATGCACTTGAATACTCTGATTTTTTGCTTATTGAGTATATTCCTTATGAAAATCGGAAAAATGAACTTGAACCATTTATTGAAATCAGAAAAACTGATAATGATTATCACATTGAAAAATGGTTGACAAATAATCTTAAACTTGAATATCCTGATATTATTTATCAATTAACATCGTCAGAACGTGATAAAGCCGTTGATATAGAATTTGAGCAAGTTACAGAAATACAAACAACAAATGAAACGACAACAACTCTAACAATTTGGGAAACACAACAGCAATTTGAAAAAGCTCTACACGAAACGAAAGAAAAAATATTAATAGAAAGTCCATGGATAAAAAAAGCAACAGAACAATATATTCCAGCATTTGAGAAATTGTTAAAGGACAAAAAAACATTAATAATTTTGTTTGGCATAGAAGAAAAAGACGAACATCATATTTCAACTCTAAATAAACTTGAAGATTTACAAAAGAAAAATACGGATAATTTTAAATTAATTTATTTGCCTAAACATTTCAGAGAAAAAGGATTAATCAAGATGACAGGAACGCATCGAAAATTATTAATCAAAGACAATGATTATTATATTGCAGGTAGCTTCAATTTCCTATCTTTCAACAAAAAAGAAGGTGAAAAAGTTGCAAACGAAGAAAGTATAATTATTCGTAACAACGTAATTGACAAATGGAAACAAGTGATAAATGAATATAAACTGAATGATAAAAATTTGCATAACATATTATAGACCGACCATTGCTTTTTTTTGTGGGCATTTGTGCAAGCTTGAAACTTTGTGCAAGAAAGAAGCATTTGTGGGTAATCGAACATTTGTGCCTTGAAACCCCACAAAAAAAAACAACGGCGGCTATAATTTTTCGGTACCGCCAAGTGTAGGAGACAGACAACGACATAGAAAAATTGAAAAGTAAACCATTGTGAAAGGACAGAAAAACGAAATAACGACAAGACCAAAGAGCCGACACTCAAGCCGACCCGATGTTTTTTATTTTTTGCCCACCGCACATTTTTTAAAACAATTGCCGACACACATAATGAACATTAAAACCAATTAGTATGGACTTTTTCTATAAACTATTTCCTTATAAATCATTAGTAAACATTGACAACAACACACTGACTATTTGGTGGGTAATCTTTACAATACTTGTTTTTTTAATAGGTGTTTTTCATTTAATTCAAATGATTAGTAAAATCAAAAAGGGAGTTTCAAAATCATTAATTAATTTTCCAAACATTGATAAAATTACTGATGGTGCATTAAAATCCGTGTGGGAAGAATACAAATCAACTTTTATTAAATTTAACGATGGTTCTAAAACTGATGAATTTGCATCAGAGTATTTTAATGAAAGGAATCTCATTTCAAAAAAAACAAATCTGAAACTGCTCAACTCTGTACCGAGTATTTTAGTCGGTTTTGGTATTTTAGGAACTTTTGTCGGATTGACTTTTGGTATAAGTAACTTCAAAACTTCATCAACTGATGAGATAAAAAGCAGTATAGAGGTGCTGCTCTCTGGAATGGGGACAGCATTTATTTCCTCGATTTATGGGATGTTACTTTCACTAATATTTACAGTACTTGAGAAAATTCAAACAAATAGACTCCATACAGTCATACATGAATACTGTTATAAAGTTGACAAACAATTTAAAATTACTAAAGATGATGAAAGGAAAATCCAACTTTTACAGCAAGAAAAGTCCTTAACGGACATTTTTTATTATAAGGATGAAAATAATAATCTAATAAAACCCGCAAATATATTTAGGGATATTTACGAAGAATCAAGAAAACAATCGCAAGCATTACAATCTTTTTCAACAGATCTAGCAACAAAAATTGATGCTGGTTTTGAATCATTATTATTAAATAACCAAAATGGTGTTATTCCTGAGTTGCGTTTACTTAAAGTTGAAATTGAAAACTTGGGCAATAAATTACAAGACCCAACAACAGAAATGACCCAAAATGTTGTTAAAGATCTTGAAATTGCAATGAGCAAAATGATTGATGAATTTAAGACTTCTGTTAGCGGTACAACAAAATCGGAACTTGAAAACCTAACCACGCTATTAAATATGGCAGGTAATTCATTGATTGACTTTCCATCTAAAATGCAATTAATGACTGAAAACTTAAATCAGAATTTTGGCGAATTACAAAAAGTTGTTCAAGAAATAGCCGTTCAAACCTTGACTCAGTCAGAGCATTCAACTGATCAAATGAGAAAGCAAGTTGAGGAAATGAGTGAGATTTTAAAAAATAAAGTTGGTGATTTACAGGTTGGTCAAGAGATTTTGATAAACAAACAATCTGAGAACTTACAAGTTTCAGATAAACTTTTATCAGCATTTAATCAAAGTATTGAAAAAATGAACGGTTTATCAAATGAGGTAACGGAGACAATTTCAGAATTTTCAAAAGTTCAATTTGAGTTGACAAAGGCGAGTAACGAGTTGTTAAATATTTCAAAAAATGTAAGTTCCTCATCTGAAACTTTTAAAGAATCTCAAATGAAATTCGCAACACAAGCAAATTTATTTATTGAGAATAATTCTAAAACTCTCCAAGAAATTCAAACTTCACTTAGTAAGGCAAAGGAAGTATCAACTGATTATGCACAGAAATTCACTGTCATTCAAGACGGTTTAAAAAGCATATTTAACCAAATTCAAACAGGGTTAAATGATTATAGAGATACTATTGGAGAAAGTTTGGAAATGTTCTTGGGCAAATATACCGAGTCTTTAACTAAAACTGCGGAATCTTTAGCAGGTGCAGCAACTCAGCAAGAAGATATTTTGGAGGAACTTACTGAGCAATTGAGCAAACTGAATGGTAAAAGGTAATTGGGATGAATAGATCGAAACAGATTACAGAGGAAACCGAAAATCCATTTGCGTTATCAATAGGTGACTTGATGGCGGCATTATTATTAATATTTGTTTTATTATTGGCTTCAACCTTATTAAAGCTGCAAGATGAATTTGAGACAAAATCTCAAGTTGCAGAAAGATACACTGCAATAAAGGAAGATATTTATAAGGAATTAATGATTGAATTTAAAGAAGACTTAGTAAAATGGAATGCAACAATTGATTCCAGTTTAACAATAAGATTTCAGGAGCCTGATGTTTTATTTGAAACAAATCAATTTGAGTTAAAAAATGCGTTTAAAGTAATTCTTAAGGATTTCTTTCCGAGATATATTAAAGTTATTTCAAAACCTAAATTCAAGGACAATATTGAAGAAATAAGAATTGAAGGACATACTGACAATGTTGGCAATTATTACCATAATATGGAGTTATCCCAAAACAGAACGAGAAGCGTACTTACCTATGTTTTAGATAACACAGAATTAAATCCTCAAACAAAACAGTGGGTAAAGGATAATTTGACGGCAAACGGTTTATCATTTAGTAAACCAATTGCTGATAATGGTACGGAAGAAGGACGATATAGAAATAGACGTGTTGAGTTTAGGATAAGGACAAATGCGGAAAAACAAATTGATGAGATTTTAAGATATAGTTCTAATGAATAAAACAGCAGATTATTTAGAAATACATTTAAACACTGATGCTTTTCGTAATTCGGCAAAAAGCGTTATTACTACATCTTTGAATACTAAATAATTAATCATTTGACTGTATTAAAATCTATAAACCAAAAATTAGGAGACAAGTCATTTAAAATTTCTGGCAATAACCTAATTCCTGATATTTTTAAGAAGTCAAAAATTTTACTTCTGGAAAATCCCAATTCATTATCGAAATTTGATAGACGTGAATTACGAGTCTTATCATTTGCCTTAAATTACACAGAGAACAGACAACCTTCGATTTTTTCAAATCAATTAGAATTAAAATCTGTTTTACAGACCTTTGACAATAATTGGCGTGATTCTTATTTAATTGGGTTATTTGACTGCTATTTAAAGAATTGGGAGTCAAAAAATGAGACAAAAGACCTTTTAGGAAAATACATCATAAATAAATTAGATAATTATACCGGTAATCGTTCGATTTTGAAGTCATTAAAATCAAATAGTAAATACTTTAATTATAACAACGGAGATGTAATATTAGGTGCAGAAATAGCATTGAAAAATGTTTTGGTGTCCCAGTCTGCTAAATTTTTAAATTTACCTGACCACTATATTACCTATCCATATTTTTGTAAAGTCATTTTATCATTTTACGAAAAAAAAAGGAATAATATTTCTCAATATCTTGACGAGATAACCAATTCATTAGTGCTTCATAATAATGGTACAACAAATAAAAGAATTATTAGTAAATTAATCATTCAGACAAATTCCGCTGATTTTGTCAACATGCAGGAATCTATTAAAAGTATGGCATTTAAATTCATTGGAGACCCTAGCATTTCTTCAAATTGGTTACCTAATGAAAATGCAACGGAAGGTGATATAAATGAATTAAAACTCGCCAAAGGATACTTAAATGAATGGATTACGAGGCAATTCATTAATGTGTTTTTTGAAAGATGTATAAACGACAATAGGAGGAAAAGATTTTGGTTAAAATATTCGAAAAAAATCACACAATTTAAAGTATTTGGTCCAGCTCATACAAAAAGAATATTGAAAACTGATCAAAGAATATCTGAATATGTTGACGGTAGGTATCATGTTGTTGATAGCAGAAGAGATGTTTCAGCATTTATGTTTTTGATAGGAGGTTATAAGTTAATAGAATTTAGCGATCCGGGTTATGCATTTTATGCTTACAAAGAAACTAATATCTATGCGCCCTCATTTGATGCAAAACACATTCAAACTGTTGATACATTTAGAGATGGAAACAAGCCAATGCTAGTTTATAGGTCAGGTCATTATCTTCATAACTATTCAGACGAAGGTCGTTTAAGTCATAATGATGGCGATATGAATTGGGAGGATGTTTTTTCAAATTGGTTGAATAAAAAAGCAGGAATTAATGTTTAATTGGAAACTACATAACTCATTTTCTTTTTTTCTTCATAACGAAACTGGGGATCAAATTCCCGTTTCAAGTTGGGGACAATATCAAGAGAGCTATTTATCTCAATTTTCAATTCTAAATGAACTAGCTGATAACGGATTTGCAGAGTTTACTGCTGAGTCATGCGAAGTAGAAATTATAGAAATTCTGAACCTGAGTGAAATTGATAAACAGGTTTTGTTTTTGCCAAGTAATTATCCTTATGAAATCTACATACAGTCAAACGGTCAACTGAATCAAAACAGTTTTAAATTCAATTTCAATTTTTATGATTTTACTCCAAATGGGAATCGTTTGAACGCAAAACGCAAAGGAGCAATAATAGAAATTGAAAAACGGGAATATTTACTCACAAAAAATCAATTCTTAATTTGTGAAGCACTAGACAATTTCAATTCGCTTTCAGAAGAAGCAAGAACCTTTCAAAATAATTTGAGATGCTTTGCTGACATTAAAGCACTTTCATTTGATGCAGCGAGTCTGTTGGACGCTTATCTGCAAAGTCAAAATGTTTTTCATCCTGACAAAATCAAAATTGACATTGAATTTACAAATGGTGTTTTGGAAATCATTCCAACCATTGACATAGAAAATCAACTTGGCTTTATTAGAACATTTGACCAGTTTCAAAGAATAAGAGAAGTTTATCCAGTTACAGATGCAAACGGAACAACAAGGGTTTTAATTGACGACAGGCAGAGAAGCGAACTCGAAAAAGTTAAGAGTAACAGAAAAATCTCAGACGAGAGAAAAATCACTGAAATTGTTGAGCATCCCGAAAAGTTTTTTGATGATAGTACGATTGACCTTTCTGTTTTTTACAGCGAACGTGTAAAGGAAATAGGAGTTTACAAGCCAAAGTTTTATCCCTTTGTTTGTCCATATAAATCTGAGTGGATACCAGGAATTGCAATCAAAGACAAAATTCACGGTGAAAAAAGAATTCATTTCAAAACTGAAAATGAGTTAACCACATTTGAAATCGAGAAGAATGCCGCCCAAAAAGTTGGAAAGAAATCTTTTGTTTGGAAAGAAACTGAGATTCCGATTGAAGATGCAGAGAAATTTATCCGAGTAGCAAGAAAGCAATTTGAGAATCCGAAAGAGCCAGTTCAGAAAGAGAAAAAAGAAAACAATGTCGAAGTTTTAATCATAA
>Ga0210044_10010868_pt1 | contig 10734 bp, 6 predicted proteins | sample CryGey13umfilter_2_FD_183959 | JGI IMG/M metagenome (GOLD analysis project Ga0210044, IMG submission 183959) | Groundwater microbial communities from aquifer in Utah, USA - Crystal Geyser 4/9/14 3 um filter (SPAdes) (version 2) | ecosystem: Environmental > Aquatic > Deep subsurface > Groundwater...
GGGCCGGCTTCGGGATCCTGGCGCGCGCAGTTCTTTTTTTGACCGAGGTCCGCTTCAGGCCTGCTTTCATCATTGCGCGGTAGTAGCCGGCGTCCAGGCTTGTTTTGTTTTTCAGGAGGGCCAGCCCGCTGGAGTAGGAGGCCGCCGCCCGGGTGGAGTCTCCGCGCTTCTCCAGCACTTTGGCAAGGTGGTAGTGCGCCTGATAGCTTGAGGAGGATATCTCAACTCCCTGGGCCAGGGTTTCGGCCGCCTTGCGGGGATTTCCCGCTGCCGCGTAAGTCAGGCCGAGCTCGCGGTAAACAGGGTAGGCGGTGGGGTCTGTCTCCAGCGCTTTTCTGCAGTTCGCAACGGCTTCGGCGGCCTTGCCTGAAATCCGCATGGCTTTGCAGAGGCCCAGGTACCCGGCGTAATCTTCTGGTTTCCCGGCCAGCCTGGCAGCCGCCGCTGAGGCCAGCGCTCCCGCCCGGCCCGGGGATCTGTCCGGCAGCAGTTCCACGGCATACAGGAAAAGCTCTCTGTCGTCCGGGGCCGTCTTAAGGCCTTCCATAGCTATGTCGAAAGCCCTGCTCTCGGAGCCCCGGGCCGCCGCTTCGTGGGCGCGCTCGAGCTCCTGCCCGGCCCGCGCCGGAACGCCGCAAAAAAACGAGGCGGCCAGCAAGCCGGCCGCCAGCGGCAGGTTTTTTAAGCAGCGGTATTTTTTCATCCGTTCTGTCTGGGCTTTAGTATCCGCGGCAGGGTGACTCCCCGCTGCGCCTGGTATTTGCCCTTCCTGTCCTTGTAGGAAGTCTCGCATTCTCGGTCGGATTCCAGGAAAACCAGCTGGGCTATCCCTTCGTTGGAATAAATCTTGGCCGGCAGGGGCGTGGTATTGGAGATCTCAAGGGTGAGGTGGCCTTCCCACTCCGGCTCCAGGGGGGTGATGTTTACGACGATGCCGCAGCGGGCGTAGGTGCTTTTGCCGATGCAGAGGCCGATCACGCTGCGGGGTATTTTGAAATATTCAACCGAACGGGCCAGCGCGAACGAATGCGCCGGTACTATGCAGTAGGGGGCCTTTATATCCACGAAGGACTTGTTGTTGAAGGACTTCGGGTCCACCACGCAGTTGTGTACGTCGGTGAAAACTTTGTACTCGTCCGCTACGCGGATGTCGTAGCCGTAGGAGGAGAGCCCGTAGGAGACCTTCCCTTTTGCCACGAGGCCCTCCACAAAGGGGACGATCATCTTACCTTTGCGGCACATTTCTCTTATCCAGGCGTCTGATTTCAGCATGTTTTCTCCGGATCTTTATTGGTTTCGGGGCGGCGCTTGTTCAGGCGCTCTTACTTTCCCAGGCTTTCTAAATATTTCACGAACGTATCCCAGCCTGTGGCTTTTTCAAAAGCCAATTCCGAATAGGCGGGGTAGTATTCTATAAGGTTGCCGGGTTTTCCGGGGATCTGTATGCCAAGGCCGCGCGTGCTTGAATATTCTTTGCCCGTGCGGTCTTTGCCCAGCCATACATTTTTAACTATCAGTTCTTTGGTTATGAAATCCCTGAGGTCTTTTCCGGCCGCCTCCGCGGCGGCGGCTCCGGGTCTGGCCGGGTCCGCGTAACGGCCCGCCAGCTCGGTAAAATTGTACAGGTCGCCGTAGAAAGAGATGCTTTTGTCCGGGTCCGTGGTTTCGTCCCCGACTTCGAAACGGAGCACTTCGGCCTTGGCCCTTATGAGCGCTTTTTTGTCATCAGCGGCCATCGCAAGGGAATGCCAGGCTTTCGCTTTTCCGGCGAATTGGGGCAGCTTGGCCGCCCGGAGCGCTGAAAGCTGTACTCCGTACTTGGTCTTTTCAAGCATGTCCAGATATTCCGGGCGCCCGTACATTTCCCTGAAGGTGTCCGTCATGTAAATCCCGGCGGCTTCGGCTTTGGTGCCCGGGTTCTTTGTCAGCAGGGACAGGAAATCTTCCCAGTTCAGGCTGGGAAGCTGAATGATTTCTTCCGAACCGACTATTATTTCGGCGCTGTCTTTCAGCTCGTAGGCGACTTCCGCCATCTGCATGAAGCAGGCCATTGAGACGTACATGTCCACGCGGCCGGCTTCCCGGAAAATTTTACCCATCTCGGTGGTTTTGATGTAATTGCCGGTGACAAAATCATGGGAGATGGATTTAGCCGCGTCTGCGGGTTTCTCTCCCGGCTTTTTAGGATCTATCCAGCCCCAGCCGTGATCCCAGATAACGAAAAGGTATTTTTTAGCCGGGTAGGCCGACCTGGCCCACTTTAAGAAAGACGCGGCCTGCTTCCAGTCGCCCATGTCCGGGCTGCCCAGGTCAGAGATGAGGGTGGAAGCTATATGATCCTTGTCCTGGTCTTTTGTGACGAAGTAGCGCCGCACCCCGTCCCAGTCGCCGTCAGCCGCAGTGTCGTTGTCCAGGCCTTTCGAGCGTCCTATTTCCGCTATTATCGCGACCTTATCGCTGGACCCGACAGTTTCAAAACGGTTAAGGTCCTCCAGCGCATACGGCTCTATATTGCTTTTCCCGTTCATGTAGACCATTACGGTCCATTCACGGAGCGCGGGCCGGGCGGGCTCGGGGGAAGCTGTTGTCGCGGCATAGCCCGCCTGCGAGGAAAGGGAGTCTATTGCGGGAGCGGCGCCGGCGGAAGTCAGAAGAAGAAAAGAGAGAAAAGAGAGAATCATTGTCGGCTCCTGGATCAGAATTTAAGAACTGCTTATAATGATTATTGCTGAAATAAGCGTTTTTAATCAAGGTCTAAGGGCCTATTAAGCCCTGGGTCCGGCTTTGGTACCTGAGTTTATCTTCAAGCAGAACTTCGTAGTAAGCGTTCAAGTCGTCGCGGAGAGAAGCTGTTTTATAAATCTTGCCGAGCGGGAAGACAAAGGTTTTCCAGGGCAGCTGCATGGACCAGCCGCCGTCTTCGCCGTCGACGTTATACCAGGTCGCTTTGAAGTCCTTGGCCAGGATGGCTGCGAGCAGGTGGCCGTAACAGCGAAGAAGCTTCCACCCGTCCGCTGTGGGAGGGATGTCCGGCCTGAAATTTATTTTTATTGCGTTTTCCATCTTTAACAGACCGGAGCGACCCAGCTCTATGCCCGAGGTTTCGTTAAGAGAGGAAATAAGGACCATCATGCGCTTATGTTCGGTCTGGGCGTCGGCAATTTTTTCCGGGTGGCTGCAGACTTTAGCCCGGGCCGCTTCGGCCCCGCAGACCGGGGAGGGCTGTTGTTTAAGCCTGTCCGCCAGCCAGTTGGTGTATTTGGTGAGCCAGCCCGGTTCAGGTACTGTTTCCTGCCAGAGCATTTTCCAGGCGCGCTGTACCGGGTAAGTGACCAATTTCAACCCGGGCTGATCAAAAAGCATAGGCCAGCCCCAGGGATCGAAATCAGCCAGCTTGATCAGGCGTCCTTTATGTCTCTCCTGAAGGAAATAGCATAAGAACGCGGCGCTGTCCCTTACCGCGTCAAGTTTGCCGGCGGTGCCGGCCCCGCTCTTTATAAATTTCAGGCGCAGCCTGCGTTCCGCCTCGTTTAAACCGTCGAGATTGAAGTAGATCTTGTGCCCGAGCTCATCCTCAAGTTCGGACGCCAGTTTGAATGCGCGCGAGATGAACTCATCCTTGCGGCTTTCCTCTTCCGTAGGCTGAGAGGACGAATGCATTACGTCGCGGAATGTTTCTATCTCGATCTGCGGTGCGGGGGCAGGCTCAGCGGGAGCAGTTGCCGGCTGCCTGCCGGTGATAGTGGGGGTGAGAGGCTGCGCCGGGGAAAGCTGCACGGGTTTTGCTGCCTTGGCAGGCGCCGGCGCCGCGGGATTTATAAACCGGAAGCCTTCTGCAGCGGTCTGCAGGCCCGGAGTTTTTTGAGGGGCGGGCTGCGGCGCCGGGGTAAATTCAGGAGCGGGCTGCCGTTCAGGGCCCGGAGCGGGCTCGGGCTTGGCGGCCGCTAAGGGCTGCGGCGCGGGGCCCGCTTCCTGCACCCGGAACAGAGCGGCCAGTCTGTCTTTCGGGAATTCCGCGGTAAGGCGTTTTGCGGAAGTCAGGTCGGTAAGGGCTACCTGCAGGGTGATAGCGGCTGCCTCCTCCAGTTTCCCGGTCTTTATAAGGGTAAGGGCAAGGTTGGCCAGGGCCTGCACAGCCGGGGCCTGGGCCGCGGAGCGCCTGTAGCACGCTTCAGCCTGCGGGAGGTCGCCCGAGCGGAAATAAAGATTTCCCAGCTGGAAAAAAATCCTGCCCGAACCGGAAGAGGGCGTAGCCAGCGCCGACCTGAGGGCGGACACCGCTGCCGCCAGGCGGTTTCTATCCTTGGTTTTAAAAGCTGCTCTCGCCATCGCCGCTCCGAGCCCGGACAGGGCCTCGGCTTTTTCAAAGGCCGAAGAAGAGAGGCGCTGAAAATTCTTTTCCGCTTCTGCCTCTTTCCCTTCCTCGATGTCCAGCCAAGCGGACTCTGTATTCCGGCGCTCTTCCAGCTGGTTGCCCTGGCCCAGTTCGGACAGGGCTTTTCTGGCCAGTTCGATATTTCCCGTTTTTCGGTGTATCGCCGCCAGGCAGATCAAAGCTTCGGGATCGGTATCTGCCTTGAGCAGGTCGTAAGCCTCCTGGAGAAGGCCCAGTTCTATAAGTACGGCGCCCAGCTGGAACCGGGCCCGGGAGGCTGGGTTGCGGAAGGCCGCCATGTGGTAGAGGTAGTGGGCCGAGTGCAGGTTCCCGAGCGAAAATTCCCCGGCGGCAAGACGGGAAGGGTCCTGCTGTGTTTTTTTATCCCCCGACTTGAGAAAGCCGGCAAGCAGGGAAATCTCGCGCCTGGAAGCCTTCAGCTGGGCCGCACTTAGCCGGGCTTTCGGGTGGCGCGGATTAAAGACAAAAACTTCGTGCAAGGGAGCGTGGAAAAAAAGCAATGCCGTTTCGGCCAGGGTTTTGCGGATAAGGGGCGGATCAAGCAGGTCTTCGTTAGTGAAAGAAGGGAGCGCGGGCCGGCCGGCTTCGGAAATCTGGGTGATGGTGCATAGCTGCGCGGGGCCTGAAGTTTCGGTCCGCACAGGCAGCACGGTGCCGGAGACCCCCGTAAAAAGCGGCAATGCGTCCTGGAAGGAGCCGGTCGCGCCTTCAAAAATGTTAATATTTCCCGGGTTCTCAGTCATTGCTTTGCGGGCGGCTAAAAGGGCTTCGGCTGTCTGACGCCCGCTGGGATATTCTATTATATTTTACATGGCAAACATACTGGTAGCAGCCACTTTTAATCCGCATAAAATCAGGGAGATACTCTTTATCCTTCCTCAGCTGCCGTTCACGATCAAGCCTTTATCCCGCTTCCCGGGGGCCGGCCCGGCTGAAGAAGACGGAGCCACGCTTGAGCAGAACGCCGTTAAAAAGGCGGGCGCCGCCGCCCGCTTTACCGGGCTTTGGGCCCTGGCCGACGACACCGGGCTTGAGGTTGACGCCCTGGGCGGAAGGCCGGGGGTGAACTCGGCGCGCTACGCCGGCAAGGAAGCCTCGGCTGGAGAGAACAACGCCAGGCTGCTTTCCGAACTCGGAGACTTGCCGCCCGAAAAGCGGCTTGCGCGTTTCGTCACCGTGATCGCGCTTGTTTCCCCGTCCGGCGAAATCAAAATTTCGAAAGGGTCGCTCGAGGGCAGGATAATAACCGGCACGCGCGGAGTTAACGGCTTCGGCTACGATTCGATTTTTCAGGTAGGCGCCGGACCGAGAACGCTGGCCGAGTACACGGACGAGGAAAAGAACTCGGTCAGCCACCGCGCGGCCGCGCTTAAAGCTCTGCTCCCCGAACTTATGCGCCTGTTCTCCGCCCCCTGAACGGGTTCATGGCCGGGGGGCTGGTCATTTGGCTCAGGCATGCTATAATATAATTAGAACAACTATGAAAATAAGGCTCCTGCATAAATTCGTGGCCGTCCTGGTCCTGGTTTCCGTGCTGCCGCTGATCCTGCTAGGCCTGAGGCTTATAAGCCTGGGGCAGCTGGGCGTACGCACCGCCATCATGGAACTTAATCTGAACAAAGCGGATAAGATAGCTTCCGAGCTTAACTCCTTTGTAAAGAGCGCAGACGCGGGCCTGCGTTCCTCTATGAACGCAATGGCGAAGATGGACTGGGAGAACAAGCAGATAATGCTAGCCGCCCTGCTGGAGGCCCGCACGGAAATTAAACAAATTTCCGTGCTTCTCAAGGACGGCTCCGAAATAGTGAAAATCATCTCTCCCTACGGGGACGACAGCGGGACGCTGAAGAAGTACCCGGGGACCGACGGGTTCAAGGCGGCCAAGGCGGGCAGCCGCTACCTTTCAGTGGACAATAAATCGCACCTCGCGGTTTTTTATTATCCCTTCGGCAAAGACATGGTGCTGCGCTCCGAGCTGGACCTGGTTTCTTTTATAGACGGTCTGGAATTAAAAGGCGTAGGCTCGGAAGGGTTCCCTTTGATCCTCGGCGCGGACGGGGCCCCGATAGCCTGGCCCGCCGGCCTGTCAGCGGAGGAAGCCGCTGAAGCGGCAGACTGGGAGATTTCAAAGAACGCGATAAAATCCCTTTCCTCAGGTTCAGCCGAATTTTCCGACGCGGCAGGCCGGAAAATGCTCGGGGCCTATTCTCCTGTCCTGGAGCTGGGCGGCGCCGTGCTGGTGACCCAGCCTTTGGAGGGAGCTTACCGCTACGCCATGTTCATGCGCAGGCAGGCGGTTTATGCCGTTCTCGTTTTTCTCGCGCTTGCGATCGCAGCAGGGTGGATATTCAGCCGCAGCCTCACCAAGCCTATAATGGCCCTTACCCGAGCCGCGGAATTTGTGGCCGCCGGAGACTTCTCCCGCAAAGCGGAAGTGAATGCCTCGGACGAGCTCAAAGACCTTGCCGAAACCTTCAATACAATGGTTTCCCAGCTTCAGACTTATTCCGACATGCAGGTGGACCGCATAATCCGCGAGCAGAAGAACACCGAAGCCATCCTTTTCTCCACCGAGGACGGAATAATAATGACGGACATGGACGGCAAGATCCAGGTGGCTAACCGTAAAGCCAGGTCCGTGCTGGGCATAGGCCAGACCGAGCCTTTGGAAGGAAAGCCGCTGTCGGACAAGATCGCCTCTGAAACCATTAAAGACCCCGTTATGGACGTGTTCGGGAGCAGCAAGGAAAATTATTTCAGGGAAATAGAGATAGCCCAGGCCCAGTCGGTCCGTTTCTTTAAGTGCTTTGCCATGCCGATCGTGGCTCCCGGGCATTCCGCGCCCCTGGGCAGGCTTATCGGCTTCTACGATATTACTCTCGACAAGGAACTCGCCCGCATTAAGGATGAGTTCCTCCACTCCATAACCCACGACCTGCGCAACCCGATGGGCGCAATAAAAGGCTTTGTGGAATTCATGCTCAAGGAGATCCCGGGCCCTATCACTGAGGCCCAGAAAAAAATGCTGGTTTCCATCGACCGGGCTTCTTTCCGGCTGCTCGGCATGATAAACAATATCCTGGACTCCGCAAAAATGCAGGCGGGGAAGATGGAGATAGGACTTTCCCCTGTGAACCTGAGGGATGTCGCCCTGAGGGTCAATTCCCTGATGGAGTCCCTCGGCCAGCGCAAGCATATCCGCTTTGAAGTGGAAGGCGCCGAGAGCACCCTGGTAAACGCCGATACCGGACTTATGGAGCGGATGTTCACCAACCTTATCGGCAACGCCATTAAATTCACCCCCGAGAACGGCGTTATTACAACGGGCATCTCCGACGACGGGGATCATGTAACGGCCTGGGTTCGCGATACCGGCGACGGCATACCCCCGGAATACCTCAGCAAGGTCTTTGAGAAATTCGAGCAGGTGAAGGGGCAGAAAGCGGGCGGGACAGGCCTGGGACTGACGATCTGTAAATTCGTCGCCGCCGCCCACCTGGGAAAGATCTGGGCCGAATCGGAGCCGGGGCAGGGCGCCAAGTTCCTGTTTACCGTGCCTAAAAACCTGGCTAAAGACGAGGGCGGAGCGGTGACGGTAAAGGAGGGCGCGTGAAATATCTTTTGCTCGGCTTGTTGATGCTTATGCGCCCGGGCTGCGCCCTGGCCGCTGAGGAGCTGCAGACGGTGGTGGTCAAGCCCGGCGACACTCTGTGGAGCATTTCAAATACCTATCTCAAAGACCCTAAAAAGTGGAACGTGATCCTGAAGTATAACAAGCTGCCTTCTTCAAACCCGTCGATAGCGCTGCCGGGCATGCCGCTGCGTATTCCGGTTACCCTTCTGAAAGAGGAGTACAGGGCCGCCAGGCTGGTATCTTTTGTTAATGAAGTGCTCTTCCGGCGCACCGGAACTTCCGACTGGCAGGGAGTGGACATGAAGATGGACCTCTTCAAGAGCGATACGCTCCGCACCCGCGAGGCGGCGCGCGCCGACGTTAAATTTTATACCGGGCAGATACTGAACCTCTATCCCAATTCCATAGTAATTCTGCGCCCTCCCGGCAAAAAGAACACGGATGTTCAGCTGCTGGCCGGAGAGATGCGCGGACTGCGGTCCCGGGTGATCACGGCTTCCGCCAGGATAACCCCGAAAACCAAAAACACGGAGTTCGGGGCCAAGCTTAACGAGGACCTTACCACCATGGTCCAGGTCTATAAGGGAAAGGCCGACGTAGAGGCGCAGGGCAAGACCGTAGAAGTCGCCGCCGGCTTCAGCGCCGAGGTCAAGATGGATATGGCGCCTTCCCGGCCGGTAAAAATGCCGAAGCTGCCTGACTTTGACCGGACGAATACCGCTTTGACGGCTTCCGCCGCCCCGCGGCTCAATACCGCGGGCGGAAAGGTTTCCCTGAACCTTAAAGCCCTGGGCAAGAATACCGCCGCGGGAGCCTCCTCCCCCGCGGGTAAGGACCTCACTTCCAATATGCCGGCCGCCGGGAACGTGAACGACAAGGCCATAGATTCCAGCGAAATTATAAAGATGCTCACCGTGGCTAATCCTGTGCAGGGCTACCATATGCAGGTTTCAAAATCCAATACTTTTAATACCACCGTCCTCGACAAGAGTTATGACGCTTTTGAAGATATAAATCTTAATACCCTGCTGCCCCCGGGAGATTATTTCATGCGCGTGGCGCTTATCGACCTCCTGGGTTTCGAAGGTAAATTCAGCGCACCGCGCTCTATTAAGCTGACCGGCGTCAGATAAGTTTCTTCGGCTAAAGCGCTCTCGCCCGGGGTTCCGGGCCGGTCCCTGTGAAATATTCCCGTTTGCGGGCAGTCCTATAATGAAAACAGGTCCCAAATCTGAATTACGGACGGGAAAAGCAGCCGCAGCGCTGCTTCTGGGCTACTGCTTCCTCGCGGGTCTCTGCGGCCCCGCCGGCTGCGTAACGGAGCCAGCGGTGCACAGAACGGTGTGGGACCGCATTATGCACGACCAGAGCGCGCTGAACCTGAGGCGCGGGTATGCAATGATGGGCGAGGAGAATTATCCTTCCGCCGCCGACGAGTTTTTCAAAGCGGCCCAGAAAAACCCTGAAAGCCCCTGGCCGCGCCTTCTTTACGGCTCCGCGCTTTACTGGCTGGGCGAACCTCAGAAGGCCCTGGATGAATTTGAGGAGGCAATGCGCCTCGATCCCGCCAATTCAATGGCTTTCCAGCTGCGCGGGATAGTCCGGGCCCGTTCGGGGCTTTACCAGGAAGCCCTGGCGGATTTTCTTAAAGCGGAGCGTTTTGAGCCGGGACGGTCCGACGTTAAAATGAACGCCGGTTCTGTTTACCAGGCCCTGGGCAATCACGCCAGGGCGCTTGATTATTTCAGGGGCGCCGTGGCGGCCGAGCCTTCCAATCCTCTTTACCGCTTTCAGCTGGGGATGTTTTATTCCCGGTCCGGCCGCTTTGAACTCGCCGCCGCGCAGTTTGAAAAAGCGGTTTCGCTTTTCCCGGGCTACGAGGACGCTCTCCTGGAGCTGGCAGTGCTCAGAGAGCGGGAGGGCGGGCTTAACGAAGCGGTGAAACTTTACCGCAGGGCCCTTTCAATAAAGCCGCGTGATTCCGTGGCCAGGTTCAGGCTGGCCTGGGCGCTTCGCAAGGCCGGGCGCCTCCGCGAGTCCGAGAAAGCGCTGGAGGGCGCTTTTCTGCTGGCGCCGGCAAATGAAAAGGGCGGCATCTCAATGGCTCTGGCTTACGCGGGAACCCGGCAGCAGGAGGCCGGCGGACAGCCCGAGAGCCCGCTGTTTTCAGCGCTCTCCAAAATACCCCCGGAGCAGGAAGCCAGGGTGGTAGTTGAACTGCTTGAAACCCCAAAAGCCGTAATCTCCGACGCGCCGCGGGGGGAAAAACTCGCGGGGAGGCTGCAATCAGCTTTTAAGCTGCCCGGCGTAGGTTATACAAAGCGCGAATATTTCCTGCCGGTTTCTTCGCCGGAGGAGAGGCAGAAAAAAGCCGGCGGGATAGCCGCTGAAACGGAAAAGCTTTTAAAAGGAGTCTCCTCAGGCAGCGACGCGCGCCTTAATTTCAATATAGAAACTTCCGCTCCCCCCGCTTCCCGCAAGGACGCCGGAAACAAGGCCCTCTTTAAGCCCCGCGACGTGGGAAACGACATGGGGCTGTGGGTAATGGGCGATAACTGGCTGGACAACGCTGCTGAAGCCCTTGATGAAATGGAAGCGGCGGGCGAGTCTTCCGACCCCGGTTTCAGGCTGATAAAAGGCCTCGGGTACCTGCTGCTGGGCGAGTCTTCCACGGCCCTGGAAGAATTTTCAGGCGGAGGCGCCG
>Ga0210044_10010871_pt1 | contig 10734 bp, 10 predicted proteins | sample CryGey13umfilter_2_FD_183959 | JGI IMG/M metagenome (GOLD analysis project Ga0210044, IMG submission 183959) | Groundwater microbial communities from aquifer in Utah, USA - Crystal Geyser 4/9/14 3 um filter (SPAdes) (version 2) | ecosystem: Environmental > Aquatic > Deep subsurface >...
CAGGCTGTATAAAGGGTTGGCCTTTGCATTTCAGAAAAATACCCAGGGCGCCCTGGAGGAACTGGAGATGGCTGTGAGGCTGGACCCTGGTTTCGCCCCGGCCCATTTTTATCTGGGAATTCAATACCAGAATTCCAATGCCGGAAAAGCAAAAAAACATCTGCAGACTTATCTCAGACTGGTGAAACCAAAAGAGGGCAATCAGAAAATGGCCGACAGCGCAAAAAAAATACTAAAGAACCTTTGATCCAGCTATTTTAAGGCGTTATACTTCCTCAACCCCCAATCAATGATATCGGGTCTAAATTTTTCAGGGATTTAAATGACAATGCTGATTTTCCAGAATCTTGATCGAATTTGCCTTTATGCCTCAGTCAGTTCGGGAGCTTTTTTCACTTCCCAGAATATTATCTGGACCGCCTCCGTGGGCGCTGCCGGGAACCATGCATTCCTTTTCACAGGTGATTCATGCCCACAAGAGTAAAAATTTTGTGGGTGTTTTGCAATATTGTCATATTTTTCGGGTTTATAATTTTCTCTTACGCCAGCAAAGTTCAGAAAGCCCAGTTGGCTGAAGTGCAAAGAGAAAAACTGGCTCAGGAGCGAGAGAAGGAAAAAAAGGCCCTGGAAAAATTCAAGAAGGAGAACCAGGTTCCGATCACCGATCCGCTGAAGACGGTTAAGGAATTCAATGCCCTCGGCAAGCATCAGGAAGCGGCGGATCTGGCGCAAAAGCTGGCCGAGATGAATCCTGGCAATAGCCAGGTATTTACCTGGTGGGGGATATCGCTCGTCAAATCCGGGCTGAGAAGCGCGGCCATCGAAAAATTTGTAAGGGCGGCGGAGTTGGATCCGACTAACTTTCAAGCGTTTCTTTACTGGGGGCTTACCCTGGCGATGGAAGCCCGCTTTAAAGATGCAATAGAAAAATACAAAGTGGTCATTGAGCTTGATCCGGAAAACAGCAATGCCTATGCCTACATCGGAGCGTCCCAGGATCAGTTGCGGCAATATGACGAGGCCATAGAGAATTTGAAACGTGCCTTGGATTTAAACCCATCCAGTTCCACAGCCTACGAGTTGCTAGTGCAAACCCTGTATCATTCCGGCGATTTTGCAGAGGCCTGGAAAACGGTTGCCAGCGCCAGAAAGGCAAACGCGGCGGTTTCGGAGAAAGTTTTGCAACCGCTTTCCGAAGCCATGCCCGAGCCTGCTGAAAAATTCTGAGAGTTTTTATGACTTTTTGACAAGGCATGGAGGCTTGGGCGGGACGGCTCAGGGCTCGCAGTTTTTTGATAACTTATTGTATTGTAAATTTCATTTGTTTTTTTCGGAACTTTGATATAATAATATACTGCCTCTTTTTTTGAGGAGGAGGCCAGTAAATCACTCAATTGTCGGGTTCTGCCCGCAAATTGGAATTTTTTGTTTGCCGGAGGCAAAAAGTGAATAAAAGGGTGAGGAAAACCGGCAGAATCACCTGGATTCTGTCATTTGTGATTTTTGGGTTGTTAACTCCTGTATCGGGCAGTGCTTTTTCTTTTTTTCAGTCGCATGATAGCGACAGCAAAAAAGTTAAGCGTTTTCCTGGGTCGTCTCCTCAGTTTATCTACAATGTCGATGGTAGCCTTCTGGCTCAGACTTCCGAGGTGACCATCATGCTCGAAAAGAAAATTTCTCCGCCTCAGAATCAATTGACTGTAGATCAGGAACCCCCGCTGGAAAAAGAAGTTCCTCAATCCGAAAAAGGGGACGCCTCGGACACGGGTCCGGTAAATGGCAAAGAGTCCCAGGCCCTCGATCAGACGGCTTACAGTGGGCTGGAAACTTCCCCGTCGCCCGAATTTTATAAAGAACTCGAGGACCCTTTCGCCCCGCCTCCGGGAGAAAAGATACCCGAACTGAAAGACCCGTTTGAAAAATACAACCGATTCATGTTCAGCGTCAACGAAAGCCTTTACGACTATTTAATGGAACCCGTTGCCCGGGGTTGGCGCTATGTTCTGCCGGAAGATGTGAGAATCGTGATAAGCAATGCTTTTGATAATGCCCTGGCGCCGGTAAAGCTGGTGAGCAGTCTGATGCAGGGCGATCTGGATAAATCAGGCCGGGTTTTGGGCCGGACTTTCATCAATACCACTGCGGGTCTGGGGGGAATGCTGGACGTTGCAGGCCAGGAGTATGGCATCGAAAACGTCAATGAGGATTTCGATCAGGCAATGGGTTACCACAAAGTTCCCACGGGGCCTTATATCATTTTGCCATTCATAGGTCCTTCCACAGCAAGAAATGTGGTTGGCCGCGCCGCTGATTCTTTCCTGAGCCCAAGCTACTTCTTTTCGCCTTCGATTTTGGTGGGCGCCGGGATAACCGCCGCGGAAACCACCAACGACACTTCATTCATCATCGAAGATAAAAAGGCGCTTGGAGAAAGCGCCATCGACGAATATGAAAGCGTTCGCGATTTTTATCATCAATACCGCGAAGGTTTGTTGAAAAAATAACCTCCTGCGTGAGTTTCCCGCCCAGACCCGGCGTTCCTCCTATCGGTGTGCAAATAATTGGGTTCGCCATACCCTGTCTTTCATCCAGTCATCCATTCTTTCCCATTAAAGGTTTCCTCCTGCCCCGACTTTTTGTATCCTGTGACCATTCATTTTAGTCATAACTGGGAACGCCTGTTCCTGTCCTGGAGACCTTTATAGTGAATGACGCAAAATTTACCAATCGATTGATCCACGAAACCAGCCCTTATCTGTTACAGCACGCGCACAACCCGGTGGACTGGTACCCCTGGGGGCCCGAGGCGTTGGAGCAAGCTGTAAAGGAAAACAAGCCTATTTTCCTGAGCATTGGCTATTCCGCCTGCCACTGGTGCCACGTCATGGCGCACGAGTCGTTTGCGGATGAAGCAACCGCCCGGCTAATGAACGAACTGTTCATCAACATCAAAGTCGATCGCGAGGAACGCCCGGACATCGATGCCATCTACATGAAGGCGCTGGTGGAATTGACCGGGCATGGCGGCTGGCCGCTCAGCATCTTTTTGACTCCCGACCAGAAACCGTTTTTCGGCGGCACCTATTTTCCGCCATCAGGAAAATACAACCGGCCCGGATTTTCCCACATCCTGAATCAAGTGCACGATCTCTATCGTAACCAGAAAGAGGAAGTGCAAACCCGCACCGCAAGAATCCTGAACAAGCTGAGCGATGATGCCTCTGAAAAACGGACGGGAGATCTGCCCGATGCGGAGTTGATCGACTACGCGGTCAAAGCGCTGGAAGAACGATTCGATTCCGAAAATGGCGGGTTTGGCCACGGCATGAAGTTTCCCGAACCCATGAACTACACGCTGCTGCTCAGGCACTGGCAGAGAACCGGGTCGCCCACGTCGATGGAAATGCTGGACAAAAGCCTGACCCGCATGGCGGAAGGCGGAATCCACGATCAACTGAGCGGCGGATTTCACCGTTACTCCACCGACAAAGAATGGCTGGTGCCCCACTTCGAGAAAATGCTTTGCGACAACGCCCTTTTGGGCAAACTATTTTTGGAGATGTTTCAGGCTACCAAGCAGGAAATTTATAAAGACACCGCAACCGACACGCTGGACTATGTGCTGGGCGAATTGACTTCCCCCGACGGCGCGTTTTACGCCAGTCAGGATGCCGATACAGCGGAAGGCGAGGGGCATTACTACGCCTGGGAGTTGAAAGAAATCCTGAATCTCCTTGGCCCCAGGCACTCCAAAATATTTGCCCGCGCCTATGGAGCGACGCCGTCAGGGAATTTCGAACGCAAAAATGTCCTGCGCGTCAAAGACTCCATGGAACGCATCTCCAAAGAGGAGGACGTCGCCATTTTCGAAGTCCAGCATATTATCAAGAGCGGCAAAAAGACCCTGCTGGAAGCGCGCAAAAAACGCGAACGGCCCGCCACCGATGAAAAAATCATCACCGCCTGGAACGGACTCATGATCACCGCGTTCAGCCGGGGGTTTGCCGTCCTGCGGCGGGAGGAATATCTCAAGACGGCGGAAACCTGCGCCCGGTTCTTATGGGACCAGCAGTGGAGTGAAAGCGGATTGCGGCGCATCTACAAAGATGGGCAGAGCAAAATCGAAGGTTGTCTGGAAGATTACGCGTATCTATTGGAAGGATTCTTAAACCTTTACGAGGCGTCGCTTGACAGCATTTGGATCGAACGGGCGCAGATATTGGCCACGAAAATGATCGCCGAGTTTTGGGACGCCCAAAGCGGCGGATTTTTTATGACCGGATCATCGCAGGAATCACTGGTCGCGCGCCTTAAAAATCCAGCCGATGAAGCGATCCCCTCCGCAAACGCCATTGCCGCGCTTTCTCTGCTCACGCTGGCGCAACTGACCGGCAAGGACGAATACTGCAAAAAAGGCGAGGGGACGTTGCGAGCGTTTCATGGACGAATGAATAAAAGTCCGGCGGCATTTGCCGGGTGTCTGGCGGCGCTGGATCATTATCTTGCTTCACCCACGGAAATCGTGCTCGCCGGCCCCAAAGATCATGCCGCGTTTAAGGAGATGCAGAAGGCGGTGTATGAAGATTACCGGCCCAACAAAATCGTTCTGTGGAACGAAGCGGAATCAACGCAAAAACTATTGCCGCTGGCCGAGGGCAGGGCGGCGGTGAAGGGAGAGCCGACGGTTTACTTGTGTCAGAAACAGACCTGCCATCCACCTGTCCATTCGGGCCAGGCGTTGCTGAACCTCCTGGAACGCCCGCCGGAGATTCGCCTCAATCTGTTTGACGAAGAAAAACACGCCGCCGAAATTAAGGCCAAAGAGCAGAGCAACTTCCTGGGCGCCATGGCCGAAATCTTCAAACATTCCGGTCTCGGCGGGAAGAATTGACAACAGGGAAATAAAATTATAAGCACAAGAAAAGTGTATTGAAATGACCGGATTCTGATAGGGTGTCAACCGACTCCTGAAGCAGGTTCCATTTTTAGATTTAACGTGCTTCGATTAAATTCTAAACAATCAGCCTTGCTCCCGGTTTATCCCATTCACCCCGTTCCCATAAAAACTTTTTGCTCTTGTCGACGACAATCTGTCCATCGGTACCGAGAGTAATTTTCAACCGTTCCAGAGGGCGGGGAGCCGGCCCCTCAAAATTGATCCCTTCCCGTGTGAACCCGCTCCCATGACACGGACATTTATACTTGTTTTCCGTTTTAAGCCAGCGCGGCGTACATCCCAGGTGGGTGCAAATTGCTAAAATGGCGTAAATGCCCTTTGGATCACGCACTATCCACACACGTTGTTCTTTCACCCACTTGGTGCTGACTTCCCCCGACACATAATCGCCCGGTTTGCCGGCTTCAAAAACAGGGGAAGGTTCAAATAACACTCGCGGGAAGAGAAGTCTCAGAAAATACAAGAATGAAAGACCCAGACCTGTCGCGATAGCAACCCATCCGGCCAACGAAAAAAGGTCCCGCCTCGACCAAAGGGTGTCTTGGAGATTGCTGATTTCCTTGGCGGACTTCCCGGCAGGTACTATATTTTCGACTGTAAGTGAATTTGACATATAAATGGAGAAATTTCAAGTTGCTAAATGTTTCTGTTAATATAAATTTAATCCCTATACTTGGGAATTTCCAGTTTATTTGGGCAGATTGAAAACGGACCAATAAAAAAGAACCATGAAAAAAAATGGGAGAGACCCCATACATCCTGTGAAATATTGGCCGGTGAACTGAAGGAAATCGGATGAACGGAAAAGAATTGGCCAAACGGCTCAATTTGCCTTTCAACCGGATCTATCAAATATTGCGAGGGGAGCGGAGTATCACCGCTTCCACGGCTCTAAGGTTGGGAGAGTTTTTTAATGGAAGCCCGGAACTTTGGCTGAACCTGCAAAAAGAATATGATCTGGAAGTGGCCCGGAAGAAAGAGGGCCGCGAACTCAAAAAGATCAAGCCGCTCAAACGCCCCGGAACAAAATCTCCGGCGCAGCCGACCGGGGTTGTTTAATAATTTAGGGAACCTCTAAGAATTCATTCTGAAGCCATGAAGTCCGGAAATTGAATTTGGTGGGACAGGCTTTCCAGCCTGTCTCCACGGGCTGGAAAGCCCGTGCCACCGGTCTTGGGAATCATGGAAAAACCGAAAAAATTTGTATTTTTAGGTTCCCTTTATTTTTTAGACGAGGAAAAACACGCCGCCGAAATTAAGGCGACGAAGCAGAACAATTTCCTCGGCGCCATGGCCGAAATCTTCAAACACTCCGGTCTCGGTGGAAAAAACTGATAATGAAAAAGTAAAACATAAATGTAGTGAGGAAAAGACTTGACCCCCTTGTTCCTTTTTAGACAGGATTAACAAGATGTTCAGGATGAAAACCCAGTCCTATCAAAAGGTCACCTCCCGGAGGGTTTTCAAAATCTCCTCTCCCTGCCCAGCAAGGGATTAGGATCCATTTACTTTTTGGTAGTTTTTTTGATGGTATTGAGATATTCTGGTTGCGATAGGTGCAACCCGAATAGGTTTTTATTATGAGCAACAAAACGACGACAGGTGTGAAGCTGGATGAAGCGACCCGCACCCGGCTCAAGAACCTGGGTAAACTCAAAGATCGTTCGCCTCATTGGCTGATGAAGGACGCCATCTCCCGTTATCTGGATAATGAGGAAGAAGTTGAACGCCGAAATCAAGAGGCCGACGCGGCCTGGAAAGAATACCAAAAGACCGGCCAGTCTGTTAGCCACGAAGCCATGATGCAATGGTTTGATACATGGGGAACGGATAAAGAAGGTCAATGCCCTCCAACAGAAAGCTGATATGGGCGCTTCCCGCCCGGAATGACATTATCCGGTTACGGGAGTTCATCGAGCCGCACAATCCTGAGGCCGCTCGCAAAGCCGCTGAAAATTTAAAAAAAGCGGCGTTACTTCTTCTCGAAAATCCACATATCGGAAAACCCGTCGAGCGCAGGGAGGATAGGGAATTGATCGTTCCCATCGGGCGGCGGGGTTATGTTATCCGCTATCGCGTTATAGGCGATGAAATTATAATTCTGCGCGTGTGGCATGGTCTGGAAGAAAAATGAGTGGTCTCATTTTTTAGGCAGTATGTCCGAAATCTTCAAACACTCCGGTTTGGGTGGGAAAAATTGACATTTTCAAGTAAAATGTAAAAGTAGATAGGTAAAAGGCTAGTTGCCCAAATGAAATTTGAAGGTTTGGATCAACAGGCCCTAAAGACTTGACCCTTGACCCTTTTTCGACAGGATTAACGGGATGTTCAGGATGAGAACCGAAGCCCGTCAAACGGTCACTCATTCGAGGGGTTTTCAAAATCCCCTCTCCCTCCACAATAGGGAGAGGCCGGGTGAGGGTGCTTCCTTGATCGTCATTGCGAGCCTGGCGAAGCAATCCAGTCCATTACCACGGGGGTGATTTTTAATAATCATATTTTCCGTCTAATAATTATTGTAACGAGATAATCTTTTTGCGAATTGACCCTCCGCCAAAGGAGGTGGATCGCCGCGCGCTGGTAGCGGCTCGCGATGACGGAATAGAGGATTTGAAAATAACGCTGGTGGCCAAACGGCTCAATGTGCCTCCAAACCGTGTATACCAAATTTTGGGTGGGAAACGCAGTATTACAGCCGATACGGCAATGCGGCTTGGTAAATTTTTCGGAAGTGGCCCGGAAGAAGGAGGGCCGCGAACTCAAAAAGATCAAACCGCTCAAACGCCCAAGGACAAAATCTCCGGCGCAAACGTCGGGGACGATTTAATCATTTTCCTTGTCCAGCAATATGAAAAAGGAAAAGACATTTTACTATAAATCATTATGAATGAATTAACCCAAGCGATTGAAAGTTTTAAAGCCAATGGGGTTTTACGATCCTCTGACGAATCATCTATTAAAAATGGAGTAATTTTACGAGTTTTTTCCCTTCTAACTTGGGATATCTTTAATGTTGATGAGGTAAAACCCGAGTGTGTGGTTGGATCAAGAAGGGTGGACTATTCTTTATGTATTTTTAATGAAAATAAGGTGTTTATAGAGGTAAAACGGCCCAGCGAAAACTTGGAAAATCATCAAGAACAGCTTTTGGATTATTCTTTTAGAGAGGGCATTCAATTGGCTGTTTTAACTAATGGGCTTACGTGGTGGTTTTACCTTCCCTTAATGGAAGGAAATTGGGAACAACGTAGGTTTTACACCATAGATTTCCTAGAACAAGAAGCTTCTGGGGCAGCCGAAAGATTGATTGATTTTTTATTAAAAGAAAATATTCAATCAGGGAAAGCTTTTAAAAAAGCCAAAGAAGTTTTTAAAAGTACACAAAAAAAAAGGGTTTTGAAAGAGACGCTACCTAAAGCTTGGGAGAAAATAGTTTCTGAACCAGATGATAGTTTTGTTAATTTAATGATTGAAACCACCGAAAGACTCTCTGGGTTTAGACCTGAAATAGAAGATATAGAAAAATTTCTAAAATCAGACTTTATTAAATTCCCTTCAGTTATAAGAACAATTCCTCGTGAAAGGCCATCTCAAAGATTATCTCCAGAAATTTTAAACACGGAATCCAACTTAACAGATGATTATATTAATAGAAGACCTGCGCGGTTTACTTTATTTGGAAGGGAATACTATCCAAAAACTTGGCAAGAAATACTTCTTACTGTTGCGGAGAAGCTATATCGAGATCATTCATCAGAATTTGAAAAATGTTTAACTCTAAAAGGGACAAAAATGGCCTATTTTAGTAAAAATAAAAATGAATTAAGATATCCAAAAAGTATTTGTAATTCTGATTATTATTTTGAGGCCAAATTGAACGCAAATTCTATTGTTAAAAGATGCCATGAACTGCTCAGGCTTTTCGGCCATCATAATAGTGCCTTAGAGATCGTTATCCAATAAACTTTAAATTTCCTTACTCAGTTCCTTTGAAGTAGATTCAAATTGCGCCTCAGCGTTGAGTCAAAACCCCCTCAATCCTTTCCAGCGCCCAGTCGATTTCGTTTTGCTGGATGATGAGGGGAGGGGCGAAGCGGATGACGTTTTCGTGCGTCTCTTTGCACAACAGCCCCTTATCCCGCAACGCTTCGCAGAACCGGCGCGCGCCTCCGGCTTCTTTCACCAGTTCCACGCCGATCATCAATCCCTTGCCTCGGACTTCCTTGATGTGCGGCGACTTGATTTCCTTCAGCCGGTTCTGAAAATAGTCTCCCTGTACTTGGGCGTTCTCGACCAGTTTTTCCTCGATGAGAACTTTCAAAGCCGCGCGCGCTACGGCGCAGCCGAGCGGGTTGCCGCCAAAGGTGGAGCCGTGGTCGCCGGGTTTGAAGACGCCCAGAACTTCTTTATTCGATAACACCGCCGACACCGGATAAAACCCGCCCGAAAGGGCTTTGCCCACCAGGGTGAGATCCGATTGAATGCCGTCGTGTTCCTCGGCGAACAGTTTCCCGGTGCGTCCCAGTCCCGTCTGGATTTCGTCGAGGACCAGGTTGACGTCGTGTTTGTCGCAGATGGCCCGGACCGCTTTAAAATATTCCGGCGGCGGCACGATGACCCCGCCTTCGCCCTGAATGGGTTCCACTAGAAATGCCACGGTATTGGGCGTGATGGCCTGTTCCAGCGCGTCCGCATCGCCGAAGGGGATGATTTTGAATCCGGGAGTGAACGGCGCGTAGCCGTCCCGGTATTGCGGTTCGGTGCTGAACCCGACGATGGTCAGCGTCCGGCCATGAAAATTGTTGGCGCAGACGATGATCTCCGCCTTTCCCTCCGGAATTTTTTTGACCACATAGCCCCACTTCCGCACGGCTTTGATGGCCGATTCCACCGCCTCGGCGCCGCTGTTCATCGGCAGGACGGTATGGGACTGCGTCAGTTCGCATATTTCCCGGTAAAACGGCCCCAATTGATCGTGGCGGAAAGCACGCGAGACCAGGGTCAGTTTTTGGGCCTGTTCGGTCAGGGCCCTGAGGATTCTGGGGTGGCAATGGCCCTGATTTACGGAGGAATAGGCGGCCAGACAGTCCAGGTATTTGCGGCCTTCCACGTCCCAGACCCAGATGCCTTCGCCGCGGGTCAGCACGACGTCCAGGGGCATGTAGTTTTTGGCTCCGAACTGGTTCTCCAGTCGGATATAATCTTCGGCTTTCATGGTATGATTTAATGGTGTTTTGGTATTGAAATCCTGACTCCTCCAGTCTATCATGGGATCAAACCGAAATCCGGTGAGGATTATTGAAAAACAACAATTAACGCATCTTTCCCGACTGCGTGGATATAAATGTTCTACTAACCTTTTCCAAAGAGAACTGCAAGATGGCTATTGACGATAAAGAACTGGAAGACCTGATGCCCGCCACGGAACTGAATTGGACGGACGCCGCCGTTGAGCGCATGAAAAACGTTCCGTTTTTTGTCCGCAAGAGCGTCGTGCGGGGAATCGAGCAGTACGCCAAGGATAAAAGCATCGCCGTGGTGGACGATGAAGTCGTTTCCCGCGCCCGTCAGGAACGCGAAGGGGCCGCCGTTGCCAATGCCCAGGCCAAACGCGCCGCCGAGGCCAAGGCCAAGGCTGAGGGCAAGGACCCGGAAAAGGAAGTCAAACGCCAGTACGTCAATTTTTCCTTTTACAAGCTGGACCCGGCTTTCCGCCGTCTTTCTGAGGAAGAGCGGGAAAAAGGTAAAAAGGAGTTCATGGAGGTCCTGGAGGAGTA
>Ga0210044_10010872_pt1 | contig 10733 bp, 17 predicted proteins | sample CryGey13umfilter_2_FD_183959 | JGI IMG/M metagenome (GOLD analysis project Ga0210044, IMG submission 183959) | Groundwater microbial communities from aquifer in Utah, USA - Crystal Geyser 4/9/14 3 um filter (SPAdes) (version 2) | ecosystem: Environmental > Aquatic > Deep subsurface >...
TTCATACCCTGCACTGTGCCATAATTCGGTCCTCAAAGCGTGGCCCGGGTGGTGAAATTGGTAGACGCAGGGGACTCAAAATCCCCCGCCGAAAGGCGTGTCGGTTCGATTCCGACCCCGGGCACCACTCAGCGGTTTCATTCCGTAGCAAACCCCCTTCAAAATTCTGGCACGTTACTGGCTGTTCAAGGCAGCAGTTTCGTAGTGCCAGCGCCACCAAAACAATAGAAAGCTGGTTCTCCCATGGCGTCCACCAAGGCTGGGTAACCAGAAAGAACTCTCACGTTCTTTCGTCCACTACAGGCCTATACTTGCACCACTTTAAGTACAAATAAGAGGTGAAACCAATGCGAATCGTGACCTATTCCGAAGCCCGTAGCTCGTTGAAGTCGGTGCTCGATGCAGTGCATGATGATGCAGATGTAACGGTCATCAGTCGGCGTGATGGCGCCGACGCAGTGGTGATGTCCCTTGACCATTACCAGAGCATCATGGAAACCATGCATTTACTATCAACCCCGGCGAACGCCGCGCACCTGGCAAAGTCAATCGCTCAGCACAAAGCTGGCAAGGCCACCCGACGCGTGCTGGCAAAGGTTTGACGCATGGCGCGGTCGATTCGCTTTACCCCGGCCGCATGGGACGACTACACCTATTGGCAGGGGCAAGACAAAAAAACATTGAAGCGCATCAATACGCTGATCGAAGCGGCAGCGCGCGCGCCGTTTACCGGCATTGGCAAACCAGAGCCACTCTTGGGCAACATGGCCGGATACTGGTCAAGGCGCATTGATGCAGTGCACCGGCTGGTGTATGCCACGGACGATGCTGATTTGGACATCATTGCGTGCCGTGGGCATTACGACGACTGACAATTTTTCAGGTATTGACCTCTGCGCCCAACCGGTTTGCCGTTCCTGAGGCACACTCGCCACCTTGTTTCACTCCGCGAGTTCTGTCCATGTCATACGCCATTCTTAAAACCCTGCACCTGCTCGCCATCATCGTCTGGATTGGCGGCATGGTGTTTTCCCACTTCTTTTTGCGCCCGGCTACAGGGGCGCTGGAGCCTGCTGTGCGCGTGCCCTTGATGCATGCGGTGCTTGGTCGCTTTTTTGGCGCCGTGTTGGCGGCCATTGCGATCACGCTGGCCACTGGCTTGTGGATGATTGGCCAGGTGGCCAAGCAGGTAGTTCAGGCCGGCGGGCATTTCAGCATGCCGCTGGAGTGGACCATCATGGCCACGTTAGGTATTGTGATGATGCTGATTTTTGGGCATATCCGTTTTGGTTTGTACAAGCGCCTGAGCCGCGCTGCGCAGGCGCTTGACTGGCCTGCCGGTGCCGCAGCGCTGGGGCAAATCCGCACCTGGGTGCTGGTGAACCTGGCCATGGGTGTGCTGATTGTGCTGGTGACACTGATCGGTGTGCCACGCTAAACGCCCGGCATGAATCCTGACGCGCAGCATTTGTGGCGCGCCCCGCGTTGGGCGCTGGCGGTGCTGCTGGCCACGCTGGGCATGCTCGGGCCGTTTTCCATTGATACCTATATTCCGGCGTTTGCCGGCATTGCCAGCTCGCTCGACGCCACGCCGCTGCAAATGCAGCAAACGCTCTCAGCCTACCTGTTCGGCTTTGCTTTCATGAGCCTGTTTCATGGCGCGCTGTCTGACAGCGTGGGGCGTCGGCCGGTGGTGCTGTGGGGGCTGGCGGCGTTCACGCTGGCCTCGATGGGTTGCGCGCTGTCGCAAAGCATTGGCCAATTGGTGTTTTTCCGGGCGATGCAGGGGCTCACCACCGGGGCTGGTATTGTGGTGTCGCGCGCTGTGGTGCGCGACATGTTTTCACCAGCGCAGGCGCAAAAGGTGATGAGCCAGATCACCATTTACTTTGGCGTGGCGCCCGCCGTTGCGCCAATGATTGGCGGAGTTTTGTTTGCGCTGTTGGGCTGGCACAGCGTGTTCTGGTTTTTGACGGCGGTGGGCGTGGTGCTGTGGGTTGCCAACTACAAACTGCTGCCCGAAACCCTGCATGTGAGCCAGCGCCAGCCGCTCAAGGTCAGCAACTTGCTGCAGGGCTATTGGAAACTGGGGCTCGATCCGCGCTTTTTGCTGCTGGCGCTGGCCAGTGGCGTGCCGTTCAACGGCATGTTTTTGTACGTGCTGTCGGCACCGGTGTTTTTGGGCGAGCATCTGGCGCTGGCGCCTACGCAGTTTTTCTGGTTCTTCATCATCGTCATCAGCGGCATCATGAGTGGTGCCTTGGCCAGTGGCCGCATGGCCGGGCGGCTCGCGCCCAAGCATCAGATCAAATACGGCTTTGCCATCATGCTCGGCATTGCGCTTATCAACCTGCTTGCCAACGTGCTGTTTGACGCGCATGTGGCGTGGGCTATTTTTCCAGTGGCGATTTTTGCCTTTGGCTGGGCCATGATGGTGCCGGTGATCACGCTGCTGGTGCTTGACCTGCACCCCGACCGGCGCGGCATGGCATCGAGCCTGCAGGCCTTCATTGGCGCCAGTGCCAACGGTGTGGTGGCTGGCGTGATTTCACCGCTGGTCATGCACTCCACCGTGGGTCTGGCGGCCGCTTCGCTGGCCATGCTGTCGGTGGGGCTGCTGGCATGGCTCTGGCTGCACCACCGCTGGCCAGTTATTGGCCGGATCATTGAGCACCCGGTGGGGTGAGCTAACCGATTTACACCCTGAAAACCCGCAGCTTCAGACCCTTGATGGCTGAAAAGTGCTTGCCGGTGGCACTTAACAAAACCAGGTTGTGCGACAAGGCTGTCGCGGCGATCAGCGCATCAGCCAGATAAAGACTGTGCGACAAAGCGTACTGCTCCACCAATTCACAGGCCAGGTCACTGATGATGTGGGTGACCGGCAGCATGTCATGGTCGTTTGACTTGAACGCCCGCTGCATCACCTTGAGTTCTGCTTTGTTGCGGCACCCTTGCACCAATTCCATGTAGGAAATGGCCGAGATATAGCTGTCGCTGATGTTATTGACTGCCGTGGCAGCCTGAAGGTTGCCGCGCGCAAACCAGATCAACACATCAGAGTCGATGAGCACGCCGTGGGTTGCCACCAAAGGAGCCGCCATCAGAAGCGCGGCCTGCGAAGCGCTTGCACATAGGCCGTGGGGTCAGCCATGTCTGCACGGTCAGCCCATAAACCGGCCAGTTCTGCCAGGCGCTGCGTCTGGGTTGCATGATGGGTCGGGGTTTGCTGGTCCAAAAACTGGTCCACAGCCAACCGGATCAACTCACTTTTAGAGACAGCGGCGCGCCGGGAGGCGGCCGAGAGTCTTTTTTGTTGGGTCTCTGTGAGGTAAATTTGCGTGCGAGCAAGCGGCTGATGGATTTGCATGATGTACAAATTGTACATTCAACTCGGGCGGTGGCTAGTGCCTCGACCAACGGCACGCTGGCGTTAAACCTGTTAGAGCAGCTTGCTGTGTGTTCCCGTGCGAATGAGCGCATTAAGCCCATATAAATATATGGCTTTAAGTATGAAGCTAAGCTAGCATTCAAGCATGACGCAAACAAAGTTTGAGCGGGACGAGAAAAAGGATGTCGAAAATCAGCGCAAGCATCACGTCTCTTTTCAGGTCGCTCAAATGGCGTTCGCAGACCCGCACCGTGTGATAGCCCGTGACCTTGGCCATAGTAGCGAAGCAGAAGAACGTTTTTACTGTTTTGGCAAAGTGGGTGGGGGCATTCTCACGGTGCGGTTCACGTATCGAAAGAAATTGATTCGGCTAATTGGTGCCGGTTATTGGCGTAAAGGAAAGGCTGTTTATGAACAAGAAAATCATCTACACGGATGAACCGTTGGGCGACCTGGAGGTGATTGCTGATTTTCTGCCTGCCCCTGCTGAACTGGCGTTTCGTGAGGAGGGTGTGAAAGTGACGCTGGCGTTGAGCAAGAGCAGTGTTGATTTTTTCAAATCCGAGGCCTCAAAACACCAAACCCAATACCAGCGCATGATTCGGCGCTTGCTTGACTCTTACGTAGAAGCGCAAGGTAGGCGCACAGTTAGGGCAAAGCGGACGCCGCGTAAGACAGCGTCCATGTAATTCAATTCAAACCACCAGGCGCGGCAGTTTAAAAAAACTTGCGGACGAATTTATGAGTTGTAAAAGTGGTGAAAGTCATAAGTACGAATCTAGCCTTCAGCCGTGAATTTGGCCCGACTAATTCAGTACTTTAGTCAAGGCTGCAAAAACGCCGACTGCTGCAAAAATGGCGGTGATGGTCCAACGTTGGGACTCGGCGATGGCTTTGATTAGTTCGGTTTTCATCTCGGCCATTTCTTTGCGCAAGACACCTACATCCTTACGCACCGCTTCCACATCACCGTGTGTTGCAAGTTGCGTTGCGTGCAGCGCAAAGCGCTTGTCAATTTCACGATTGATAGACTCAACTGCCGCCTTGGCATTTTCTGGTGGAACGCCTGCGTTGATAAAGGCGCTGTAAATTTCAAGTTCCATGCATTTCAGTTTAGTGCATAGAGGGAATAAATTTGCCAACCCTGCTAAAAAACCCCGCCGGGCGCGCGTGACGCAGCAACCGCTGCCCTTTATGGAATTTTCGCTGGAGAAGGCGCCGTATGACGCGATAGTGCCTTGGCAACACGGCAGTGCAAACCAACGCCTTTGCCGAACGAGCAAGAGGGCCAAGAGCAGCCGCTGCATTGAGTGCATTTTTTTGAGCCATGAGCTTTTGCACTGGCTCGCCGTCGGGGCCGACATACATCTGATGCAGCTTGCCAGCGGGCTCTGTAGTTCTTTCACGACACTGCGCATGTTTTCCCAATTGCAGCGGCCAGACCTCTTAATGCGCTTCTTGTTTGTCTTGAACTGACTGGTTTCCTTGAGCGCCCTGGACATGCTAAAGCTCAAAAGTTGTCAAGAAACGCTTCCGTTACCTTGCTGGTCTTGGATGCCTTGATGGCCGCCAGTGTTGTAGCGCTGGGACCAGGCACGTCTATGGGGAGGCCGCCTTTTTCGACAATACTTCGCAGGAATAAGCGAATGGCGGTACTCACGTCCAGGCCAAATGCCATTTCTGCGCTTACGCCGACTTTGCCTTTGAGAAGTAAGTTGACGCATGGGGGCCGTCACGGCGTGAACAAAAACCGCAGATTCTAAAAAAACTGCTTGGCAAAATTGGCAATGGCCACCGCCAACAGCACACCCACCATCCACTTCAGCAGGGATGCCTCGTGGTCGAGTTTGGCTTCCAGGCGCGCCACGTCGACCTTGGTTGCCAGCGTTGTATCAAGCGCTTCGGCAAAAACATCCTTTTGTGCTTCTGCGAACGCTTGCGCTTGCGCGTCGCTCATGCCGGCACTTTTGAGCCGATTGGCGAACTTCAAGGTGTCGAAGGTGATTGAGCTCATGGCGCGCAGTTTAACAGCCAGAAAAAATTTTGCGCACTGCTTCCACATCACCGTGTGTGGCAAGCTGCGTTGCGTGTAGCGCAAATCGCTTATCGCAAGCAGGTTTATCCACAATCAATTCACGCCGCCAGGCGCTGTACCTTGGGCAGGCCGGTCTGGCGAACCTGCCAGAGGTCAAACGCTTGCTGTAGGTTCAGCCAGAATTCAGCGCTGGTCTGAAGCGCAGCGGCCAGTCGACAAGCCATTTCTGTGCTTATGCCGGCTTTGTCGTGAGAAGTTTCGAAAAAGCCTGGCGCGACACACCTGTGCGTAGCGCAACTTCTGTCGCCGACATATTCATAGGCAAATACTCGCGCAAGACTTCACCTGGATGGGGCGGGCTATTCAGGGTCGTCATGGCGTGATGAAAACCAAGGAACTTGGGGTCAAAAAAAGCCTGAAAAAATAGTGCCACTAATTCAGTACTTTTGTCAAAGCAGCAAAGATACCTACGGCAGCGAACATGGCGGTGATGGTGCAGCGTTGCGATTCTGCGATGGCTTTAATGAGATCGGTCTTTAATTCTGCTAAATCTGTCTTCGTTGCCAATGCATCTGCATGCAAAGCATAACGTTTGTCAATCGCCTCATTGAGTTCCTCCGCGAACGCGGCCGCGTCGGCATCGTCAGCGCCAAGCTTGCGAAAGGTTTTAAATACGACGGCGTCAATGCTCATGAGGGGCTCCAAATATGAAAACCAGTTTAGCACCCAGCCAAAAGCCTCACCAGATTTCCTGGCTGAGGGCTCGCCGCATTTCTTTAAGCAAAGCGCTTATCGCTATCAGGTTTATCCACAATCAATTCAAGCCGGCAGCCGCTGCACCTTGGGCAGGCCGGTCTGGCGAATCTGCCACAGGTCAAACGCTTGCTGCATGTTCAGACAGAATTCAGCGCTGGCGCAGCAGCCAGCCGAAAAGCTATTTCTGCGCTTACGCCGGCTTTGCCGCTGAGCAGTTTCGAAAAAGCCTGGCGCGACACACCAATGCGCAGCGCGACTTTTGTCACAGACATATCTGCAGGTAGATACTCGCGCAAGACTTCACCTGGATGGGGCGGGTTATGCAGGGTCATCATGGTGTAAATCTCATTTTGAAATCACTCAGCCATTAAAAAACCCCGCCGGGTTGCCCAGGCGGGGTTTTTGAGGTTTTAACCGTCAGCTGACTTGCGCCAGCGTCAGATTAGAACAGGTGGACAACGCCAACCGCAAACTTGTCTGTCTGTGTGTTGTCAATAGTAACGCCCTGATCCTTAGATGATTCGATTTCTGTGTAGGCGTAAGCACCGTACAACTTGGTGCGCTTGGACAGTTGGTAAGTCGCTGCCAATGTGTAACCATTGCTGTCCAGCGAATTGCCGTTGCCAAAATCGGATTGCGAGTCAGCATAACCAGCCCAGAGGGTGGTAGCCGGACCGACCGGAACGCTCACGCCCACGTTGAACTCGTCGTCTTCTTGGTTTGCAGCACCGGCGAGGTCATTCTCAACCTTTTGGTAACCGCCAGTGATTTTGGCCATACCAAAGTCATAGCTTGCACCAACCATGTTGTAGCTGAGTTCGTCTTGCGGGGCACCGACAGTAGCTTGTGCCAGCTTTCGTTGCTGGTAGCCGTAACCGACCAGTAAAGGACCAGCTTTGTACATGACGTTCAAGCTGTAAGTGTCGGTGGAGTCACCACCCGCATTATCAGGTGACAGGGTGTCATTTTCACCCAAACCGACCAAACCCGACACGGTAAAGCCGCTGAAAGAGGGAGAGTCATAGCGGATCGAATTGCTGGCGCGGGTGACACCTTGAACAAGGCCAGCGCCATACACTGTCTCAGCGTCAAGGTTGGCATTGCCAATCATGGCGGTCGAAGCATATATGGCGTAGTAGGGGGTGTATTGACGGCCCAGATTGACGGTACCGAAACCGCCCGACAAGCCCACTGTGGCGTTGCGTTCAAACAAACTCTGACCTTTACCAATTGCGCCGGTATCAATATTGAAGTTGCTTTGCAGGTTGAAATTGGCTTTCAAGCCGCCGCCCAGGTCTTCAGTGCCCTTGATCCCCCAGTAGGTGGTGTTGAAAGTAGATGAATTCACCACAGTTTGCGACTGCGATGGTTTTACATTCAGTGGATTATTGCTCGAAACTTCTGTGTCGATGTAGCCAACAGCGGCGTCAAGACGGCCAAACAAGGTCACCGAAGATTGGGCCATGGCGGCGCCGGAAGCGGCCAGAACGGCCAATGCGATCAGGGATTTTTTCATTTCAAATTTCTCCAAGGTTAAACATGAGGCCCTGAAACCAACGTGCTTCAGGACCCAGAGCCAACCTCCTGTTGTAGGAAGTTAGACGCTATTGCAACAGATAGCTGGTGCTTTCGCCCCAAAATGGTCTTTAAACTTGCGCATGATTGGTGCATTTGTGGTGGCTGTGCAACAAATTAAAACAGAACCAAATGCTCGACCTCATTCAACGGCGCAGCCGCTTGATAAAAAAACCGCCCGGAGGCGGCTTGGGTTGGCGCGGTAGCGCCGTAGCGTGGGCAGTCGCCAACGGGTGTTGGCGCTCAGAAGCTGTGTCGAATGCCCAAGGCCAGTGCCTCGCTCGTGGCATCATCCGCAGATGGTTGGGTTTCGCTGCTGTAGGTGTAGCCCCCATAAAGGTAGGTGCGCTTGGACAGGGTATAGGTGGCGGCGATGGCATAGCCCTCGCGCTCGGCCTCAAACACATTGGCGGGTTGGCTGTCGTCAGACTTGGCGTAGCTGACTGACACCACCATGGCTGGGCTTAGCGGAATGTCGGCGCCGATTTGCCACTCGCTGGCCTCCACCCCGGGCAGGCTGCCCACGTTGTCGGCTTTGGCGTAAATCAGCTTGGTCGTCAGTATGTTGAAGTCGTACGAAGCCCCCAGCATGGCAAAGCTGGCGTTATCGGGTACGCCAATGGTTTCTTCCTCCTGGTAGCCCAACTGTGCCGCGAGCGGGCCCCCGGCGTAAGACAACGACACGCTTCGGACCGAAGGGTTCGTCGTGCTGTCTTCGTCCAGGCTGTAACTGACGGCACCGGTGAAACCTGCTATCTCGGGGGAGGTGTAGCGCAAACCGTTGGTGGGTCGGTCGATGTACTCAACGCTTTTGAAAACCCGATAAACCGGGGCCAGCGCAGCGGAGTCGAAAATGGCGTTCGAAGCCCCGGTGATGTCGTCGTAGGCGCTCCAGACTTTGCCGATCTGAATTTCACCAAAGTTGCCTGACAAGCCCACCCAAGACTGACGGTCGAACGCCTGCGAGCCGGTGCTTTGCCCGGTGTAGGCACCCGCCGCGCCGGAGTCGATTTCAAACCCCTGCTCCAGGGCAAAGTTGGCTCTCAGACCACCGCCCAGGTCTTCCGAGCCTTTCAGGCCCCAGTAAGATTCGTCGATGCCGCCGCTGCCGATAGCCGTCTGCGACGTGGTGGCGCCAGCGCCGTTATCGGTGCGTAAACCGCCAAACCAGACATCGAGTTCCCCATAAGCTGAGACCGATGACTGGGCCAAAGCCGCCCCAGTGGCCGCCAGAACGGCCAACCCCACTAAACTTTTCTTCATGATGAATCCTTTAAGGTTAAGCAAAATGACGTCGCGTTCAATGCGCGCGTTATTGACCGTCCGGTGAATAAGCAGACGCTGGCTCGCCCCAGACAACGGTGGCGGATTGCGTCGTTTGGCCAGATGCGCTGAGCGATGCCAACAAGGCCTTGCGCTCAGCGGCACGCATGGCGGACTCGCTGAAAGCAAAGGTGCTCGCTTTGGTGGCGGCAGTGGTTTGATGCGCCGCAGTGGCGCGGGACTGATGAGCGCTGGTGGTGTTGTTGACGCCGGGCTCGTACCGGATGCCCTTATATTCCGCGGAGGCTGCAAAGCTTGTGGCAACCAGGGCGGTGGCGATAAGTAGGGATTTCATGATGCTTCCTTTCTGGTGTGTGACATTGCACCGTGCCATGTCATCACATAGTTAGTCGCATCGCATTTCAAAAACGTGACAACTTTTTTTGTGGACCCTGCGGTGGGCGAGCGTTGAAGCAAAAAAAAGCCACCCGAAGGTGGCTTTTTTCAAGTGTGCGCAGCGACTGAAGCCCGATCAGGCTCCAGAGCTGGCAATGTGATTAGAAGCGGTGATTGATACCCACTGCAAACAGGCTTGTGTCGACGTCGCCAACAGCTGTTTCCGTGGTCACTGCTTGGTAGCCACCATACAAGAAGGTGCGCTTGGACAAGGTGTAGGTTGCACCAATACCGTAGCCATCACGAGATTCTTCAAACACGCCAGCGGGATTACTGTCGTCTGACTTGGCATAGCTCACAGACACCACAACCACCGGTCCAACCGGAAAGTCTGCACCGATTTGGTAATCAGTAGCGTCGTAGCCTGCTTGGTTGCCGATACTGGTTGCCTTGCCGTAGTTAGCCATCACCTTAGCAACACCAAAGTCATACGAGCCCCCCAAGCGCACCACGCTGTAGTCATCGGGCAATAAGGCTGTATTGTCGATGTCTTCGGTTTGATAGCCCAACTGGACAGCCACGGGGCCTGCACCGTAGGTAAGGTTCAACGATGTCACGCTTGCGGCACCAACAGCATTTTCGTCCAAGCTGTAGCTGATGGCACCACTGAAACCGCCAAAATCAGGCGCTTGGTAAAAAATGGTGTTGTTGGGACGCGATATGTAGTTTGCGCTGGCAAAAAGGTCATTGGGAGCGCCAACACCGTACATTGGTGACAAAGCAGAATCAAAAAGCGCATCAGACGCACCGCTAATGTCATCAAACGGTGTGGTTGTGCGGCCGACACGCACTTCACCGAAACCACCCGAGAAGCCAACCCAGGACTGACGCGCGAAGGCGAGCGTGGCATCACCAGCTGCGCCAGTATCAGATTCAAAAGCTTGTTCCAAGTTGAAATGGGCCTTTAGACCACCACCCAAGTCTTCAGAACCCTTCAGACCCCAACGATTTGTATTCACGCCACCGCTGTCCAACAGCGTTGTCGATGTCGCACCGTCATCTAGCGAACCGACCCACAGGTCAAGAATACCGTAAACGGTGACAGACGATTGGGCAAACGAGGCACCCGAAGCAGCGAGCACTGCCAAAGCAACTAAACTTTTTTTCATGAAAACTCCTAAAGTTAAAAAATCAAAACACCATTTATGGTGAGTTTTGAAATAGCGAAAAAACTTCACATGACTGATTTCACCATGAAGGCGCTGTTAAAGCACCAACAGGGTGGGTTGAATGCAAATAACGTGCCTCTTTAAGCCA
>Ga0210044_10010885_pt1 | contig 10723 bp, 9 predicted proteins | sample CryGey13umfilter_2_FD_183959 | JGI IMG/M metagenome (GOLD analysis project Ga0210044, IMG submission 183959) | Groundwater microbial communities from aquifer in Utah, USA - Crystal Geyser 4/9/14 3 um filter (SPAdes) (version 2) | ecosystem: Environmental > Aquatic > Deep subsurface > Groundwater...
CTTTCAAACATCTTAATGGTTTTTGTTCTCTTCAAATGACCATTAGTCCAAACCTTCCTTGGCCAAAAATTCTCGATCTTTCACCTCCCAAAACTTGGAATCCAGGCCCCCAAAAGTGAACGGTTACTTTTTTTTAGGTATAGAGATAATTTTATATATGTTAAATTTAGCTTGTATTAGTAAAATAATTTTTTTTTTGAGAAAAAATTAAAAATCTGCCAAAAGTTGTTGACAAAATTAGTTTTTTAAGCTATAATTTGGGGTTCTGGTTGGGAAATTAATAGGAGAGCGGAGATCGTCAATGAACGCTCTTCTAACTCCGATCTCCGATTTCACATCCAGTCTCGCGCAGAAGAGAGAAATTTTTCTTTCGTCTGCGTTTCCGGTCTTTAAAAAAGAATAAAAGCTTTAGGCTATAGGCCTTAGGCTTTAGGTTCTTGAAGACGCGGAAGGCAGACGAGTAACTTGTTTTTTTTGAAAGGGAGGAAGATGAGAAGACAGTTTTTTGCGATAGTGTTTGTGGTGGTTTTTCTGGCAGCTCTGGTCGGATGTGGTTCGTCCACTGTTTATGATGACACGTGGTACGGAATCTCGACCCCGACCTGCACGCCGACGGTTGTGCCGGATGCGGATGAGACCAGCACTCCAGGAGACAACTCCGCTCAGAATCCGCCGGATGGGGACGATGATTCGTCGGAGCCACCTTCGGGTGGCGATGATGATGACTCGACCCCGGCTCCGTCGGTCACTCCGTCGCCGACTCCGGTCAGTCCGACGGCCACGCCGGTTCCGGTCACCCCGTCGCCCACAATCGAGGAGCCGACCGAGGCTCCTGTCACACCAACCCCGATCACGACCCCTACCCCAACTCCGGCTCCTGTTGATGTCGATGCGGATGATGATGGTGCCTTCGATTCAGTCGACTGCGACGACGAGGACGCCAGCGTCTATCCGGGTGCGGTAGAGGTCTGTGAGGATGGGATCGATCAGGACTGTGATGGGGAGGACGAAGAGTGTTCCCCAACAGAGACTCCGGTTAGTCCGACGGCCACGCCGGTTCCGGTCACCCCGTCGCCGACACCGGCTCCGACTCCAGTTCCTCCTGCTGACTATGATGGTGACGGGTACTCGGTGGAGCGTGGGGATTGTGACGATTCGGACGCGGCGACCTACCCCGGAGCAACGGAGGTCTGCGATAGCAAGGATAATGACTGTGACGGTTCCATTGACAACGGAGCCGGAAACGTCACTTTCTATCACGATGCGGATGGAGACGGGTATGGGGTTTCGAGCTCAACCACGCAGGCCTGTGCGAAGCCGGACGGATACGCAAGCGTCGCGGGCGACTGTGACGACGAGGATGCGACCGTGTACCCCAATGCGCCGGAGCTCTGCGACGGCATGGACAGCGACTGCGATGGCGTTTCCTCTGATGAAGATTGCGACAGCGACGGCTTTACGGCCAAGTTGGACTGTGATGACGAGGACGCCGCGATCCATCCAGGAGCCGCCGAGACCTGCGACGCGGTCGATGAGGACTGCGACGGAGAGGCTGACGAGGGGCTCAATATCACGCAGTACCCGGACGCTGATGGGGATGGTTACGGAAATCCCAGCTTTAAGATCACAACTGATTGTGCGTTGCGTGTAAAACATGTGACAAACGATCAGGATTGTGATGATGAGGATGGGTCGGTCTACCCCGGAGCCCTCGAGCTCTGCGACCAGCAAGACAATGACTGCGACGGATCCATCGACGAAAACGTCTCGACTACTACCTGGTATCGGGATGCGGACGGGGACGGATACGGAGCAGCCAGTGTCACCCAGTCGGCTTGCGCCCAGCCGGTTGGTTACGTAAGTGTTTCGGGCGATTGTAATGATTCCGATGCAGCCATCCATCCCGGAGCTACGGAGGTTTCGGACGGGGTGGACAATGACTGCGATGGGATCGTCGACGAAGGAACCTCGAGCGGGGACGACGATGGTGACGGGAAGTCTGAAGCCGCGGGCGACTGCGATGATGATGACCCAACCATCTACCCTGGCGCTTCTGAGATCTGCGATGGGCAGGACAATGACTGTGATCTGCAGATCGACGAGGAGGGGGTGGGGACGACCTACTACCAGGACGCGGACGCAGACGGGCTGGGCAATCTAAGCAAGACGGTTACAACCTGCGCTGTAAAGCCAACGGGTTACGTAACCAATAGCAAGGATTGCGACGATGCGGATGAAGACATCGGTCAGGCGGATGCGTACGGCTTCTGCCAGAGTGTCTGGATCGAGACCAGTTCTGTTTGTGTCTCCCCGGTTCTGTTCTCGCAGGGATCGGTCTACCAGTCGAATCCGGCCTATGTGCTCGGTTACGGGGGAAGCTTGAACTGGTGTCTTCAGGATACCTTCAAGTTGACCCCAAGGTCGGATCGGGCTTTCTGCTGGGACATGTCGGCAGTGGCAACCGGAGACTACGAATTCACACTCGTGAGCTCGTTGGGATCTGGTGGCCAGGCCTTGTCGACAGGATCATGCTCGACCGCAGATTTCGTCTGGATTCAGAACGGCAGTGTTTGTATAGACAACGCCGGTTCTGAGGTCGCTGATGATTTCTGTGCCGAGCAGGGCTCGGCCAGCTCCTTCCTGTTTGCGGTTCGCAAAGACGCCAGCGGGAACATCGTTCCCAATGGCGACTACTACGCGGACTGATCTCGGCCCACCCGTTGTACGGAACGGTTTCAAACCGTTCCCTACGACCCCAACCTCGGGCCAAATCCAAAACGACACACCTCTTCGAAAGGGGTGTGTTTTGTTTTTAAGAATAGATTGCTTCGACCGGCTCAGCCGGCCTTCGGTCGCTAGCGCTCCCTCGCAAAGACGGGTTAGAACCTGGCCTTGCAAAGACGTTACTGTCCAAATGGATCCATGGCAAAAATAGTTTTACTTTCTGCTTCTGAAATAATTTTTTTATTTTGCAAAATTTCTACAAGTGAACAAAGTTTACGATCTTCTTTACGTGTTAAAACAACTAGATCTCCTCGAAGATCTGCAAGTTTATCATCTATATGATCAAAAATTTCATGTTTTGTTTTTGCTAAATCTTGTTTAAATTCATGTTTTGTTTTTGCTAAATCTTGTTTAAATTCATGTTTTGTTTTTGCTAAATCTTGTCTTAATACACCAAGATCTTGTTTTAATTCATTAAATTCTTCATGTGTTACCGCATGATCCTTAATAAAGGATACCATCTCTAAAATGTCCTGTATTGCTCTTGAGTCGGTCATAGAAAAAAGAATTAAGAATAAAGAAGCTTTATATCTTGTAGTATAGAGACAAATTTTAGTAAGTCAAATTTTTCTATTTTCTCCTTTTTTGTTATAATTTTCTTTCATATTTATGAGTGAAAAATCGATTTTGGGCCATGGAAAAATTATTGAGTTTCTTAATAAAGCAATAAAGCAGGGAACACTTTCCCACGCCTATCTTTTTGTTGGCATGGATTCAGTTGGTAAAACAACAGTAGCAGAATGGTTTATTGAAACATTAATTAATAATAATGTAGGGAACGGTTTAAAACCGCTTTCTACGACACATCCAGATGTATTTATTTTAGAACGTCTAGTTGATGAAAAGGGAAAAGAAAAAAATGTGATTACAGTTGAGCAAGTGCGCGAACTTCGCCATCAGCTTTCTCTTTCTTCATTTTTAGGTGGCTATAAAATTGCTTTTTTAAAAGAAGCCGCTTATTTAAATACACAATCTAGCAATGCGCTTTTAAAAATTTTGGAAGAGCCCCCAGAAAAAACTATTTTTATTTTACGAGCCAGAAATACCAAAGAGCTTCCAGCAACCATTGTTTCGCGTTGTCAGGTTTTGCGTTTTTCTTTAGTTTCTCAATCGCTAATTGAGCAAGCTCTTGAAAAAGAGGGAATAGAATCAAAAGAAGCACATTTAATCAGCCGGCTTTGCCAGGGTATGGTAGGAATAGCTTTTTCATTTATTGAAAACAAAAATGCTTGGCAGGATTATCAAGAATCTTTTTTTCAATTTATAGATTTACTTAAAAGCGCGCCATATAAACGGTTTTCATTACTTCTTCAAAAACTTCCTAAAGATGAACTAAATCAAAAAGCGCAAGCTTTAGAAATTCTTGATCAGTGGGAAAGTTTTTTGCGTGATATTATTTTGACTCGCGTGGGAGTAAGTGAACTTCAAAGAAATGATTTTTCTGGCACAGGTATTGAAACTTCTATTAGTTCATTTCCTGTTGTTATATGGAAACAGGCTCTTGATTGTTTGCGCTATGTGCGCCAAATGATTTCTCAAAATGCAAACCCATTGCTTGGGCTTGAGAGAATTGTTTTAAGTTTGCCAGTAATAAAGATTTAATTACTAATTTCCCTATGTCCTCTTTTCAACGATCTATTTTTCTTATCCCCATTATTTTTCTTTTCCTTGGGGCTGGTTGTTTACCCACTAAACAAACTGGTCGGGATGGCGGAATATTTAAATCAACAGATCAAGGGAAAACTTGGAATCAAAGCGCTTTATTTCCAAGTATAAAAGGTGTGGGAAATTTAGGAGGAGCAGATATTGAAACAATGATTATGGATCCATCAGATAATCTTGTTTTTTATATTGGCACCAAAGAGGATGGTTTATTTTATAGTTATGATGGGGCAAATAGCTGGCAACGTCCACGCGATACAAATCTTACTTCTGGTTTTATTCCCTCGGTTGCGGTTGATACAAAAAATGTTTGTACAGTATATGTGCTTAAAAATCAATATGTTTATAAAACTATTGATTGTGGACGCAGTTTTGAGCGTATTTATGATGAGGTTAGATCAAAAGTAGTTCCTACAAAAATAGCAGTTGATTGGTATAATCCTTCTCATGTTTATTTAGGACTTTCCAATGGAGATGTACTTAAGAGTACAAATGAGGGACGCGCTTGGACACAAATACTTACCGCAAAAAAAGAAATTGTTGAAATTATTATTAGTCATGCGGATAGTCGAAAGGTGCTTATAGGAACAAAAAGTGAAGGTTTTTTTGTAAGTTTAGATGCAGGTCAAACATGGAAATCGCTTGAACAAGATTTGGAACCTTTTAAAAATGCTGATATGGTGTATGACGTTTCACAGAATATGACTGGAAGTGTTATGGTAGCGGCTACAGGTTTTGGGCTTCTTCGTAGCCAAGATCAGGGGCAAAGCTGGGAGCAAATTAAATTAGTAACTTCTCCAGGTCAGGTGATTATTCGTTCGGTTGCTATTGATCCTAAGAACGAAAAAATTCTCTATTATGTTAGTGGATCGACTTTTTATAAAACCATAGATGCAGGTATTACTTGGGATACACGCAAGCTTCCAAGTACTCGGTCGGTTTCATCAATGATTATTGATACCAAGGATTCGTCTATGATTTATTTAGGCATGAAACTTTTTGAAGAACAAAAGAAAGGATTATAATTTTATTTTTTATGCATCGATTTTTACTTGAACAAAAACCAGTCTTTAGCCAAGTCCTTGATTGGACTCATAACGAAATTCAACAAATTCGAACAGGTCGAGCACATCCGGGCCTTGTGGAATCAATTCCAGTTGAAGCCTATGGATCAACTATGGAAATGAAAGGTGTGGCTTCGATAAATAGTTTAGATGCGCGTACACTTGCTATTGAACCATGGGATAAAACTTTGCTTAAAGCTATTGAAAGCAGTATTCAAAAAGCAGATATTGGCATTCAACCTGTTGTTGATGGATCAATGATCCGATTAACAGTTCCAGCACTTACAGAGGAAACACGACGACAAATGGTCAAGCTTATGAAAGAACGTTTAGAAGAGGGAAAGGTTCGAATACGGTCGGTTCGTGAAAAAACTCGTGAACAAATTCTAAACATGGAAAAAGTAAAAGAAATAAATGAAGATGAAAAATTTAAACTTTTTGAAGAGCTTGATGAAATGACACGCCAGATGATTGAGGAAATTGAACAAATGGGTAAACAAAAAGAAGAAGAAATCATGACTATTTAATCTATGTCTGTTACTTTAGAAACCATGGTTCAACTTGCAAAAAAACGCGGATTTGTTTTTCCGTCTTCTGAAATTTATGGCGGATTTTCTGCTATTTATGATTACGGTTCCTTAGGAGTTGAACTTGCTAGTAATATAAAAAATTTTTGGTGGAAAACCATGGTTCAAATGCGTGAAGATATTGTTGGGCTTGACTCAAGTATTTTTATGCATCCACGTGTGTGGGAAGCCAGTGGGCATGTCAGTGGATTTTCAGATCCTTTAGCTGAATGTAAGAAATGTCATACACGTTCACGTGTTGATCATCTTCTTGAAGATATTGGTGTAAGCGCTGATGAGAAAATGTCTGAGCAGGAAATTCAAAATCTTTTTAATGATCATATCGCTCAAATTAATTGTACAAAATGTGGATCATCAGATTTTTCACAGGCTCATAAATTTAATCTTCTTGTCAAAGCAAATTTAGGAAATTTTACAAATGACTGGACAAAAGAGCCGGCTTACTTGCGTGGAGAAACTTGTCAGGGTATTTATATTAATTTTAAAAATGTTCTTGATTCCACTCATATTAAAATTCCATTTGGCATTGCCCAAATTGGTAAAGCTTTTCGTAATGAGATTACGGCCAGGCAATTTATATTTCGTACGCGTGAATTTGAGCAAATGGAAATGCAGTATTTTACTCGTCCTGAGGATGAAATGGTTCTCTATGAAGTTTTGCGAGAAGCACGTTTTCAATATTATATTGATCTTGGAATTGATCCAAAAAATCTTCAGTGGCATAAGCACGACAGATTAGTTTTTTATGCCAAGCAAGCATATGACATTGAATATAATTTTCCATTTGGTTTTAAGGAACTTGAAGGTATTCATGCCCGTGGTGATTATGATTTAAGTCAGCATATGAAATTTTCTGGTCAGGATCTTACCTATTTTGATGAAGAAAAAAAAGAACACTATACACCTCATATAATTGAATCTTCAGTTGGAGTTGGTCGAACGTTGCTTGCAGTTCTTTGCGATGCTTATTACGAAGAAGAAGTACGAGGGGAAACACGTGTGGTTCTTAAATTAAAACCAATGCTCGCCCCCTTTAAAATAGCAGTTTTACCACTTTCCAAAAAACTAGAGCTTACAAGTGTTGCCAGAGAAATAGCTTCTTTACTTCGACCCTACTGGATGATTGATTATGATGAAACTCAATCAATTGGTAAACGCTACCGACGACAAGATGAAATTGGAACCCCTTATTGTGTAACCATTGATTTTGAATCATTAAATGATAAATGTATTACCATCCGTGATCGTGACACCATGCAGCAGGATCGTATTCATAAAGACGAACTTGTTTCTTATTTCAAAGAAAAATTAAGTATGTGTCATTAAAGATTCTATGTCTTTTGTAAAACAATTAAAAAATGGTTTACGTATTCACTTACTTCCACTTGAAGGAACTCAAACCACAACAGTTCTTGTTTTATGTAAAGTTGGTTCGCGTTATGAAGGAGAGTCTTTACGGGGTGTTTCTCATTTTATTGAGCACCTTATGTTCAAGGGGACTAAAAAACGACCATCTGCTATAAAAATAAGCCGCTTGCTTGATGAGATTGGAGCTGAATTTAATGCTTATACAGGAAAAGATCTTACAGGATATTATATTAAAACCGAAAGTCATCACCAGAAACTCGGAGTCGAGCTTTTGCATGATATGCTTGCTCATTCATTATTTAAACCATCGGAAATGAATCGTGAGCGTAAAGTAATTTTAGAAGAGATTCACATGTATCATGATAATCCACTTATGCATGTGGATGAGCTGCTTGAAGAAACATTGTTTGCTAGTAGTACGCTTGGGTGGGAGATTGCTGGAACAACTCAAAGTATTGAGTCTATGAAGCGTCAAGATTTATTTGATTTCCAAGATACTTATTATACGCCATCACGAATGGTGGTTGTGGTTGCTGGTAAAATTGATCCAACTTTGTCGTCATTTTTAGAACGAACATTTGGCACTCTTAAATCGAAAAAAGACACCATCAAAGATTTTGTTCCATTTTCTTTGGATAAATGGGAAAAAGGATTACGAATGAACATTCAATTTAAAGACACCAAACAAATTCAGTTAGCTATTGGATTTCCTGCTTTTGGTATGAAAGACTCACGTGTGCCAGCTGCTAAACTATTAGCACTTATAGTAGGTGGCGCAATGAGTTCGCGGTTATTTCTTTCTGTACGCGAACGCCAAGGGCTTGCTTATATGATTAGATCAGGATTTGAAACTTATGAGGATACTGGTTTTTTTTGGATTCAAGCTGGGCTTGATAAAACACGATTTACTTTAGCATTACAAACAATTTTTAAAGAATTACGTTTGCTTAAAAAAAATGGAGTAAAGGCCTCGGAAATTGCTTGGGCGCGGGAACATATTCGTGGACGCACAGCTTTACAATTTGAGGATAGTGCCAGTCAGGCCGAATGGATAGCACGTCAAGAGCTTTTTCTTGAAAAGACTTTATCTATTGAAGCTTGGTTAAAAAAATACGAACAAGTTCGATCAAAAGATATTAAAGCAATCATAGAAGAAATTTTTCAAGAAGAACGTCTTTGTATCGCGGCTATTGGCCCATTTGCAGATAAGCAAGCTTTTGCAGCTTTTTTGCCTAAAACTCGTTTTTAAGTGGTATGAAAAAATACGTTATTGCCAACTGGAAAATGTATCTTGATCCACGCCAAAGCGTACAAATCACTCAATCGATTTTATCTTTTTTGAAAAATCATACAGATTCATTCTCAAAGCTTATTATTTGCCCATCATTTATCAGTCTTCAAGAAATAGGTGGTATCATTGGATTAGGTAGATCTAATAAAATTCAATTAGGTGGCCAAGATGTTTTTTGGCAAGAAAATGGTGCTTATACTGGAGAAATTTCAGCAAAAATGTTACGAAACACTAGGTGTCGTTATGTTATTATTGGCCATAGTGAACGACGATCTCTTGGAGAAACAGATCAAATGATCCAAAAAAAAATGCAAGCAGCTTGGAAAGCTCGTTTGATCCCGATTTTATGTGTTGGAGAATCTTTTGAGGCTTATCAAAAAAAACAATCCTTTACAGTTATTAAAAGAGAGCTTACATCTGCCCTTGCTTTTATCCCCAAGGGATCAAAATGTATGATTGCTTATGAACCTATTTGGGCTATTAGCAGTCAAAAACAAGCATCAATCGATGATATATATATCACTTCCCAAATGCAGCAGATTCGCACCTGGCTTGAGGATTCCTATAAGGGAGATAATATTTCCTTTAAACTTATTTATGGGGGAAGTGTTGATGCAAGCAATATAAATATATTCTTGAATAATCCAATAATTGACGGAGTACTTATTGGATCTGCAAGTACAAGATTTTCAAGCCTTAAACAAATTCTTCAAAAAATTGCTTAAATAGATATATTTTTATGTGGTGGGTATTTCCTTTAATTCTTCTTATTATAAGTATTTCAATAATTCTTTTTATTAGTTTACGCAAAATAGCTCAAGTTCAAACAATTGATCTTTCAACGCTTCCAAAAGAGAAAGCCAGACAGATTAAAGAAATGCTTTTTATGGAGCGTTTTCAACGTATTTTTGGCAAACGTATTCAAGAAAAATTACCAATTGGTTCATTAAGTAAAAAAACCAGTAATTGGCTTTCCAAAAAAGGACGGCGTTTTGTTCAATATTTATATCGTTTGGAACAAAATTACCAAAAAGAACAAGAAGAGCAACTTGGAAGTGAAGTAAAAAAAGATAGCGAATGGATTCGTAAACTTTTTGCGGAAGCTGAAAGTTTTGAAAAACAAGAGGAATACTTTCAAGCAGAAAAACGTTACATTGAAGTGATTAGTCGGCATCCAAAATATGCAAAAGCTTATGAGGCATTAGGAAATTTATATTTAAGTGAAAAAAAATACGATCAAGCCAAAGAATCATTGCGATTTGCTTTAAAATTAGAGCCTTCTGATGCGAGCGTGCTGGTTAGTTTAGGAGAAATTAGCCTACAAGAAACAAAGCCAGATGAAGCTTTTGGATATTTTGAACAAGCAATTGAACAACGACCGCATAATCCAAAATATCTTGATTATTTTATTGAGAGCGCTATTTTGGCTGGAAAAAAATCTCAAGCAATTAGTGGTGTAGCTCAGTTGCGTGAAGTTAATCCTGAAAATCAAAAATTGACCTGGTTTGAGCAACGTATTGCCGAACAAATAAAGTAAATAAAGTCTTTACGATTTTGTATTTTTTCGTTATTATTGGCCAGAAGTTATTATTTTAACATGCCGTTGTAGCTCAGTTGGTAGAGCACATCCATGGTAAGGATGAGGTCTCGGGTTCGATTCCCGACAACGGCTCCATTTTAGAAAAACACTTTGAAAGAAGTGTTTTTTGTTTATATTTATTTTTGTTATTGTATGTTGACAAATAATTAAATTTGTGTTATTATTTTTTTAGACTAAAACAGAAGCGAGGTGAAATGGAACCTGGCTAAAAAAAGCACCTAGAATGGACAATTATAAATTAGACCTGTTGTCATTTAATATTTTAGACAAAATGTTTGATTCTTTCCTTTTGAAAGAATCAGGCACTTTGTCTTAAATGATAGTTCCAGAGCCCTGCACTGATAAGCATGAAGGTATCGTCAAGATT
>Ga0210044_10010887_pt1 | contig 10721 bp, 10 predicted proteins | sample CryGey13umfilter_2_FD_183959 | JGI IMG/M metagenome (GOLD analysis project Ga0210044, IMG submission 183959) | Groundwater microbial communities from aquifer in Utah, USA - Crystal Geyser 4/9/14 3 um filter (SPAdes) (version 2) | ecosystem: Environmental > Aquatic > Deep subsurface >...
AAATTTGGATTGGGGGGTAAACTAAATTATTCCCCCTGCATTGTCAAGCATTTTGACCCGGATTGAGCTGAAAGCGCTTGAAAAAACTGGCAGGTCACGAGCCTCGCGAAAGAAGCCTGCCGTTAATATCGCCATGCCAAACCCGGCCTCCTGCCGCAGGCCTTCAACCCCCTTGTTTCCTTAGACTTATTTCCATTGCCTGGAATTGAATTTTGATGCTATGCTTCCCGCATATTCAGATGTAAAAAACCTGAAATACAACGCACCTGTTGAACCCAAACCCAGCCAGGAATTTTAACCGTAAAGTGGCGGAATTTTTCCTGGGCCAACCAGAGCCATAACTGTTTCATTCCCCGGCATTGCCTTGAATCAGTTTTTATTTTCATGAACCCATCGACGGGCAGTTACAAGTTTGCGATAGATTTCACCCCGGTCCGGGAAATTCCCGAAAACCCCAAGGACCGGCTGAGCTATTTCACCGCCTTTAAAAACCTTCTGAAAAGCGAGAAGGAAAAAATCCAGGCGTGGCACCGGACGGGAATTGGAGGCCGTGAGGTCATCCAGGCGAACACCGCGCTGATCGACGAGGTCATCCGTCATCTCATCGTTTCTCTGAATTCCCTGAAGCGGTACTCGGGAGCCGGTGTGCTTGAAGAAATCGCCCTGGTCGCGGTGGGGGGATACGGACGGGGCGAACTCAACCCCTGCTCAGACATCGACCTGCTTTTCCTGAAACCGCCCAAGATCAGCAAAACCGCCGACGAGTTCATTCAGGATCTCATTTCCATCTTCTGGGGCATCGGCATGGAAATCGGCCATAGCTGCCGCAGTATCAAAGAATGCGTCAAACTGGCCAATGAAGATTTGACCATCAAAACCTCCATGATCGAAACCCGGCTTCTCATCGGCAACCGGGAGAGATACGAGATGTTTTGTCATTCCGTCAAAAAGAACGTGCTCAAGAAACAGATCCGGTTCTACCTGGACTCCAAGCTGACGGAGAAATATGAATGCTATCGAGCCGAGGATGGCCTGGTATGCGTTCAGGAACCGGACATCAAGGACGGACCCGGAGGCTTGAGAGACTACCACACCGCTTTATGGGCGACGGCGGTCCGGTTCGGGTGCCTGTCGATAAGGGAGATCGGCAGAAACGACATGATCTCCAATGAAGAAATCGACTCCCTGTACGAGTCCGTCAACTTTCTCCTCCGCGTTCGCAACGAACTGCACTATCTGGTCGGGAAAAAGACCGATCTGCTCAGCCTCGATATCCAGAAGGACCTGGCCAGAAACCTGGGCTATGAAGGAGAACGCGATGCCGTGCGCGTGGAAAAATTCATGAAGGATTATTTCCTCCACGCCACCACCATTTACAACGCGTCCCATATCGTTTTCGAGCTGTGCCGGCAACCGAAGGTTTCGATAAAAAAGGTGATCTCATCTTTCACCCGGAAACCGCTGGGCGATGGATTCCATACCAGGGACGCCCTCCTCGTCATGGATGGCGATGCAGGCGAAAAATTCCGCAGGGACCGGTCGCTGATGCTCAAGTTGTTCCTCCTCTGCCGTCAACACGACCTGAAACCCGAGTTCCAGCTCAAGCGGCAAATCCGCCTCAACAGGCATTTACTGGATGCCCAGTTCCTGAAACAGGCCAGAGTGAAGGATTTCCTGTTTTCTTTTCTCGAAGACAGCCGGTCGCGAAAATACCTGCGGCAAATGCACGAAACAGAAGTTCTGGGCCAGATCCTTCCCGAATTCGGCAAGGCGCATTGCGTCGTCAGTTACGATTTTTATCATCAGTACACCGCAGACGAGCATTCCCTGAGAATGGTGCGGTTTCTGGAAGAACTGACAGAAACCAGCGGACAGGGTCTGGGAGGCCTGGAAACCATCTACAGGGAATTGACTCTCAAACCCCTGCTCAAATTCGCGGTGCTTCTGCAATCCATCGGCAAGGAACACGGTTCGTCTCCCTGCAACAACCAGAGAGAATTGCTGGCGGTCATCGCCGAACGTTTGCAACTGACGGCGTTTGAACTGGAGACACTGAGCTTTCTGATCGAAAACCAGAATGAAATGATCGAAACCGCCCTGCATCAGGATATCCATCAACCGGCCATCATACAAAGCTTCGGCAAACGCGTTAAAACCGAAGACCATCTGAAAATGCTGTACCTGATGAGCTACGCCGACCTTCGGGCCGTCGCCCCTGGAACCTGGACATCGTGGAAAAACCTGCTGCTGTCGGAGCTGTACCACAGGACCCTGCAATACCTGCAACGGCCCGAATCTCTCAATGAAGAACATCAGGCCACCCGCGACGGCGTGCACCAGGCCCTGCACTGCGAAGTTCCCGTACAGGAAATCGAGGACCACTTCAGCCAGCTTCCGGAGGATTACCTGATCTCCACGAGGTCGGAAGAAGTCGCCCTGCATATCCGCCTCATCCGTTCGATGAAGGAGAAACCCTTCACGCTCCATCACGAGTTCAATGAGGCCGGAAGATTTCACAACGTCACCCTGTGCTGTCAGGCCAGGCTGGAAGCGTTCAAAAAACTCGTCGCGATTTTGACCTCGAAAAACCTCAACATTCTTGGGGCGCGGATATTTCTGAAAAAGGATGGCGTCGTCATCATCACCATCCATGTGGCGGAAACAAAAGATGAACCGCACAATCCGGCGATCTGGAAGGATGTGAAACAAAAATTTGGCGAAGTGCTGGAAGAAAAAATCGATCTTCGCGCCCTGTTTGCCAGCCGGACGCGCTATGTCGTGAAAAGGGGTCCGCTGACGCCGATCATTCCCAGAATTCAGATCGACAATTCGGCAAAAGCTCCTTTCACCATCATCCGCGTCGAAGCGCGGGACCATCTGGGAATGCTTTACAAGATCGCCAAAGTGCTCGCCGATTCCGGCATCCAGATCCACCGCGCCAAAATTTCCACCCAGGGCAACCGCGGCATCGACGTGTTTTACGTTTCCCTGAACGGCAAAAAAATCGTGTTCCCCAAACTGATCCGCCGCATCAAGGAACGGCTGGTGCATATCCTGCTGGTGGAAAAACTGGAGGACATCGCTTGACAGACGGGAGCCAAAGACCGTGATGCAGATACTCGCAGGGCTTCTGGCGTTTCCGCTGTGGCTGGTCGCCGCGCCCCACCCAGCCGCCGCACCCGATCTGGAACCGGGGAAAAGAATCTATCTCAAACACTGCAAGGTGTGCCACGGAATCGAAGGCGACGGGCAAAGCTTCGCCGCCAACGTCCTGAACCCGCCGCCGAAGAATTTCACCTCAGCCGAATCCAAAAAAGAACTGACGCTCAAACGCATGATCGCATCCGCCACCCACGGCCGCCCCAAAACCGCCATGATGCCGTGGAAAGACAACCTGTCCGAAGAAGAAATCCGCGCGGTGGTGAATTACATCAGGAAGGAGTTGATGGGGATTACAGAGTAAAACCTTCCTTTATATGGTTTGTTGGTTTCAGCGAGTTAGAGTGTCAAAATATCATAAATCAGTAGCACGGGCTTTCCAGCCCGTGGAGACAGGCTGGAAAGCCTGTCCCACCAAAGTTCTTTCCGAATTAAGAAAAAATGAGTAGTTTAATGCCCCTCATTTACCCTACTAAAAAAAATCAGAACCAAATAAGTGAACTCTTTACTCTTTTTTTCTAAAAGCCGCATCTCCAAATAATCTTACATCGTGAATCATTGCTTTAAATGACTCTGAATTCGCAACACGACTTGGATTCTTCAAAATTTCTTCCTCGATTTTTTTATTTTGCTTCTCGGAAATCCGGCTCTGCGACTCTTCCATTCTACGTGCTTTTTCCTGAAGGTAATCTCTAAATTGGTAAGGAAAAGTGTATTCTTGTGGCTTAATAATTCCATTTTTTACATGCACCTTCGTTCCTTTCCACTGCCCAAAATTCGGTTCTTCAATAAATCCTAAAATTAAAAAACGACCAAGTTTTGAATAAATGAACGCGCTCTTTTCGCCATGGACAGTATCAGTATCAGTCGAAAGTAGAATATAACGATTAATATTTTTGGGCATATTTGGAAACGAGTGGTTTGTTATAACATCCCAGGTTAAAAAATGCTGCTCATACTTTTCTGGATGAGATCTTTGATTAAGAAGAAATTCTTTCCAAACAGATTTTGCACGCTTAACGCTTTTAAGAAACTTTTCTGGCAATTGAAGGCCGATATCTTCATAGTAATTCAGAACTCGCCATGAAACCGATACGCAAAATAACAGGAACCACGAACTATATTGAATATTTACTGTCTGATCTTGATTAATAGGGTGGAATATTATTCGGGAAAATTGTGTTTCCCATTTATTAAAACGCTGTTCACAACCATTGCACAACCAGCGGGATTTATGACCATCTTGAGAACGTCTATTTGGGTTTTGGCCAAAACGCAAATATCCACTTCCCGAATTATCTTTAATATACTTATAAACAAACCCTGGAATGACGTGGCTTTCTTGCAACTCAGCGACTACTCCACAAAGCCGACAAACATCTTTTTTCATAAAATTTCCTTAATTATTAAATCTTAAACCTCTTTCGACCTATTTTTTCACCTGCTTTCCCAGCCGCGATTCGATGGAGGCGATTTTGGAGTCTAGCCGCCCTTTCGCGCCTTCCCGGTAATCGATCTTGATCGAGCAGGAGATACGCTTGCAGTCGGCGCTCATCTTTTCGTAGCACTGTTTCACCACCCCCATCACCTCGTCCCATTCCCCTTCCAGGACCGTTCCCATGGGGTTTAAGCGGTAGTCCACCCCGCTTGCGTCAATGATTTTGAGGGACCGGCTGACGTATTCGCCGACGCTCTCTCCCTTGTCCATAGGAGACATGCTGAATTCCAGAAGTATCATCTTTTTAACTCCTTATGAAAATATTTACTTGCAATTGATGCCCACAATGTGAAAAAATCACGGCTTCCCATTCGAAAATCCTCAGGAATTTCGAAAATCCAAGCAAAGGCGGTAACATGTTTTGCCCGATATTCGTGACCTGCGTCAAAAGATAGACAAGATCGACGATCAGCTGTTGAAGCTGATCAACCGGCGGGCCGCATTAGCGATCCAGATCGGCAAGGAAAAATCCAAAAAAAACCTTTCGAATCATTTTCACGTTCCGCACCGGGAACGGGAAATCATCGAGCGTTTACAAAACGGCAACGCAGGGCCGTTTCCCAATGACTCCGTGGAAGCGGTGTTCCGGGAAATTTTTTCCGCCACGCTGGCGCTCGAAAAACCCCTGAGAATCGCCTATCTCGGCCCGGAAACCACGTTCAGCCACCAGGCCGCGCTCAAGCAATTCGGCCATTCCGCGGTTTTCACTCCCTTCAACAGCATCGAGAACATTTTCGCCGAAGTGGAAAAGGACCGCTGCGACTATGGCATCGTTCCTGTTGAAAATTCCACCGAAGGGGTGATCAACCTGACGCTCGACTGCTTTGTCGATTCTCCCCTGCTCATCTGCGACGAACTCAAGCTGGGAATTTCGCTCTGCCTGTTGTCCAGGGAACAGGACTGCAAAGACATCAAGGTCATCTATTCACACCCGCAACCGTTGGCGCAGTGCCGCAACTGGCTGAACCGCAACCTTCCCGGCGTGGAACAGGTTCCATCCTCCAGCACCGCCCAGGCCGCGCAAATGGCCAGGGAGCAGAAAAACGCCGCCGCCGTGGCCGGGCGTCTTGCCGCGGAAGTTTACGATCTTAACATTCTCGCGGATAAAATTCAGGACCGCCGCGACAATTACACACGATTTCTGGTCATCGGCAAGGAAAAAGCGCGCAAGGCCAGGCACAACAAAACCACGGTCATGTTTTCCATCCGCGATGAAGCCGGTTCCCTGCTGAAAGCCCTGGAATTGTTCGCCAGGAATAAAATCAATCTGACAAAAATACAATCCCGGCCTTTGCGGGACCGGACCTGGGAATATCTGTTCTACCTGGATTTCGACGGGCACATTGAAGACAAAAACGTCCAGCGGGTGATCGATGCCCTGACCCGGCAATCCCTGTTTTTAAAAATCCTCGGGTCCTACCCCGAGGCGAGGGCAAAAATATGAGCCCGTTCAGACAAATCACCATTGTCGGAGTCGGCCTCCTGGGAGGCTCGCTGGCGAAAATCTGCAAACAACGGGGCCTGGCCGATAAAATCGTGGGCTTCGGCAGAAGCGCCGCAAAACTGGAGCAGGCGAAACGTCTTGGCATCATCGACACGGGTCTGACAGATCTTAGAGCCTCGGTGGCAGAAGCGGATCTGGTCGTGCTTTGCTCCCCGGTGGGGATGATCGTCCCCCTGGCGCGCGAAATGGCGGCCCACCTGCAACCCGGCTGCATCGTGACGGATGTCGGCTCGGTCAAAAAATCGCTGGTGGCCGCAATCGAACCCCTGCTTCCCGGCTCGATTCATTTTGTCGGCTCGCACCCCATCGCCGGAGGGGAAAAATCGGGATTCGAGACCGCCACTGCCGATTTGTTCCAGGGCGCCAAGTGTATCGTGACCCCGACGCCGAAGACCGACGCCGCCGCTCTGGCAAAAATAAAAGAACTGTGGGAACAAACCGGCATGGAAGTCGTGGAACTGGATGTGGAAGAGCACGACTTTATTTTCGGCGCGGTGAGCCACCTGCCCCACGTCATCGCTTTTGTCCTGATGAACACCGTCGGCGGCATCGCCACTAAAAATTATGCGGAAATCACCTCCTTCTCGGGAGGCGGGTTGAAAGATATCACCCGCATCGCTTCCAGCAACCCGGTCATGTGGCGGGATATTTTTTTATCCAACAAGGTTCCGATGCTGGACCTGATCGACAAATTCGAAAAATCCCTCCGCGAGGTCAGAAGCATGATTGAAAAGGAAGACGGCGGATCGCTGGAGCGGACATTGGAAACGGCAAACAAGCACCGGTTGAACCTGATATAAGAAATTGATGATCATCGCCATTGACGGACCCGCGGGAAGCGGGAAAAGCACCGCGGCAAAAAACGTCGCCAGGAAACTCAAGTTCAGGCACATCGATACCGGCGCCATGTACCGGGCCGTGACCCTGAAAGCCCTGAAACTGGGAATCGACCTCAGCCAGGAAAACGAAGTGGCCCGGGTGGCCGAGGAACTCAATATTCAATTCGATCCCGGTCCCCAGGGGCAGAGGGTCTTAGTCGACGGGGAAAACGTCACCGATCTTTTAAAAAGCGAGACCATCGGCAAGGGCGCCGCCACCGTGGCGGCGCATGGAAAAGTCCGCGACATCCTGGTGGCCAAGCAGAGGATGATGGGAAAAGACGGAAACATCGTCATGGAAGGCCGCGACATCGGCACCGTGGTTTTCCCGCATGCGGAAAAAAAATTTTTTCTCGACGCCTCCCCCGAAGAACGCGGGAAACGGCGCTATCTGGAATTGAAAGGCAAACAGCAGAACGTGGATCTTGACACCATCATCGAGCAGATCAGGCAACGCGATCATGAAGACCGCAACAGAACAATTTCTCCGCTTAAACCCGCGGCGGACGCCATTTGCCTGGACACGACAAAACTGAGTCTGGAAGAAGTCATTAATCATATAATGCGGCAGGTCGAATCGAACTGAACGCATTCGTTATCAACCGAAAGTGAGAGTTTGTTTACCATGAAAAAAGATACAGCCCTTAGCGCCCAGATGGACCTGGATGATTTCGAGGAACGGGAGGTGTTGTCTCCCGAGGATCAAGCCGCCATGGATGAAATGGAGGCCTACTTCAATGACAGTCTCGGTCAGTTCAAGGAAGGACAGATCATCAAAGGAATCGTCATCAGCGTTGGAAAAGATTCCGTGACGGTCGACGTTGGATTTAAATCCGAAGGCTTCATTTCCCTGGGAGAATTTCCCAATCATGGAAAAAGTCTTGCCATTGGCAAGGAAATCGAGGTCTACCTGGAACGCGTCGAGGATAACGACGGCAATGTCGTCCTGTCCAAGGAAAAGGCGAACAAGATAAAAATCTGGGACGAGCTGGTGAAAACCCATGAAGCCGATGAAATCATCGAAGGAATGGTCGTGGCCAAGGCCAAGGGCGGCTTGACGGTCGATATCGGGCTGAAAGCCTTTCTCCCCGGTTCGCAGATCGACCTTCGCCCCATCCGCAATCTGGAGAAGCTGATCGGCGAAAAATTCAAGATGAAAATCATCAAGATGAACAAGAAACGCGGCAACATCGTCCTGTCCCGCAGAATCCTCCTCGAAGAGCAGCGCAAACAACTGCGCGAAGGCACGCTGGAGCAGATGGAGGAAGGGAATCTGGTCGAGGGAATTGTCAAGAACATCACCGAATACGGTGTGTTCATCGACCTTGGCGGCATGGACGGCCTCTTGCACATCACCGACATGTCCTGGGGCCGCGTGAACCATCCCTCGGAAATGTTTGCCATCGGCGACAAGGTCAAGGTGATGGTCCTCAAATACGATAAGGAAAAAGAGCGGGTGTCTCTGGGATTGAAACAGATCACCCCCGACCCGTGGGTGGAAGTGGAAAAGAAATTTCCCGTGGGAACCAAGATCAAGGGCAAAGTGGTCAGCATCACCGATTACGGCGTCTTTGTGGAACTGGAAAAGGGCATCGAGGGCCTGGTCCATATTTCCGAAATGAGCTGGAGCCGGCATGTGAAACATCCCAGCAAAATGGTGGCTCTCGCGGATGAAGTCGAAGCCGTGGTGCTCACGCTGGATAAAGAGAGAAAACGAATCTCTCTGGGCATGAAGCAGACCGAGCCCAACCCCTGGGAAAAGATCGAGCAAAAGTATCCCATCGGAACCCAGGTCGAAGGAACCGTAAGGAACCTGACCGATTTCGGCGCCTTTGTGGAACTGGAAGACGGCGTCGACGGCCTGATCCATATTTCCGATCTCAGCTGGAAAAAGATCAAGCATCCCTCGGAAATTTTAAAGAAGAAAGACCGGATAAAATCGGTGGTGCTCAGCATCGACCAGGACAATTGCCGCATCTCCCTGGGCGTCAAGCAACTGCAGCCCGACCCGTGGGACGATATCGCCAGGAACTATCCCATCGGCACCGAGGTTTCAGGGACCATCATCAAAGTGACCGGTTTTGGCGCCTTCGCCGAATTTGGCGATGGATTGGAAGGCCTGATCCACGTCTCCCAATTGAGTTCGAAGAAAGTCACCCACCCCGAGCAGGTGGTGAAGGTGGGCGACTCGATTCAGGCCAAAGTCATCAAGGTGGACACCAGCAGTAAAAAGATCGCCTTGAGCATCAAAGCCTTTGAGGAAAATCTGGATATCTCCGCAATAGAAAAGGAACAGGCGGAACTGGAAAACTTCAAGGAAGAAGAAGAAAACAACTGAGCAGGTTTTCATTCAGGGGACGGTTTCCATGGAATATCAGAACTCGACAAAACACAGAAGGTCTTTCGGCAGGAAGCTGTTCCTGTTCCTGACCGCAATCCTTCTGCTGTTTGTGGCTTTTTCCCTCATGAAGAAACTTTTTTCGGACGGCGCCATTACATCCGACAACCAGATCGCTCTGGTAGAAGTTTCGGGGATGATCACCGATTCCAGAGAAACCGTCCACCAGCTTGAAAACTACCGCAGGGACAACAACGTCAAGGGCATCATTTTAAGAATCGATTCCCCCGGCGGCGCGGTTGGGCCTTCCCAGGAAATTTATGAGGCGGTGGCCAGCATCAGGAAAGACGGCAAGAAAAAAATATACGCCTCGCTCGGAAGCGTCGCCGCTTCCGGAGGCTATTATATTGCCAGCGCCACGGATCATATTTTCGCCAATCCAGGAACCCTGACCGGAAGCATCGGCGTCATCATGGCCTTTTCCAATATCGAGGAGTTGATCGGCAAGATCGGCGTCCGCCCTGAAGTCATCAAAAGCGGCGCCTTCAAGGACGCCGGCTCCCCGGTAAGACCCATCTCCAAGGAAGAGCGCACGCTTCTGCAGCAGCTTGTGGACGATGTGCATGAACAATTCATCGAAGATGTCGCCAAAGGCAGAAACCTTCCCCCCGACGACGTCAAACTGCTTGCGGATGGACGAGTTTATACCGGCAGGCAGGCGTTCAATTTAAAAATGGTCGATCAGCTCGGCGGCCTGCAGGATGCGATCGACCACCTGGCCCAACAGGCGGGCATCGTCGGCCTTCCTCAGATCGTCGAGGAAAAGGAAGAAATTCCTTTTCTGGACTGGCTGTTGCAGTCGTCCCTGCAAAAGGGCCTGAGCCAGACGCTGGCCCGGCAGAAGTCGCCCGCCCTGCAATTTCTCTGGACTGTGCCATAATTCAAAACATCGGCGGCAAATCGCCCACGCCGACGAGCAGAAGAAACCCCGTTTTCATCCACAAACCAACTCCGCCGCAAGATGGAAGAAAAGGTTGATTTCGGGGAACCGAATTCCCTGATTTTCCGCTCGCCCGTTTGCATTTAAAATCCTCGAAAACGCTTATTTCAAAAGGCTTGACTTCATTGACTTTAGTGCTATACTTTCCACGAAATTTTTTCCAGTTGATCCACCAAACTTTAAAAACTGCTGGGCGGGGGGCTTTTTAATGACAAAAGCAGAACTGGTCGAAAAGGTGGCAAACCAAATCAACCTGACCAAGAAACAAACAGAAGTTGTTGTAAACACGGTATTTCAGAGCATCACGGAATCACTCAGTCAGGGGAAGAAAGTAGAACTCAGGG
>Ga0210044_10010889_pt1 | contig 10720 bp, 10 predicted proteins | sample CryGey13umfilter_2_FD_183959 | JGI IMG/M metagenome (GOLD analysis project Ga0210044, IMG submission 183959) | Groundwater microbial communities from aquifer in Utah, USA - Crystal Geyser 4/9/14 3 um filter (SPAdes) (version 2) | ecosystem: Environmental > Aquatic > Deep subsurface >...
TATCTGGAGGTGCTCGATGCCGAACGCGAGCTATTTTCCGTTGAGCAGGCGCTGGTGCAAACGCGGCGCGCTTACCTCGCCAGCGGCATCAAGCTGTATACGGCTTTGGGCGGCGGAGGCGGCACGCCTAACGAGGAAGATGCACAGCAGGGATTGAACTAATGAACGGGCTGAGCAAAACTTGGCTCGTGCGGATCGCGGTCGTGATCATGGTCGTGATCGTAGCGGTGTTGCTGGTGCGACAATACCTGAGCAAGGATAATAACAGCGATGAAATCGTCAGCAGTAACGGACGCATAGAAGCCACTGAAATTGACATAGCAGCGCGCTCCGCCGGTCGCATCAAGCATATCCTTGTCAACGAGGGCGATTTTGTTAAGGCCGGACAGATTCTGGCACGCATCGATTCCGACGCGATCAATGCACAACTACGTCAGGCCGAGGCACAGGCACAACAGGCAAGTAAAGCCATTGCGATCGCACTTAGCCAACTCGCGCAGCGCACAAGGCTGAACGTGCAGCGGCACAAGCCGTGGTTATGCAGCGTGAGGCTGAGCGCGCGGCGGCCCGCAGTCGGTCGGCGCGCTTAGCCGTACTAGTGCGAGAAGGGGGCGCTTCGAGTCAGGAGGCTGACGACGACCGCACCCGCGTGCGCAGTGCCGAAGCCGCAATTGTGGCGGCCAAAGCACAGGTGGCAGCAGCTGATGCGGCGATCGCCACGGGGGGCGCTCAGGTCCTTGGCGCTGAGTCTGCTGCTGAGGCAACACTCGCGACCGTCGAACGTATGCGTGTTGACATCGCCGACAATGAGCTCAAGGCTCCGCGCGACGGACGAATCCAGTTTCGCGTAGCTCAGCCCGGCGAGGTGGTTGGTGCCGGCGGCAAGGTGTTAAATCTTTTAGACCTTAGCGATGTGTACATGATTTTTTTCTTGCCGGAGACAGTCGTTGGCAAGGTGGCGCTCGGAAGTGAGGTACACATAGTGCTCGACGCCGCGCCCGGCTATGTCATTCCAGCCAAGGTTACATTTGTCTCCAGTACCGCACAGTTCACGCCGAAGACGGTGGAAACAGCTAGTGAGCGACAAAAATTGATGTTTCGGGTGAAGGCCAATATTGACCGTGAATTGCTAAAAAAACACTTGAAGCAGGTCAAAACTGGCCTGCCCGGGGTGGCCTGGCTCAAATTGAACCCGCAGGCTGAATGGCCGAAAGAACTGAAGCTCCGGGTTCCGGCATGACCTCCTCCGCCATCGGCAGTATGCCTGTCGCCCGCCTTTTCGGCGTCAACCTAAGCTATGGCAAGACACTGGCGCTGAACGCTAGTAAGTAACCCCCGGCAATGCTGAAGGATACTTACTAAATCAAGAATACTCCAGTGTTTATAAGCGCGCTAACAACCCATACGAATATCGTTATTGATAAACCTTCCCTATCTGCCAATTCGCAAACATTTCATCAGCTTTCTTACGTTGTTCTGGAGTCAAGGTGATTGAATCGCGTAATTTTTTTGCACTTTCGTGACCACCATATTCGACCGCCAGATTGGACCACACATAGGACAGTAACTCGTCCTTCTGCTTTCCAATACCTGTGTAGTATGCCAAAGCGAGGTTGTACTGTGCATCGGCATTTCCAAACGCAGCTGCTTTCTGCCATAACTTCGCAGCCCTGACGACATCTTTGGGTACGCCATTGCCAAAATAGTACATTGACCCGAGATTTAACTGTGCTCTCGGATACCCCTGCATTACTGCCTTCTCCCAATACTCAATTGTTTTGTCAATATTCCTCGGCACAATTTCGCCATTGTTGTAGATTACTCCGAGGATGAATTGCGCTTCGGCAAAGTCTCGATCTGCCGCATTTTGCCACCATACCAAGGCCTTGGCGGGATCCTCAGGTATGCCCTTGTTGTCGCGGTACAGCCAACCAAGGTGTAACTGCGCCTCTGGATCCCCCTGCGCCGCTGCCTTCTGCAGCCAATCTACACCCTTGACGTAATCCTTAGGCACACCATTGCCGTTGACATACAGTAAACCAAGGCCAGTTTGTGCCTTGGCGTGACCTTGTATTGCAGCTTTTTCATACCACTCTGCGGCCTTACGGACATCCTTGGCCAAAATTTTACTATCATCACCTGTATCGTACAGCCACGCTAAATCATACTGTGCGTTTGCATTACCAGATTCAGCATGCATTTTTAATTGCGCCAGATACTCTGCTTCTTCCTGACTTGCTGATGACATTGACTGACCAAACACACTCACTGCAACAGCAAGCAACAATGTAAAGAATAATTTTCCTGTAATACGCATATATATATGTACCAATGACATTTTTAGACCTCATTCAAATTCATTATATCTGCCGACTGACGAAGTAGTGTAAATGCAAAAGCGATTTATCTTACTGATAAGTATTGCTACGTTGAAAGCGTTAAAACACATTACCCACCTGCACCTCTAGATATATTCTCTAGCCTGCTTTGGTTTGCGCACAAAGAGAAAGTTAATCGGCAATGTGCTTTCACGCAGCTCGGATTGAATATGAGGCTGAATAGTTAATCAACAATATCGACAATTAGAAATCAATTCTATTTCCGACTCAATACCTGTCCTAGCTTCCAGTTTGCGGAGAGTTCCCTTGCTTCGGCGCGTTGGGCATAATTCAAGCTGGTTAAGTCGCGCAATTTTTTTGCATTGTCATTACCATGTGTAACAGCTAAATCGTGCCATGCATAAGCCAACACACTATCCCGTGCCACGCCCTTACCATTTTGATACATCCACCCGAGTTCGCTCTGTGCTTGAGCGTGTCCCTGCGCTGCTGCTTTTTTAAACCATTCCACGGCCTTGCTGGCATCTCTCGTTACACCTTCGCCTTTGAGATGCATAGACCCGAGTTCAAACTCGGCCTTGGGATGTCCCTGTGCTGCAGCTTTCTGATACCACTCTGCGGCTTTGAAGGGATCTTTATTCACACTAGTCACAGCTTCACCACTGCCATACATTGCACCAAGTTGATACTGAGCCTCGGGATACCCTTGAGCTGCAGCTTTCCGATACCATTCTACGGATTTGTTGGCATCTATAGATACACCTACACCGTTGGCATATAGCTCTCCAAGACGGGTCTGAGCGCTGGCATCACCAGCCTCTGCTTGCTTATGTATTTGTTCCAAACTATCTATTACGGTTGACAATTCTTCTGCTGAAACATAACTATTTAATGTTAAAAACAAGATCGCAAACTGTACAATTCTTTTCATATTGGCCCCATCGTTATTACGGCATAAAAAATGCTGCCGCATGCATTACCTCTCCAAATTGCTCTGAGTAAGCTTTTAATATAGTGCGCGAGTATTAATTGTCAAGAGCTAATTAATCTGCCTGTAACAAACAAATATGCCTGTAACAAACGAACAAAATATTCAATTCTGAAACAAAAATCAAGTTTTGTTTTGGGACAAGCAATATAAACTCACGCCGACAAGAGTAACGAGTTTAACGCAAATGACGTGTATAAGTTCACTGAAAAACTTGGCATTCCCCTTCAGCTGAACAGGACGCGCAATTTTTTTACATCAGGTTGGTGAATCACTCCCTTTTCGGTAATCAACGCTGTAACCAATTCAGCAGGTGTAATATCAAACGAAGGATTGCGTATCTGTACACCCTGTGCTGCCCAGTGAAAATCTCGGAAGCCCTTTACCTCGTCTGGATGACGTTCTTCGATGGGAATATCCATACCACTTGCGATAGACATGTCTATCGTGGAAAGTGGGCAGGCCACATAGAATGGAATGTGGTGTCGTTGTGCCAGCACGGCGACCATATAAGTGCCTATCTTGTTAGCTACATCGCCATTTGCCGCCACACGATCTGTGCCGACCACTACAGCATCCACTTCACCGCGACTCATCATGAAACCGGCCGTATTATCCGTGATGAGGGTCACCGGAATTTTTTCCTGCACCATCTCCCACGCGGTCAGCCGCGCACCTTGCAGGAAGGGACGAGTTTCGTCAGCAATCACGGAAATTTTTTTCCCTGCTTCCACGGCGGATCGAATTATACCCAACGCAGTGCCATGACCAGCGGTAGCCAGCGCTCCGGCATTGCAATGGGTCAATACGTGCGCGCCATCCCGCAACAACTCGGCACCATACGACCCCAAAGTGCGATTGATACGAATATCTTCGGCAAAAATTTCATGCGCCTCGGCCAACAAGTGCATCGCTACTTGCGTGTTAGTTTCACTCGCCACGCCTTGCCATACTTGCTTCATGCGTGCTAACGCCCAAAATAAGTTGACCGCAGTCGGCCTGCTATGAGCCAGCGTATTAAAACCTTCATTCATACCGCGCTGAAAAAGTTCGTCAGTAACAGCGAGCAAACGCAATGCCTCCAGCGCCACGCCGTAGGCTGCCGCCACGCCGATGGCTGGAGCACCACGCACTACCATGCTGCGAATACCTTCGGCCACAGAAGCAGCAGAATCATATTGCAGATACATAAACGTTGCAGGCAAAATGCGCTGATCTATCATCTCCAACACACCATCCGACCAACGCAGAGTTTCAATTTTCATAATAACGCCTCAAGAAATTGCTATCTCCGCCATCGCATTTATCCAGTTTGTTATTTCTCTGGACTACCACCCTGTGTTTGGATGACAACATCACAATTGATCGGGCATTCAGTCACCCTCGAATTCGCACAACGCAAACACACTATAGCCATGTTTCTCCAAGCGTTTACGTCCGCCGATATCCGGTAAATCAATGACAAAACAGCATTCAACAATTTTGCCGCCAATTTTCTCGATCAGTCTGGTTGCCGCCTCCGCCGTCCCGCCGGTAGCAATTAAATCATCCACAAGCAATACCCTTTCGCCCGGAATAATTGCATCAGTATGAATCTCGATACGGTCAGTCCCATATTCCAGCTCGTAGTCGTGCCCTATAGTTTCTGCGGGTAACTTGCCTTTTTTACGAATCGGCACAAAACCTTTACCTAACGCATACGCCAGCGGCGCTCCTACGATAAAGCCACGTGCCTCGATACCCATCACCTTGTCGATTTCCATGTCGGCATAGCGACGTACCAACTCGTTAATAGTGATCTTGAAACCTATCGGATCTTTAAGGAGGGAAGTGATATCGCGGAACATGATATTCGGCTTGGGGTAGTGCGGAATGGTGCGAATATGAGATTTGATAGGCATAATTCTTCAGGATTGTTAAGTGTGGTTTTTGTAATCGACGAATTTCTCTTGCACATCGTGCATTTGTTGCGGCGTAAGAATGTACGGCTCGCCAATCTGCAAAGTGCGCCAGTACAGCTCGCACAAAAATTCGACCTCAATGGCTACCGCCAGTGCATCGGCCAGATCCGAACCCAGCGCAATCATGCCGTGGTTAGCGAGCAGGCATGCTTTTCGGCCTTCCAGCGCAGATAATGCATAGTCTGAAAGCGTCTGTTCACCAAACAACGCATAGGGTGCGCAACGGATGAAATTGCCTCCCGCCGCAGCAATCATATAATGCACGGCCGGAACATCCTTGCGCAAACAGGCCAACGTGGTGGCAAACGCTGAGTGAGTATGAACGACAGCGCTCACGTCGGGACGGCTGGCTAGAATATCACGATGGAAGCGCCACTCACTGGTAGGCTTACCACCGCACAAGGCTTTGCCATTCAAATCCATGCGTACCATGTCGGCTGGGATCATGTTCGCCACCGACATAGCAGACGGCGTAATCAACATGCCATCACCACAACGCACGGCAGCATTACCTGAAGTGCCGCGATTCAAGCCCTGATCGAGCAAACGCTGGGACACATCTAGCAACTGCTGGCGCAGGCCATCTTCACCAGATGGCATCATGACTTACCCTTCAACACCCGACCCGCAATCGCATCCAGCTTTTCAAGCATGGCTGCGTCGCGCGCTTCCGGCGCCGTAATGAGCGCGAATTCCAATGTCGAGCGACAGCCACAGACATCGGCCAGAGCATCAGTGCGCACTTTCGGGACGACGTGCGTTACCAGCGTTTTCGCCTTGTCGGCATTTTCGGTTAGCATCTTGATAATCTGCCCTACCGTTACATGCTCATGGTCTGGATGCCAACAATCATAGTCAGTCACCATCGCTACGGTGGCATAGCACAACTCTGCTTCACGGGCGAGCTTGGCCTCTGGCATGTTGGTCATGCCAATCACATCGCACCCCCAGGAACGATAAAGTTTCGATTCAGCCAGACTGGAAAACTGCGGCCCTTCCATTACCAGATATGTACCGCCGCGAACGGTAGGGATATTTGCCTCTCTCGCGGCCATCTCAATGTGATCGCCTAACCTTTTGCAAACAGGGTGAGCCATGGAGACATGCGCCACCAATCCCGTGCCAAAAAAAGACTTATTGCGCGCAAAAGTACGATCGATAAACTGATCAATAATCACGAACGTGCCCGGCGGCAAGTCCTCACGCAAGGAACCAACGGCACTAACTGAAATGACATCGGTCACCCCTACCCGTTTCAGCACATCAATATTGGCGTGAAAATTGATTTCGCTCGGAGGAATTTTGTGTCCGCGACCATGACGGGGCAAAAACACAATATTATGGCCGTGCAGGTCACCAAACAATAACTCGCTGGAAGGCTCTCCAAACGGCGAAGTGACCTTTTCCCAGCGCTTGTTGGTCAACCCGGCAATGTCGTAAATCCCGCTGCCGCCGATGATGCCGATTCTTTCTGGTACATGAATCATATTTGCCCGTAATTATTATATGTTTACAAGCGGATTGAAACAGGAAGTACAGTTTTATTCAAGACAATGAATGCTTGCCCACGCTGTTGCCTTTAACAAACGTTGGCATGACACCCGCCTATTACCTACTTGAATGCAGCCAGCGTAGCTTGGGTTAATGTAGATACCGTCTTTAAAGTCAAGTATTTTTCACCCGGCAGGTTGGCGCTGAGCTTGCGAAGCCCAACATGAAATCAAGGAGGGGGGCAGTTTTGACAAATCGTTAGGCCGAATGCGTGATGTCAAGACTGGTAGCGCGCAGGCACAATCCAGTTCTTCGGGCTTTCGGAGATAGGCTGCGTACTACAGGGCTGGCACCTACGGCGGTGGTGGGAGCGGTGATGCGCAAACTGGCGCATCTTATTTACGGGGTGATCAAATCGGGGCAGCCGTTTGATGTCAGTTTTACAGGCCGCAATCTTGACTTTCAAGACGGTATCTGACCCCTTGATGTGTTTTAGAATCAAGAAAATGCGTAGCAACGGAACGGTATAAGTTATGCGGAGTAGCTGTTTCAGTTCCGGCAATATGGTGTCCGGAGCATAAATTTTGGTAATTAGAGCAATGTAATAAAAATAAAGAATTTCCTTATTTTTATTACATTACTTTTACATTATTGTGTCCCTCACAAGCTACTAGGTGCGAATGATGTAATGCTTAACCCGCAGCTTATCGCGCACTTCGTCCAGTAGTTTTGGTGGGTTGCAATGGTGCTTTTATCCGGTGAATTGAGGTGGTGTGGGAAAGGGGGCGCGAGATCTTCTCCTAGCCCGATTAGACGGCATTAGTGGTTCCGGCGTCTCACATTGGAGGAGAATGAACGATGACAAAGAGCGACAAAAGGGGTAACCCCGTTTCGTACGGTTCGCAGGAAGCGATCGGGCGTCTGGATCGAGTATTCGACATGATGCACGCCTACCAGGCCGATCCAATCGCCGAGGTCGATGCAATCATCGCCGAGTATCCGGACTTCGCGCTGGCGCACGCGTTTCGGGCAGGAGCACTGGCAACGTCAACCGACAAAGCGTTCGAGCCGGAATTGATCAAGAGTTTGAATGCGGCTGAAGCGCTCGCCCGGAAAGCGAACGACCGCGAACGCTTGCATATCGCAGCTTGTCGCGCCTGGCTCGAGGGCGCATGGGAGCGCGGCATCGAGGCCTGGGGCCGCGCCTCGATCGAGTATCCGCGCGACTTGCTGGCGCTGCAGTATGCGCATCTCGGCGACTTCTCGCTGGGCTATTCGCACATGCTCCGCGATCGCGTGGCGCGCGTCCTGCCGCATTGGAATCGCAGCGTACCGGGTTACGGCTTCATCGAAGGCATGTATGCGTTCGGCCTTGAGGAGTCCGGTGAGTACCAGCAAGCTGAAGAGCGGGGCCGCGAAGCCGTCGCCTTGAACAAGCAGGACGTGTGGGCCGTGCATGCGGTTACGCACGTGATGGAAATGCAAGGCCGCGCTAGCGAGGGCGCCGATTTTCTGGCTGTAGGGGCCGATGCATGGGCGCCAAACAGCATGTTTGCATACCATTTGTGGTGGCACAAAGCCCTATTCCATATCGATGCGAACGACGCGGCTTCCGCGTTGAAGGTGTATGACGAGAACATCTCTGCCGGCGGCTTCAGTCAAGCTCTCGAGCTGCTTGACGGATCGTCCTTGTTGTGGAGGCTTTCGCTGCTTGACCACGATGTTGGCGACCGGTGGACAGACCTTGCGGACAAGTGGGAAACACGAGTCGATCACGCCTACTATGCATTTAACGACGTGAACGCGATGATGGCATTCGTGGGCGCGGGCCACGTCGACGCGCAGCAGCGATTGATCGCTGCCGCAAGGCGCGCCGCTGCCGGTCAAGGAACATACACGATGATGAGCTGCGAGATCGGCGTGCCCGGATGCGAGGGCCTGGCGGCGTTCGGTCAAGGTGACTATGCGCAGACGATCGAGCTCTTGATGCCGTTGCGTGGCAAAGCGAACCGTTTCGGCGGCAGCCATGCGCAGCGCGACATGTTCTCGTGGACGCTTACTGAAGCGGCGATCCGGCTCGGCGATCGTGCGCTTGCCGAAGCGTTCGTTGCCGAGCGGCTGTCGTGGAAGCCAGAGAGCCCGGTAAACCGGGCCTGGGCGAACCGCGCCAACATGTTGAAACGCAGGCAAGCCGTCTAACGAGTAAGGTTAGGTTAGATTGTGATCGCGAAGCGAGCCATAATCTGAACCGTTTGTTGGACAAGCCCAGTGAGGCTGCTGTGCATCTGCTTGTTATGGAATATCTCTCTGACCGTAGCGGTGCCATCGGGTTCTGTTCCGCGTCAAACCCCAACTTCCCGCTAAAAGTTGCCATTGCAGCAACCTGTTCCGCCCAAATTCAACAGCTAATTGCGACATAGCCTTATTCAATACTTGGGCGCAATTAGCTGTTGAATTTGGATTGAGGATTTACTAAGAGCTTATAAATCATATTGTTGTACGTTTTAAGTATTAACGGTAAATCATTCATCATTAAATGGTTACCAAGAATCAACAGATAACTACAACATAGCCATTCTTTTCACTTTTTCCACTTCATAAATTCACTTCTGGGTTAAAAATGACCCAAAAGTGGGTCAACCTCACCCTTCCTTTGTTACCAAGGTTTCCCAGCGAATTAACTGCCTGCAACATTTACTTTTATGGGTGCGAAATGACCCACCCTCCCTTCTTCTTTAAATATAAATAAACATATTAATCAATATGTTTATTTATATTATCTGCCTGGCACGATATATGCACAGTATTAACTGTGTGCGGCACAACAGTTCAGTCAGCTTTTCCGGCTATAGGAGACTCGTAATGTGGAGAATGAAAATCAGAATCAGATAGCACTGAGTTGCGCAATTAAATTCTGCATTATTTGCAAAACAGCTCGAACACAGTCGATTCAGTAGAATGGATTGTGACTTGGTGGTTATCACAGGCGTATAAAAAGAATATGTCGTAGTTATCTGTTGATTCTTGGTAACCATTTAATGATGAATGATTTACCGTTAATACTTAAAACGTACCACCCTGTGATTTATAAGCGTTTAGTAAATTGAAAACCAAATTCAACAGCTAACTGCGACATAGCCTTGCGTTATGTCGCATTATGAGCAAACCTCAGAACTGGAGAGTCACCATGAAAAACACGATCGTATATGGATTGACAATCATCTTGACCGCATTTTGTGGCGTTTCGGCATTCAGTCAAGACAAGCCTCCGCAAGCTTCGCGCCATGCCGAGGCTGCAAGCGCTCTTACTGAAACCTATGGAGGGCAGCTGGGAACCATCCGCTTTCCGGTGTCTTGCAATGAGGAAGCCCGCTCGCACATCGAACGCGGCATGGCTTTACTTCACCACATGACTTACGAAGGGGCGCGCGACAAATTCGCGGCCGCGTCGCAAACCGAACCGGATTGTGCGATGGGATACTGGGGCCAGGCGATGACCTACATCCATCCTCTCTGGTCAGATCCACCGACTGAGGTGGACTTCGAGATCGGGCAAACGTTGGTGCAGAAGGCGAAATCTCGTGGCGAGAAGACCGCACGCGAACAGGCCTACATCGCCGCAGTGGATGCCTATTATAAAGAGGGCTGGAATCTGAACGAGAAGACGAACCTCGCCAGCTTTGCGAAAGGGTGGGACGCGGCGCATCGCCAGTTTCCGGAAGATATCGAAGTCTCTGCGTTGCTGGCACTAGCCCTGCTCGGTACCGCTGACCCGAGTGATAAGACCTATGCCGTGCAGAAGCGCGCCGGCGCCCTCGCGCAGACAGTGCTGTCACAAGAACCCAGTCATCCAGGTGCGCATCACTATCTTATCCACGCTTACGATTATCCGCCGCTGGCGAAGCAGGCGCTAGTGGTCGCACGCCAATACGGCGAGATCG
>Ga0210044_10010890_pt1 | contig 10717 bp, 9 predicted proteins | sample CryGey13umfilter_2_FD_183959 | JGI IMG/M metagenome (GOLD analysis project Ga0210044, IMG submission 183959) | Groundwater microbial communities from aquifer in Utah, USA - Crystal Geyser 4/9/14 3 um filter (SPAdes) (version 2) | ecosystem: Environmental > Aquatic > Deep subsurface > Groundwater...
ATGTGCAGTGCTCGAACTGCGGCCACGCCTGGTTTCAGCTCTCGCCTGAGGTCGAAGCCGCGACGGCGGCCGAGGCCGAGCTTTTCGATCCCCCCGAGGCAACCGCTGAACCTGCACCAGCGCCCGAAGCCGGGTCGCCCGCTCGCAGCGCCCGCCCGGCACCGGCACCGGCACCGACCCAGGTGGCGCGGCGATCACTGGATGAAAGCGTGCTCAACGTCTTGCGCGAGGAAGCCGAGCGCGAGGCCATGGTGCGCCGCAGCGAGCGCCCGCGCCCGCTGGAAACCCAGCCCGAGCTGGGGCTGGATGCAGCCCCGGCCACGCCTGCGCCGATGGTGCCCGCGATCAGCCCGACCGCGCGCCGCATTGCCCAACTCAAAGGGATCGACCTTGCCCCCCCGCCGCAGCAGGTGATCGACGCTCCGGCCCGGCCTGCGGCCCGGCGCGAGCTGTTGCCCGACATCGAGGAAATCAACTCGTCGCTGCGCGCCAGTTCGGATCGGCGTCGGGGCATGATCGACGATGCGCCCGGACCTGACGACAGCGGCGGCAGAAGCGGCTTTCGCAGCGGCTTCGCGCTGATGATGGTGATCGCGGTGGCGGCGGTGGCGGCCTATGTCATGGCCCCGAAGATCGTGCAGCAAATCCCCGCCAGCGCCGATGCCATGGCGGCCTATGTCACCGCGGTCGATCACGCCCGGCTGTGGCTTGATGGCCTGATGCGGCAGGCGATCACCGCCCTGCAAGGCATCGGCGGCCCCAAGAGCTGACCCTGCGGGCGGCACCGCCCCTCGCCCGGCTCAGAACGGTGCGAGCAGGCGCTTGAGGTAATCGCGCTCGGCACCGGGGCGTGACTGCTCGCCCGAGCGGCGGCGAATCTCGTCCAGCAGGCCCTGCGCGCGGCGATAGACATCCTCGCCCTGCAACAGGTTGCGGTCCGAGCCGATCCGCGCCCCGTCGCCCAGCTCGCGCCCCAGCGGGTCGCGCGCCGCATTGGGATCGTTGCGCCCGAACGCCTGGCCTTCGGTGGTATCGCCAGCGCGGCGCTGCTCGTCAGCCAGCGCCTCGCCCAGCGCCCCGATGCCGTCGCGCATCGCCTGCATGGCCTCGGCCTGACGATCCAGCGCGCCGGAAAGATCACCGTCGCGCAACGCGCGCTCGGCCTCGGTCATGGCGCGCCCGGCGTCGTCCAGCGCCCGTCTGCCGGCCTTGCCCTGAGCGCTGCCCGAGCCGGGCAGGCTGTTGCCGTTCAACTGATCCAGCCGACCGCGCAGATCGCGCTGACGCTCGGCCAGACTGCCGCCATCGGGTCCGGGTTGGCCGGGCTGGCCCTGATCGCCCGGCTGGCCACCGCTGGACGGGTCTTGCAACTGGCGAAAGGCATCGTCGGCCAGGCCCTGCTGATCGCGCAGGGTCTGGCTCAGATCGCGCATCGCCTGCCCGCCCGGACCGCCAGAGCCGCCGGGGCCTTGGGTGACCTGCATGTTTTCCATCAACTGGCGCAGCATTTCCAGCAGTTGCGCGGCCTCGGCGGTGCGGCCTTCCTGCATCAGCTTTTGCAACTCGTCGAGCATCTGCTGCAACTGGTCGGTGGTCATCTCCAGCCCCTGCTGGTTTTGCGACATCTGGCTGTCGGGGTTGCGCTGCGCCTGCTCGGCCAACTGCCGCATGTAGTCATCCAGCGCCTCGCGCAGATCGGCCATCAACTGATCAATTTCAGACTGGTCGGCACCATTGCGGATCGCCTGATCCAGCCGGTCTTGCGCCCGGCGCAGCCGCTCTTGCGCCGAGGCCAGATCGCCCTCTTCCACCAGCACGGCAATTTCCCACAGCTCGGCGGCCAACTCGTCGCGCGCCGCAGGCGTCAGGGTGGCGGCATCGGCATCAAGTCGCCGCAGCGCCACCCGCAGGCGCAGATAGGCGCGCTCGTCGCGGATCAGGTCTTCCGGGTGATTGGTCACGGCCTTGAGGATCTGCGCCGCGCGCGGGGCGTTGGCGCGCGACCACAGAAGATCGCGCCGCATCTCGATCAGCGCCGCCGCCAGCGGGTCGAAAAAGCGCCTGCCGGGCAGCGTGAGTGCGACCGGCGGGGTCTGGCCGGTCTGGCCCAGGGCATCACGCGCGCTCAGGGTGATGGTGACGGGCAGATTGGCGAACGGGTGCTTTGAGAGGTCTTCGGTCAGCACCTCGGTGAAATCGGCGCGGCTGCCGGTGATCGGCAGCGGCAGATCGAGGGTGATCGGCGCGCGCGGCTCGGGCGGGGCGGTCAGGCCGTAGCGGCGATCGACGGCGGCTAGGTTGAGCGCGATGGTGGCCTGCCCGCCGGTCACGCCGTAATCGTCGGTCGCGCTGAACGGCAGGCGCATGCTGCCGTCGCGGGCCCGGCTGGCCTCGCCGCTGGTGCGGATGGCGGGGGGGGCGTCGGGCAGGGCGATGATGCGCCATGCGCGCCCGCCCGGCCCCGCGATGGTGACCGAGCCACTTTGCTGCACGGCGAAATCCTGCACCAGATCCGAGGTCGGAGCAGGGACATTGCGCGCCGAGACGGTCTCGCTCAGGGTCAGCGCACCGAGCGCGCCGTAAAGCCGGATCTGCACATGGCTGCCCAGCGGCAGGGTGAGGTCGGGGGTGGTGATGTCGGCAAGGTAGATCGTCGGCTTGCCGGTATGGGCGGGCGGCGAGGCCCAGCCTTCCCACGAAGGACCCGCAGCCAGCGCCGGGCCACCAGCGGGGGCAAGGCCGGTCACCGACGCCACCCGCCCGAACCCGCCGAACAGCAGCGCCACCACCAGCGCGGTCAGCGCCATGTAACGCAGCGCATAGGGGTCGCGCCGGGCCAGCCGCAGGTCGGGGGCTACGGCGCGGGCGCGGGCGGCGGCGGCGGCCATCCGGGCAAGGTGCGCCTGCCACACCGCCACCGAGGCGCGATCCGTGGCCCCGATCGCCTGGCTGTCGGCCAGCGCCGCCAGCGGCCGCCCCGGCAGGGCGGCATCAAGCCGCGCCAGTGCTTCGGTGCGGCGCGGCACGGCAAAGCTGCGCAGGCCCGCGATCAGCGCCCAGCCCGCCGCCAGCGCCGCCAGCCCCAGCCCGGCCCAGACCGCCTCGAGCGGCAATCGGTCCTGCACCCCGAACCCAAGCGCCGCCAGGGTGGTGATGAGCACCGTCCACAACGGCCAGAACGCCCGCGTCAGGCGCTCGGCCCAGAGACCGGCCAGCGTCAGCCGCAGCGGCCAGATCAGGCGCTGCGGCAAGGGGTGCGAAGTGCTATCGGTCATGCCCCGGGCCCGGTTGCGGGCTGTCATGCGCTTGCAGCCATGGCGGGATGATATCGCGGTTCAGGATTTCGTCCAATGTCGGACGCGGCCGAATGACAGCGAAGTGATCGCCCTGCACCAGCACTTCGGGGATCAGGGGGCGGCTGTTGTATTCCGACGCCATCACCGCGCCGTAAGCCCCGGCCGAGCGGAACGCCACCAGATCGCCCGCGCTCATCGGCGGCAAGGCGCGACGCTGGGCAAAAGTGTCGCCGGTCTCGCACACCGGGCCGACCACATCGTAAAGCTGTGTCGTTTGCCCCGGCGCAGGCTCGGCCAGCGGCACGATGTCGTGGTGCGCGCCATACATCGCCGGGCGCACCAGATCGTTCATCGCGGCGTCGAGGATCAGAAAATCGCGATCCTCGCCGTGCTTGAGATAGATCACCTGCGCCACCAGAACCCCGGCATTGCCCGAAATCAGCCGCCCCGGCTCGATCTCGATCTCGCAGCCCAGGGGACCAAGGACGCGCTTGATCAACGCGCCGTAATCGAGCGGCAGCGGCGGGGCTTGGTTCGAGTGGCTGTAGGGAATGCCCAGACCCCCGCCCAGATCGAGGCGGCGGATGGCGTGGCCCTGGGCGCGCAGGGTAGTGGTGAGGTCGGCCAGTTTGGCGAACGCTTGTTCAAACGGGCCAAGCTCGGTCAACTGACTGCCGATATGGACGTCGATGCCGACGATCTGAATTCCGGGCAGGGCGGCGGCTTCGGCATAGACCGCAGGGGCGCGGTCGATCGGCACCCCAAACTTGTTTTCCTTCATGCCGGTGGCGATCTTGGCATGGGTTTTGGCATCGACATCGGGATTGACCCGCAGGGTGATCGGGGCGGGGATGCCGAGATCGGTTGCGACCTTTGAGAGGGCGTGCAACTCGGGCTCGGATTCGACGTTGAACTGGTGAATGCCGCCTTGCAAGGCGAGGCGCATCTCGGCCTCGGTCTTGCCGACCCCCGAGAACACGATGCGGTTCCCCGGCACCCCGGCGGCGCGGGCACGGCGGTATTCGCCGCCCGACACCACGTCCATCCCGGCGCCAAGATCACCCAGCAGTTTCAGCACCGCGAGGTTCGACAGCGACTTGACCGAAAAGCAGATGCGGTGCGGCAGGGGGGCAAGGGCTTCGGCAAAAAGCTGGTAGTGCCGGGTCAGGGTGGCGGTCGAGTAGCAGTAGAACGGCGTGCCAACCGCCGCGGCGATCTGCGCCAGGGGCACGTCTTCGGCGTGGAGGCGACCGTTGCGGTAGAGAAAATGGTCCATCGGGCGGCTTTCGTTGCAGGAACCGGGGGGCGTTTGGGGCACCGGGGCGGGCCGGGGGCCAGCCCCCGGACCCCCGGGGTATTTAGGCCAATGAGAAGCGGCAAGGCAATCAGGTGACGGGGCGGGTGCGCAGGTAGAGATAGAGCGGCAGGCCGCAGGAGATGCCGATGCCAAGGGTGACGGGCAGGACGATCAGCGCCAGCCAGTTGCGCCGCACGGTGGTTTCGGCCGCGACCCAGACCGTCAGGGCGATGCCCGCGATCAGCACGTCCCAGGCCAGGCCGGTGGTGGCCCCGTTGGCGAACCACGCCGTGATCAGGCCGCCAAGACCGCTGCCGGTGGCGCGGGTGTAGGACAGGTAGTGCGCCATCGGGTGCAGCGCCCCCCAGAGGGCCAGGCCAAGATAGATCAGGCGCAGCGGCGAGATCATCCGCTGACCACGCCAAGCTGCACCTGACCGGTGATGCTGATCCCCGCAGGCGCAGTCGGCTCGGGTGGGGTGGGGGCACCGTCAACCCCGCAGGCAGCCAGCAACGGCAGGGCGAGCAGCAGCAGGATTCGGGTCATTGCAGGGCCTTTTGCCAGTGGTCGATCCGGGCGCGCACCTGATCGGGGGCGGTGCCGCCGTAAGAGGTGCGCGAGCGCACCGAGTTTTCCACCCCCAGCACGGAGAACACCTCGGCCCGGATCGCGGGGTGGACCGCTTGCATCTGCGCCAGCGACAGGTCGGGCAAATCGCAGCCTCGGCTTTCGGCCAGCGCCACCAGAGTGCCGGTGACGTGGTGGGCGTCGCGAAACGGCAGCCCGGCCTCGCGCACCAGCCAGTCGGCCAGATCGGTGGCGGTGGCAAAGCCCGAGGCGGCGGCGGCGGCAAGGGTGTCGCGCATCGCCGTCATGTCGCCAACCATGCCAGTCATCGCGGCCAGCGCCAGCATCAATGTGTCGGCGGCGTCGAACAGCGGTTCCTTGTCTTCCTGCATATCCTTGGCGTAGGCCAGCGGCAGGCCCTTCATCACGGTGAACAGCGCCACCGTCGCGCCCAGGATGCGCCCCAGCTTGGCACGCAGCAGCTCGGCGGCGTCGGGGTTCTTCTTTTGCGGCATGATCGACGAGCCGGTGGTCCAGCGGTCGGAAAGCCGGATGAAGCGGAACTGGGCCGAGGACCAGATCACCAGCTCTTCAGCGAAGCGCGACAGGTGCACGGCGCAGATGCTGGCGGCGGCCAGAAATTCCAGCGCGAAATCGCGATCCGAGACCGAATCGAGCGAATTGGCGGTGGGGCGATCAAAACCGAGCGCGGTGGCGGTCATGTGCCGGTCGATCGGGAACGAGGTGCCGGCCAGCGCCGCCGCCCCCAGCGGACATTCGTTCATCCGGGCGCGGGCATCGGCAAAGCGACTGCGGTCGCGCGCCAGCATCTCGACATAGGCCAGCATGTGGTGGCCCCAGGTCACCGGCTGCGCGCTTTGCAGATGGGTGAAGCCCGGCATCACCCAGTCGGCGCCGGCTTCGGCCTGGGCCAGAAAGGCGCGCATCAGGGCGTCGATGGCGGGGATCACGGCATCGCACTGATCGCGCACCCACAGCCGGAAATCGAGCGCCACCTGATCGTTGCGCGAACGCGCGGTGTGCAGCCGCCCGGCCGGTTCGCCGATCAGTTCCTTGAGGCGGGATTCCACGTTCATGTGGATGTCTTCCAGCTCGACCCGGAAGGGAAACTTTCCGGCCTCGATCTCTGACAATACCGTGAGCAGGCCTTCCCCGATCGCCTCGCCGTCCTTATGGGTAAGGATACCCTGCGCCGCCAGCATTGCGGCATGGGCGCGCGAGCCGCGGATGTCCTGGGCGTAAAGACGGCGATCAAAACCGATCGAGGCATTGATCGCCTGCATGATCGCATCCGGCCCGGCGGCAAACCGCCCGCCCCACATCGCGTTGGCGGTTGGGGTGTCTGATGTCTTGGAACGGGTCATGCGCTGGCCTTTGGAGGGACGATGTTGCGACTTGGCTTTGCTGTTCTCTATACGGCCCTGGTGTTTGGTGCAAACCCCGTGGCGGCCGATATCGCGCTGGCCGATACGCTGCGCGAGGACGACATGAAAAAGCTGATGTTCAGCGCCGAGCCCAAGGCGCTGCCCGAGGTCGGGCTGGTCGGGCTGGACGATGCCCCCCATGCCCTGGCCGAGTATCGCGGCAAATGGGTGGTGCTGAATTTCTGGGCCACCTGGTGCGCGCCCTGCCGCAAGGAAATGCCGGGGCTGGACCGGCTGCAGGCCGCGATGGGGGGCGAACGCTTCGCCGTGCTGGCGCTGGCAACCGGGCGCAACCTGCGGCCCGCCATCGACAAGTTTCTGGCCGAGGGCGGAATCTCGCATCTGACGGTGTGGCGTGACCCCGGATCGGATCTTGCCCACAGCATGGGGGTGATGGGGCTGCCGTTGACGGTGATCCTTGATCCCGAGGGGCGCGAAGTGGGTCGGCTGATCGGCGAGGCCGATTGGGACAGCGACAATGCCCGTGCCGTTCTGGGCGCGCTGATCGGCGGCTGAGCGGGGCGGCTGGGCCCGGCTGAGTATTTGGGCAAAGAAGAAACGGCGGCCGGTCAATCGGTTACCAGTGCGGCGTGGCGCGGGCAGGTGATCAGGTGGTCGTTGACCATGCCGGTGGCCTGCATGAAGGCGTAGGTGATGGTGGGGCCGCAGAACTTGAAGCCTTCGGCTTTGAGATCGTGGGCGATGCGGCGGGAAAGATCGGTTTCGGTCGGCACCTCGGCGAGGCTGGCAAAGCGGTTCTGTAGCGGTTTGCCGTCGAGGTGGCTCCAGAGGTAATCGGAGAACTCGATGCGCTGCTGCACCCGCAAATAGGCGCGCGCCGAGGCGATGGCGGCCTCGATCTTGCCGCGATGGCGCACGATGCCGGGGTTGGCCAGCAGGCGGGCGATGTCGGGCTCGCCCCAGGTCGCGATGACTTCGGGGTGGAAGCCGGCGAAGGCGGCGCGGAAGGCCGGGCGTTTGCGCAGAATGGTGATCCAGGCCAGACCGGCCTGAAAGCCGTCGAGGATCAGCTTTTCCCACAGCGCGCGGCTGTCGTGTTCGGGCACCCCCCATTCGGTGTCGTGGTAGGCCACGTAAAGCGGATCGCTGCCGCACCAGGGGCACCGCGTCGGGGCGGGATATTGCGGCGTGGGCATCGGGTCGGGCCTTTGGTGATTGTGCGGACAATTTGAACAAAATGGCAAATTTTGCCGTCGGTTTACCTTTGTGGCGTCATCATGGCGCGGGATCAACCGGAAAGGGGCGGCAATGCAGGGACCGGAACGCAGACGCAGGCGGGGCGGCCCGGGCGGGGCGGCAAACCCGCTGGCCTTTGCGGTCGCGGAAAATGATCGCCAGACCCTGACCATGGTGCAGACCGCGCTGGAAACCAAGCGGCTGCGGCTGGCCTATCAGCCGGTGGTGCTGGGGGCCGACACCAGCCGGGTCGCGTTCTACGAAGGTCTGATCCGGGTGCTGGATGACACCGGGCGGGTGATTCCGGCGCGCGATTTCATGGGGGCCGTGGAAACCCAGGAACTGGGGCGGCTGATCGACTGTGCCGCGCTGGAGATCGGGCTGGCAACCCTGGCGCGCCACACCGACATCCGGCTGGCGATCAACATGTCGGCGCGCTCGATCGGCTATCCACGCTGGATGCAGGTGCTCACGCATGGCTTGCGGGTCTCGCCCACGATCGGCGAGCGGCTGATTCTCGAGATCACCGAAAGCTCGATGATGCAGGTGCCCGAGCTGGTGATGGCCTTCATGGATGATCTGCAACGCAAGGGCATCGCCTTTGCGCTCGACGATTTCGGGGCGGGGTTTACGGCGTTCCGCCATTTCAAGGATTTCTTCTTTGATGTGCTCAAGATCGACGGGCAGTTCATCCGCGGCATTCACCGCGACCCCGACAATCAGGTGCTGGCCCGCGCCCTGATCTGCATCGCGCAGCATTTCAACATGTTCACCGTGGCTGAATCGGTTGAAGCGGTGGAGGATGCCGAATATTTGCGCGCAATCGGCATCGACTGCCTGCAGGGCTATCTGTTCGGCGCACCGAGCATGAACCCCGGTTTCGCCGCCGAGCCGCAGCGCAAGACCGGCTGAAACCGGCGCAGGGCCGGAAAACGCTGCCCGCGATGGCACCTCGGAACGGCAAAATCCTTGCTCTTTTGGCCAAGGATGCTTAGGCAATGCTGCATAGCGGCGAAAGATTGCTTCGCCTGCACCGCGCCAAAGGAGAGGATTCACCATGACCAATGTCGTAATCGTCGCGGCGGGACGCACCGCCGTCGGAAGCTTCAACGGGGCGTTCGCCAGCACCCCCGCGCATGAACTTGGGGCGAAGGTGATCGAGGCGGTTCTGGCCCGCGCCGGGGTGGACAAGGCCGATGTCGATGACGTGATCCTGGGCCAGGTGCTGACCGCCGGTCAGGGCCAGAATCCGGCGCGGCAATCGGCGATCCGGGCGGGGCTGCCGATCGAATCGTCGGCCTTTACCGTGAACCAGGTCTGTGGCTCGGGGCTCAGGGCGGTGGCGCTTGGCGCGCAGCACCTGATGCTTGGCGATTCGACCGTGGTGGTGGCCGGCGGCCAGGAAAGCATGTCGATGTCGACCCATGTCGCACATCTGCGCGCCGGGCAGAAGATGGGCGATCTCACCTTCATCGACAGCATGATCCGCGACGGGCTGTGGGATGCCTTCAACGGCTATCACATGGGAATCACGGCTGAAAACGTTGCCAGCAAGTGGCAGATCACGCGCGAGGTGCAGGATGCCTTTGCGGTGGCCAGCCAGCACAAGGCCGAGGCCGCACAGAAGGCCGGGCGCTTTGCCGACGAGATCATTCCGTTTGTGGTCAAGACCCGCAAGGGTGAGGTGACGGTGGATCAGGACGAATACATCCGCCATGGGGCCACGCTGGAAGCGATGGCCAAGCTGCGCCCCGCCTTCACCAAGGACGGTACCGTGACGGCGGGCAACGCCTCGGGCCTGAATGACGGTGCAGCGGCGGTGGTGCTGATGACCGAAAAGGAAGCATTGCGGCGCGGGCTGACCCCGCTGGCACGGATCGCCGGTTATGCCACCGCCGGGGTTGACCCGGCGCTGATGGGCTCGGGTCCGATTCCGGCCAGCCGCAAGGCGCTGAAGAAGGCGGGCTGGACGGTGGCCGACCTTGACCTGATCGAGGCCAACGAGGCTTTCGCGGCGCAGGCCTGCGCGGTCAACAACGACATGGGCTGGAACACCGACATCGTCAACGTCAACGGCGGGGCAATCGCTCTGGGCCACCCGATCGGGGCCTCGGGCTGCCGCATCCTGAACACCCTGATCTTCGAGATGGGCCGCCGCGATGCCAAGAAGGGCCTTGCCACGCTGTGCATCGGCGGCGGCATGGGGATGGCGCTTTGCATCGAGCGGGCCTGATCTTTGCGGTAAATTGATCTTGAGGGGGCGCAATAATATTGCGCCCCTTTTTCTTTGTGGGTAACACTATTTCAAATGCAGCATATTTGGGAGGAATCATGTCGAAAGTAGCTTTGGTCACCGGCGGGTCGCGGGGCATCGGCGCGGCGATTTCCATCGCCCTGAAAACCGCCGGTTATACGGTTGCCGCCAACTATGCGGGCAACGATGCGGCGGCCGCGCAGTTCACCGCCGCGACCGGGATTCCCACCTACAAATGGTCGGTGGCGGATTATGACGCCTGTGCGGCGGGGGTCCGGCAGGTCGAGGCTGACCTTGGCCCGGTGGCGGTGCTGGTCAACAACGCCGGGATCACCCGTGATTCGATGTTCCACAAGATGACGCCCGAGCAGTGGCGCGAGGTGATCGACACCAACCTCAGCGGCCTGTTCAACATGACCCATCCGCTGTGGTCGGGGATGCGGGACCGCAAGTTCGGGCGGGTGATCAACATCAGTTCGATCAACGGGCAAAAGGGCCAGGCCGGGCAGGTCAACTATTCGGCGGCCAAGTCGGGCGATCTGGGCTTTACCAAGGCGCTGGCACAGGAAGGCGCGCGCGCGGGCATCACCGTCAACGCCATCTGCCCGGGCTACATCGGCACCGAGATGGTGCGCGCGATTGATGAAAAAGTGCTGAAGGA
>Ga0210044_10010893_pt1 | contig 10716 bp, 5 predicted proteins | sample CryGey13umfilter_2_FD_183959 | JGI IMG/M metagenome (GOLD analysis project Ga0210044, IMG submission 183959) | Groundwater microbial communities from aquifer in Utah, USA - Crystal Geyser 4/9/14 3 um filter (SPAdes) (version 2) | ecosystem: Environmental > Aquatic > Deep subsurface > Groundwater...
AATGAAAAAGGTGTTCCCTTCGAGCAAATCCAGAGAAGAGAAAATCAGGGATTGGTTCCCAATGAGGACGGTTCAATCATCACCTCCGATCACAATCTGGCGCACACGCGCTGGAAGATCGTCTATCACGTTCGTGATGCGCGCACTCTGATCGAGAATATTTCCCAAAGCGAGCACGTTACCGAAGCGGGCAGCGAAGCGGACCTCCTCGTTCGCAAGTCAATCGAGCGCGCGGTCGTTCACGCTGCCGCCGAAACGCCGCTTGATGATGTCATCTCGTCTCGCGAAGCGTTCAGTTCGCGCGTGAAGGCCTCCGCACAACAACTCCTCAATCAGATCGGGACCGGAATCGACATCGACACTGTATCGTGCATCAACGCCAAACCGCCTCGCCCCATTCTCGGTGATTATCAGGCGGTCAACCAGGCCGTGACGGAAGCCAATCATGCAATCGAAACCGCGCGAGAGCAGGCGACCCAGACGCTCAACGCCGTCGCCGGTTCCGCTTATCGCAAGCTCTCTCTGATGCTCCAGATCTACGAAGCGTTGAGTGAAGGCGTTGAGCCGAATCCCGTTGACCTTGAGCAATTGTGCCTGCTCGTGGATAATCCGGATGAGATACGTGATGCCGCCTCAAACGCTGAGGATCTCCTCAAACAAATCGACGATGTCCTTGTGTCACCGGAAGTCGGCGGAACGGTGGCCACCATCATCGCCGATGCACGTCAGTATTCGACCGGCCTCGTCGCCAAACTCGACGCCGAAACGCGAGAGCTCGAAGCGTATTATCCTGAGTACAAGAAGAACCCGCTTATCGTCAAGACCGACCTTTGGCGAACGGCCATGAAGAAAATCTTCAACGGCACGCGTGAGCGGTTCCTGCTTTCGCCCGATACCACGATGATCGACATTCGACTCAACCGCGATCCTCTTTTCAAGCGAGAGCAGGATCGTAAACGAGCACGAAAACAGCTTGAGGAGAGTACCGGATCGTCCGGACCGTAACAGGACCGGAAAGAAACAGCACTCGCCTCACAACGAGCCGCCACGAACAATCGCCCCCCCGCCTACTGAAAGAATCCCTCTATGACGGGTCCAACGACGAAACAGACGTCGCCATCCTCCGCACCAACGAATCCCGCCGCCGACCTTTTGAGTCGTCCTGACGATGACCGTCCGTCCGTCGTCCTCGCCCAGCGTCTGACAAAAGTCTTTAAGGACTTCTGGATGCGACGCAAAGTCGCGGCCGTCAACCAACTCAATCTCGATATCAAGCAAGGCGAAGTCTTTGGACTCATCGGTCCCAACGGCTCGGGCAAATCAACGACGATCAAACTCATACTCGGACTGCTCCACAAGTCCGGCGGACGTCTCGCCGTCTTCGGCAAACCGCCTGAAAACGTCGTCGCCAAGAAACGAATCGGATACCTCCCCGAAGAATCTTACCTTTATCCGTTTCTCAATGCCCGCGAGACCCTTGATTTTTACGGCCGGCTCTTTTCGTTGGCCCGGCCATCGCGAATGAAACGCATCGACGAACTCCTCGAAATGGTCGGCCTCGATGCCGTGCAGTTCCGACCGATCGGTGAATACTCCAAAGGTATGCAGCGACGCATTGGCCTTGCGCAAGCCCTCATCAACGATCCGGACTTTCTCATTCTCGATGAACCGACCTCCGGCCTCGACCCCATCGGCATTCGTCAAGTTAAGGACCTCATCCTCCACCTCGGTACACGGGGCAAAACCATTCTCCTCTCGTCTCACCTGCTCGCCGACGTCGAAGATGTCTGCGATTACATGGTTGTTCTCTACGGCGGTCGCAAACAACAGGAAGGCGCGCGAGGCGATCTGCTCACGACCCACGATCGCACGGTGATCGAAACGGAAGCCCTCGACCCCGCGCGTGTCGAGCAGATTCGTAAATACATTGAGGAAACGGAGCATCGGCAGGTTCTTAGCATCGCACCTGCGAGGCAGAGTCTCGAATCGCTTTTTCTTGAAATCGTCGATCGTGCTCAATCCAAAAAACTGGAAACGTTCGGCGCCAAATCGGGTGGCCAAACTGCCGCCTTCCTCCGCTCCGGGGCCGACGATTTGTCATCAACCGGTGAAGTTGAAGGTGAAGCCCTGCTCGAAGAACTAACGAAAATTGCGGACCCCAAGACGACGCGTTCGGAGCTGGCCGATTTCGACGAGCCCTCGGCCGAGTCGCATGCTTCGCGTCTTGCCGAATCCGTCGGAGTCGACTCCTCCGTCCTCGAATCGCTTGCGGTCGATTCGTTCTCGCTGTCATCCGACGATGAGGCCGACCAGAGTGATTCGGCTGATGATGCCCGTGAGAAGGATGAATCAAGCCAGGTTGCCGAATCCTCCGCCGACCTCCTCGGCAAGTCACAAAAGAGCGAAGTGGATACCAGTGTTCTCGAATCGCTCCTCGATGCTTACGGCGATTCCGATGATCCTCACAAAAAACATCAGGACCACGCACCCAACGGCTCAGACACCAATTCCGAACCCAATCCCGATCCCTGAACCACGGCATCGAAGACCAATTTCTTCAATGATGCTGTGAGAACGAATTGCATAATCCTCACCCGCACCGCACCGTCCCGCTCGGTCAATATCAATCAGTAACGAAGATTCAATGCTCAACGCCTTCTACGAACTTCTCGACCGCCTCGACCGTGCTCAGAGCCGAACGCTCTTTCGGGTGGTCGCCACGATCGTGGGCCTGGTCGCCGTCGGATCAGCATTCGGTCTCACCCTCTCCGGAAGCGGCGATTTCCTACCCGAGGCCTATCGACAGAACCTCATGAGTAGTACGGCGCTTGCGCTGGCAGCGGTCATCGGAATCGTTTGGCTCAATCGAACTCTGACCGCCATCGGCTTTCTACTTCTCGGGATTCCCGTATCGCTCATTTTGCAAAACACGCGCCAACCTCAATGGGCCAAAATGACCCTCGGCATCATCGGATTGGCCATCCTTTTCACCTTTTCATTACAACTCCTTCGACTCCTGTTCAATCTCTCGTGGCGGCCCCTCGCTGTCGCCCGACTCGTCGTCGATGAAGCGATCCGTCTCAAAATTGCACTGATTTTCATTGTCGCCGTCCTCATTTTCATCCCGTTACTCGCGGCAACGCTCGACCCGACTGAAGCGCTCCGATATCGAATACAGACCTTCCTTTCGTACGGAACCGGCACGTCGTACGGCTTGCTTGCGGTGATGACCCTTTTCCTCTCGACCGCCACCGTCGCCTTCGAGCAGCGCGAAAAAACGATCTTCCAGGTCATCTCCAAGCCGGTTTCGCGCTTGGAATATCTTCTCGGAAAATGGATTGGCGTCATGGGGCTCAACGCCGTCCTACTGCTGCTCGTGTCCGGCTCAATCTTCTGGTTCATTCAGTACATGCGAACCCTGCCCGCGCAAGACATCTACGACCGTCTGGCCGTCAGCGAACAGGTGCTAACCGCGCGCGTAGGTGTTCGTCCGTCTTTCGACGTTGATTTCGACGCGATTCGTCAACAGGTCGACGAGATCGTCACACTGAACCTTGAAGTCGAAGACACGCCGACCGTCCGCTCCGAGATCGGAAAACGCCTGATCACCGAGGCGACCACCAAAGCCCTCACCGTCGATCCCGGTGAATTCAAGGATTTCCTGTTCGAAAATGTCAAGCCGCTCTCGCGAACCATCATTCGCACCGCGACCCCCGGAGAATCAATCGAACTCGACGATCCGGTGACGACCATCCTCGATATTGAAGTCTGGGATGAAAACGAAGAGCACGCCTATTCGCCCGGAGTGCATTTCATTCCCGAAAACACAGGCGACGATAATCGAAACGCCTCCATCAGAATCCTTCCTGAAGAGAATCAGAAGGCCGCCGACTACGGAATCTCTACCGGCGAACGATTGCGAATTCGATATTTCCCCGCCAACTCACTCACCCTTCGATTCAAAATCAACTCCGGCAACAACGATCCCGGGGTTCATTTTCCGATCACGATTGGAGTCGCCGACACGCCGTTCTTCGAGGTCCGTGAAGTCGCGCTCATTCAAACGCAGACCATGCTCATTCCTGCGGGCGCCGTCGGTCGAGATGGGAAGATCACGATCCGAATCATCAACGGCGATATCCAGACGCAAACGGGGATTCCCGCGGCTATTAAATTTCCTCCGGACGGCCTTGAAATCATGTACAAGGTGAGTTCTTTCGAGCCGAATTATTTTCGCGCTATGCTCATAGACTGGCTCAAACTCGGATTCCTCGCGATGCTCGGAATTTGCGCCGCCACCTTTGCCTCGTTTCCCGTGGCGTGTCTGCTCGCGTTCGTCGTGTATTTCGGCGCGCAGACCGGTCCGTTCCTCGCTGATTCGATCCAGTACTACCGGACCATCGATATCCAGACGCAGCAAACGGTCTGGATCAAGTTGCTCATTTCGACGATCGCCAAGAGTGTCTATTTCGTCCTGCAGGGTTTCCAGCAGGTTCGACCCACTGAACGACTGATCGACGGACGAAACATCCCATGGTCGGACGTCTTCTCCGTCTTCCTTACGATCACGCTGCTCTGGACCGGCGTCACCGGACTGATCGGATGGGTGGTATTCCGATCCCGACAATTAGCGATATACTCCGGGCATTCGTAATGCAAACATCGCCTTCCCAATCGTCGTATCTCAGATTGACGTGGCGTTTCCACGGAGGTGGCTTCTGAAACGTGATTCATTGGTTCAACTTGCAGCCCTTGTGGTCATGACCGTGTCGCTGGCCGGCGCCGGACGGCTCGTCTCCGTCATGGATTCCGTCGCCTCGTCGGCACAACTGAAATACACCGATCAGGCTGCCAAGGGAGCACCACTCGCCGTAACGCTCGCTCAGAGTGTCGGCGTGCTTCGCGGCATCATGGTCAACTACCTCTGGATTCGCGCGGAAAAGCTCAAGGAAGACGGCAAATTCTTCGAGGCGTACTCAACCGCAAAGTGGATCACCCAACTCCAACCGCGATTCGCCAAAGTCTGGCAATTCCAGGCGTGGAATATGGCGTATAACATCTCGGTGGCCACCCACACCAAGGAAGAGCGATGGCGGTGGGTGCAGGACGGCATTCGACTTATTCGAGAACAAGGTATCAAATATAATCCGAACGACATGATGCTCTACAAGGAGTTGTCATGGTACTTCCTTCATAAGATCGGCGGATTCACCGACGACGCCCATATCTACTACAAGCAGCAACTCGCCGATCGCTGGCAGGGAATTCTCGGAGATCCTACCTTCGAGTACGAAGCACGCAAGGAGATCGTGCGTGGAATCGTCAACGCACCGACCTATCTCGAAGACCTCGTTCAGGATCATCCCGAAACTGCCCAACTCGTCAAAGACCTCAAGGCGGATGGCCTTTACCTTGATGAGAGTTTGCTGCGAACCTATGAATGGATGGAGTCGATTCGGACCAGTGCTCTCGCCGAGCGAATCGGCATGCGTGAATCCATCGAAAATATCAGCGACGTCAGCGAGATCAACGAAGGCGCTCGGGCGATCCTTGGCCCCGTCATTAAACTTCGCAGCATCATCCGAAAACCTGAATATGCCGAGACGTGGCCCCGCCTCCTCAACTTCGTTCGAGGAAAAGTCATTCGCGATGACTACAACATGGATCCGAGTTACATGCTTCAGTACATGGAGCAGTACGGCCCGCTCGATTGGCGCTCCGCATCCGCCCACGCGCTTTACTGGGCTGCACTCGGTGTTGAACGAGGGCTCACTCGCGAAAGCCAGATCGCGTTCGATCGACTCAACACCGATCGTCTCCTTTTCCATTCCGAGCAGCAACTCAAACTCAACGGCCGAATCATCTACGACTACCTCACCAAGGAAGTCTCATGGGGGCCCGATCTCCGCTTCATCCCGTTCTATGAGGAGACCTTCAAGATCGTGCTAAAGCGTGAAAAGGCCGATGCGTTCGGCCGGGGTCCGGCGCAGAATTATGTCGATGGCTACCGAAACTTCCTTATCGACACTGTTCGCGAATATTACATGTGGGGAGATTACGAAAAGGCGCGGCAGCAGTACGAAAAACTTCGCACGAACAAAATGTTCTTCCAGCCCGAAAAGCCCGATCGGTTTACCTACGAAATCAAGGAATTCATCGTCCGTGAATCCGTCGATAGGTACACCTCTCCTCAGGTCGCCAGAAACGACATCTTCGGATTGCTCGCCAGTGGATACCGATTTGGTCTTGCGCGGGGAGACGCCAAAGTGTTCAATGAACATATGAACATGGCCAAACAGTTGTACGACTACTTCATGAAATCCGTCGCGGTCAAAACCCTCATCACCAAGGAAAACCGACTCGGATTCCCCGATTGGCCGACCATGATCCGCCTCGCGTTCGAAGTGGTCATGACGACCGATCCCGCGAGTAATCCCGGGCAGTCCATCACCCTTGAGGAGCGTATGGCTCTCTGGAACAGTAAGACCGATCTCATCGTTCAACTCAAGCTCGAGTCCTACGACCAGATTGTCGGATCACTTCGCGATTCGTTCCAGAGGCAGGGACCGCTCCCCCTCACTTTCGACGAGGCCTTCCCGCCTCCGCCCGGTCTTGAGGAATACCGTCGCACTCGCGGTCTGAATCAGCAGAAGTCAGACAAGGAAAAGATTGAAGTGGAACGCAAATGACCCGGCCCGGAGCAGGTCGCGAATCCATCGAAAGTCGGGTTTGGCCTCTTTTCGAGTACCCCGGCAACGAATCAGTGGCCCGGCGTTCCGAGTTCGTCAATATCCTTGGCGCATTCAGTTGCTATTCTCACCTGAAATGCCGATACTTCTACGGGTAACAAGAATGTTAGGGGGTATGGAACCCGTCTCGATGGCACCCCACGAAGCGACCGACCTGAATGATGATGAATACGTATCACACATATCGGACGACGAATGGGTCGCACGCCGACCCCGCAGGTACCGCCTCCGCGGCGGCCGCCGCCGTCGCCCTGAGTACGCTCGTCACTCTTCTCGCCGTCGCCGTTTTGGTTGACGCCGCCGTGGTCGACACCGGGTTTCCGCATGCCAATGCGCCCTGCGCTCGTGAAGTCGTCAGAGATATCCGAAGCACCGAAACCCAGCGTGCCTCTTCGCTTTCTCGACGCATCGTACTGGCGGCTCGCGATTTCCTCGGCACCAACATTCAATCCCTCGTGGCCCATCACCACCTGATTGAAGTCACGATCTTCCCGAATTCCTCACTTTCAATCAGCACCTGGCGAACGGCCCGAACCGGATTTCAACCTTCCGAAGTCCCGCTCGATCATCTCCTCAATCTCCCCCCTCCCTCAATTCTGAGCCGCATCGCTGAGACGCTGAGCGTTGCATAATCCATCCTGCTGAGGTTCGCCGCTGACCTGTTTTGTGAATATGGCGGCAGCCGACGATCGCCGATGGATTCAAAAGCAACCAGAGCGTCCGATGAGATTTCGCGGCTAAACCCCGCGCATTGAATTCAGATATCCAAGAATACCCAGACCGGTCCGGACTTTCGAATTTCATACTGAAACCGATCTCCGGACGCACAGGAAAAAGAGAAACAGTTGAGGTGATCCCATGCAGGGAATTCCCGTCGTCAGTTCGCTTATGGCCAAGGTGTTTGGTACGCGCAATGAGCGATTCGTCAAGAAATTTACATCTCGCGTTGAACAAATCAATGCAATCGGCCACGAGATCGAAACCCTCTCCGATGAGGAACTTCGAAATAAGACGCTCGAGTTTCAGGAGCAATATCGAAACGGGGTGAAAGAGCACGATCTTCTCGTTCCCACCTTTGCGGTCGCCCGGGAAGTCATGGACCGCGCGGTCGGTATTCGGAACATCTTCCATCCCGAAAAGGATTTCGATCCCTCCATTCTCCCGGCGGAAGCGAAACGGCTCTACGAGGAAACGAAAGCGCGCATCGACGCCACCCCTGATGCCGATCCGGTCGGCGACCTCATTGGAAACGTCGAGCCCGTCCCCGCATGGAAAACCGTTCCCATCCCCGTCGAAATCTACCGCGCCGTCCGCGAGGCTTATCCCGAATCAAGGCCGCCTTTCCGCGCCTGTCCCTTTGATGTCCAACTCATCGGCGGGATGGTTCTCGCCGAGCACAAATACTCTACAACCCGATCCGCAGCACGAGGTCGCGATGTCTACTTCGGCGCGATCGCTGAAATGAAAACCGGCGAAGGCAAAACCATCGTTGCGCCGCTCGCGTGCTACCTCCACGCGATCGTCGGCCGACAAATCCACGTCGTTACCGTCAACTCATATCTCGTGCGACGTGACCGATACTGGACGTTCCCATTCTTCTATCACCTCGGACTCACGGTCGGATACATCGCGCCGTACCACGAACTCTCAGAACAACTCAAGAAAATCGCATACCAGTGCAACGTCGTCTACGGCACCACCAGCGAGTTCGGCTTCGACTACCTCCGCGATAACATGAAACTCCGCGTCGAAGACCAACTCCAGAAACATCGCGACTTCGCAATCGTTGACGAAGTCGACTCAACACTCATCGACGAAGCGCGAACACCGCTCATCATCTCGGGCCCCGCCCACGAAGAACTTCCGCGATACCAACTCGCCGATGAACTGGCCCGGCACCTCGTCGCCATGCAGAAGCCCTGGGACGACGCAGATAAAGCCGCCACTGCTTGCAAAATGAGAATCAAAGGCCTCGAAGGTGATATCCGAAACACGCGTGACAAAGATAAGATTCCCGCTATGAAGGCGGAACTCGCCAAACGCAACGCCGATCTTCCTAAACTCGAAGACGAACGTGATCAGCACATCAAGTACTACGAAGTCGAACTCGATAAGAAAACCGTCCACCTCGAGCACGAAGGCATCACCGAAGCGCAGAAAAAAGCCGACATCGGTTCCTTCTACGTCGGCGACAACGTCGACATGCCTCACTTGCTTGAACAATCACTCCGCGCCCACACCGTCTATGAACTCGATAAGGATTACGTCGTTAAGGACGGCGCGGTCGTCATTGTCGATCAATTCACCGGACGACTGATGGTCGGGCGCCAGTGGTCCGACGGACTCCACCAGGCCGTCGAAGCAAAAGAAGGCGTCGAGATCAAGCCCGAAACCCAGACGATGGCGACCATCACCATCCAGAATTTCTACAAACTCTACGAACGACTCTCCGGCATGACCGGAACCGCCGACACTGAAGCCCAGGAATTCCACGACATCTACAACATGGACGTCGTCGTCATCCCCACCAACCTCCCGGTCATACGAAAAGATTACAACGACCGTGTCTACCTCATCCAGAAAGACAAATGGGGCGCCATCGTTGACGAAATCAAGACCTTCCACGACCTCGGACGACCCATCCTCGTCGGAACGACCTCCGTCGAACACTCCGAAATGCTCAGTCGGCGACTCACCAAGACGTACGGCATCCAGCATCAGGTGCTTAACGCCAAACAACATGAACACGAAGCACACATCATCGAAAACGCAGGCGCCCTCGGTGCCGTCATGATCGCCACCAACATGGCGGGTCGCGGTACCGACATCGTCCTCCGAGCCGTTGAACGCGAAGACCTCCTCGCCCACTGGAAGCGCCGCCAGGTCGCCCCGAAAAACGTCACTCCCGAAATGAGCGATGATGAAATACTCATTGCCATCCATCGACACCTTGCGCAAAAAGAACTCGGCCTCAAACGGACCGAAATCGACGCCATGAGCGATGACGAAGTCGTCCGCAAACTCCTCATCAACTGGGCCCTCCGCTACACCTTCCTCGAAGACCCGAAACTCGAACGCATGTGCGCTGAGGAAATGCGAAGCATGCTTGATGAAGGCGGCAACTTCCTCCTCCACCGCCTCGCGCTTTGGCAAAACACCGAACAAATGGGCGGCCTCCACGTCATCGGAACCGAGCGACACGAATCCCGACGTATTGATAACCAGTTACGCGGTCGATCCGGTCGTCAAGGCGACAAGGGCTCCTCACGCTTCTTCATCGCACTCGACGACGACCTCATGAAAATGTTCGCCGGCGAAACGACCAACCGAATACTCGCCCGACTCGGCATGAAGGAAGGCGATTCCATCGAACACCCCATGCTCTCCAAAGCCGTCGAACGAGCGCAGCGCAAGGTCGAAGAACGAAACTTCGAAATTCGAAAAAATATTCTCGAATACGACGAAGTCATGGATTACCAGAGAACCGATTTCTACGGCCGGCGCCAGCGCGTCCTCGAAGGTAAACGCCTGCGTGAAACCGTCATGGTATATCTCCGCGAAGCCATCGCCGACGCTTGCGATCGATTTCTCAATGATGATTACGTCCCGACCCGTCTCGCCGAGTGGATACAGTCCAATCTCGATATCTCCATCGAAGCCGATCGACTCAACATCAGTGATCGAGAAGACCTCCTCAGACGCATTCGCCTCGACGCCTACGAAGACGCCCGCGCTTCCTCGGAAGTAACCATCGGTGAATTCATGAGCGAGGAAGTCGACCCCGTCGACTGGGATGTCAAAGGCCTCGTCGAATGGGCCAGACGAAGGTTCAACGTGCACCTCAAGGCAAGTCAGGTCCGCGAGATGAAACCCAAGGAAGTCCTCCATTTCCTTCTCGATGCCGCACGTGAGGCGTTCGAAAATATCGATCTCTCCGGCATCGACCAATTTCTCGTCGAAAATTATC
>Ga0210044_10010894_pt1 | contig 10715 bp, 11 predicted proteins | sample CryGey13umfilter_2_FD_183959 | JGI IMG/M metagenome (GOLD analysis project Ga0210044, IMG submission 183959) | Groundwater microbial communities from aquifer in Utah, USA - Crystal Geyser 4/9/14 3 um filter (SPAdes) (version 2) | ecosystem: Environmental > Aquatic > Deep subsurface >...
GTTGATTGAATACGTTTACCAACAGATACATTATTACAACAATAAACGTATACATTCAGCTCTTCGGGTTCCACCCGTCGTATTTAGACAGAGACAAGGTGTCTAAATTTTGGGGTACTTGACAAAATGATTACTTGTCTTACCATGTACCTCAGAGTGTTGAAGTGCATGGGCATCAACAAGAATTAGATGAGATTTTGCATACGATGCGTTCGAATGGGTAAGTCCAAGTGTGTGGTGAAACAGTTCAAAACATTCGTTAATTCCATTTTTTACTAACGCCCCACATAGTTGGCAGGGGCCGGTTTGTACAATATGTAGGTTGGATCCGCTTACAAAATCATTACCATCATGCATTACCAAACTATAGCATGCAGGTAAGCGTGTGATTTTAAGTTGCATGGCACTTGTGTCTTCTCATACAATATAAGCAATGCCAGATACAATCTTAAATTTATTTCAGCCAGGAAAAGGTATTTTGGCTGCGGATGAAAGTGTAAGTACAGCAACAAAACGGCTCGAGTCTGTTGGAGTTACTTCTACTGAAGAAACAAGAAGGCAGTATCGAAACCTATTTTTAACAGCACCTGGCGTTGAAAAGTATATTAGTGGAGTTATTTTGTTTGAAGATTCAATGTATCAAGCAACCAATGAGGAGATTCCATTTGCCCAGTTTCTTACTTCAAAAGGAATTGAACCAGGAATAAAATTAGATGAAAGTACACGTGAGATGCCAGGTTTTCCGGGAGAAAAAATTACTAAAGGTCTTGATGATTTGCCACAGGATTTGGATAATTACCGTGGGCTTGGGGCAACTTTTACAAAATGGCGAACGGTGATTTCGATTAGTGATTCAACACCTACCCATGAAGCTATTGAGGCTAATGCCATTATTTTGGCGCAGTATGCTCGTATGGCACAAAATGCAGGATTGGTACCTATTGTTGAACCTGAAGTTCTCCGAGATGGGAATCATAGTATTGAAAAGGCGCAGGATGTAACCACCAACAGTTTGTCGCGTATCTTTCAAATATTGGCAGAGTATCATGTCGACTTATCGAACATGATTTTAAAAACGAGTATGGTTGTTCCGGGAAGTGATTCTAACCAAGAGGTTTCACACGAAGAAGTTGCAAAAAAAACCATTGAAATGCTAATGGCGTCGGTGCCTGATACTGTACCTGGAATTGTATTTTTGTCCGGTGGTCAAACCTCTGATGATGCAATCAGAAATTTAAATGAAATTGCAAAATTTGAACCGTTTCCTTGGGCATTAACGTTTTCGTACGCACGTGCCTTGCAAGGGCCAGCACTTGAAGTATGGAGGGGCAAAGATGAGAATGTTAACAAGGCGCAAAAAGTATTTATTGAGACTCTTAAAAAAGTGAGTTTTGCCGAAAAGGGTGAGCTATAAAATGTATATCATTAAAAATGATATACTAGACTAGATATGGGCTTTGTAAGTTTTATTCTGTATATACTGATTGTTGTTTTGGTCGCTCAGCTTTTTGCAAAACAAAAACTTGTAACTATGTTAGACACACGCACAACCATACAATCAATTATTACTAATCTATCAAAAGCTTCGGTGACAATTGTAGTTGGAGTAATTCTTCTTATTATCGTTGTTCGTTCAGTTGTAATTATCCCCGCTGGTGCGGTTGGTGTATTTACACTTTTTGGTAAGGTTCAAGATACAGAGCTCCAGTCGGGGTTTAACATTATTAATCCTTTGGGTGAAGTTACCAAGTTAAGTATAAGGACTGAAGAGTACACGATGAGCATTGCAACGGCTGAAGGTAATATTAAAGGAGATGACAGTATTGTAGCGCTTACTAATGAAGGATTAGAAGTTAAGCTAGATATGACCATTTTATATCATTTGAATCAAGATGAAGCTTCTGAAGTGTATCGAATGGTTGGTCTTAATTTTGTTGAGAAGGTTATACGTCCATCTATTCGTTCAATTATCCGTGAAGAGGTATCTCGCCTTTCAGCAAAAGAGATTTATTCAGTCAAACGAGAAGAGTTAAGTGCGGATATTACAACTAACCTTGAGGCTACGTTAGCAGATCGTGGGATTGTGCTAGAAGATGTTTTGCTAAGAAACGTTGAACTACCAATAAAATTGGCTCAAAGTATTCAAGAAAAACTTACTGCTGAACAAGAATCAGAACGATATGATTTTGTATTAGATAAGGAAAAGAAGGAAGCTGACCGTAAACGAATTGAAGCAGCAGGGCAACGAGATTCACAATCAATTATCAGCGAGAGTCTTTCACCAGCGTATTTGCAATTCCTTTATATCGAATCCCTTAAGGATCGTGAAGGAACAATGTACGTACCAGTAAGTCCTGACAATGGGCTACCACTTTTCAAAAACCTCCCGTAATCATTAAATAGGTATTTCCTTAAAAAATTTGCTATTATTACACAAGTGAGACAATACTATGGATTTTCGTTCATATGTTATACAACTTAAAAACCCAAAAGTCTTACTTAAAGGAAGTGCTTTAATTCTTCTTGTTATTGGGTTACCTTTGTGGCTATTTAGTTTTACAGGTTCCCCAGATTTTAAAACGCTTGTAGTTTCGATTGGTCCTTTTGGACCGCTTGTTGTAATTATCTACACAATTTTTTCACACGTGTTTGCACCAGTTATTGGTTCTCCCGTTGCAGTTTTAAGTTTTACTATGTATGGAGTGCCAAAAACCATGTATTATATGTATGTTGGTGGACTGTTTAGTTCAATAATTAATTACTGGCTTGCTCATACATATGGCCGTAAGCTTGTTCTTAAATTTTCCGGACAAAAAACAATGGAACAAATTGACTTTTTTGCCGAACATTTAGGAAATCGTGTGCTCATCTTATCTCGTTTTTTTGCAGGAGGACTTTTTGATGTCATTTCGTATGCAGCAGGCATCACATCAATGAAATTCTCAGACTATTATTTTATTACGGTAATCGTTAGTGGGGTAAGCACCTTTATTACCGGTTATATCTTTAGAAACTTTGACTTTACTAGTCCAGTAATTGTACTCGAGTGGCTTGCCTTTTTGGTTATTCTCGGTGGTGGGTTTGGAATAATTTTCAAGAAGATTATTCCGTATATAAAGGAACATCAGGTAACAAAAAGCTAAGGTAATATTTCACTTAGCACTTCAGTTCGTTGCTGCCCATTTGTGAACCGAGGTTGAGCGTAATCGTACAGAAGCGTTGTGAAAAGGTGTGTGTTTATTAGTTTTCCATCATAAAAGCTCATCCATGGAATAATCCCTTGCCTTGTTGGCTCGGACCACATTTGATCAAAAAACAAATTACCTAAACCATAATATATAACCCCGTCACCATAAAACTCTACTTTTTGTGGCTGATGTGACTGAACGCCAACGACAACGTCAGCCCCCGTATCTATTGCTTTTCTAAATACCTCAACTTGTTCAGGAAGAGGATTATACTGGTATTTTTCAATGAATTGGAAATGAACAAATACAATATCCGCATTGCTTTTTGCTTCAGTAATATCTGTAATCATTTTTTCTTCACTATAAAAGTTAGAACCGGGTCTTTCACCTAATGCTAGTGATCCATACGTTGGACCGTATTGAGAGTCAAAATAGTTATAGCCGACAAAAGCAAATGTTGTGTCATTAACAGTTTTATACAATATTTTTTCTGCATCTTCTTGGTTTATACCGCCACCAAAATGTTCAATTCCAGCGTCATTTAAATGAGTAATTGACTCGATGTTCGCCTCGTATCCATAATCATTTTGATGATTACCGGTGAGGTCAACAATATCAGTCCCAATCGCAGTGAGTGATTCTAGAGATCTTGTTTTTCCACACAATACAATGCCTTCTGTTTCAGGAATACAGTTATCAAAAAGAGGGCTTTCGTTATCTACATGAGTAATATCGGCCTGGGATAAAACACCCATTATTTCTCGCGCTGGGTAAAGTGGATCATTTCGGCGGTTGATTTCATATTCAACACCACGGCTAATTGCCGTTACTCCTGTTACGGCAACGGTTGAGTGGATTTTTTCGTCAAAATTATACGGTGATATGAACTGTGAGAATATATTAGCAATCTTACTGCTATTGGGGCCTGTAACTTCAAGTGTTGAGGTGAGTGGCCATGCACGTTCAGATGGGGTGAGTAATGAGTTGTCGTCAACATCTAATACCATAAATTTAAGGGTAAGTTTTTCAAAAGAGATAAGCGCTATATTTCCTTTTTGTATGTAATCTGTAATCTCAGAAATGGTGTGTGGTTGAATCGAAACGTCATTCACGTCATAAATATCGTAAATAAATGGGATAGCTGAAGCTGAAACCCATATAGTTCCATCAATGATACCGTTCTGTAACTCTGAAGATACAATAGAGGTTTGTGTAGAATGTTTGGTGACAGGAACAAGTGTGTGCGTGTGGAGTGTGGATCCATTAGGGCTTGAATCGATGGCGAATGAAATGTTGTTTACTGATTGATCATGTGAAATCTTAATATCAAATTCAGAAGAGAGGGTATTAAGATCAGGGAGCTGAGCATCAATGAAATTTTCTAGAATGTTTGGGACAAATACGGTTATGGTATTGTCAAATACCTCCTGGAGAATAGGTGCTTCAGGCAAAGGTTCAGGTTCAAAATTGTTTACTGTCCGATACCATACTACCCCAACGGTTATCAAAATTGTTAATAGACCAATAATTGATAATTGTTTTTTTTGTGTCATAGTTACTATTCCATTATAGCGCCTTTATGTTGCATTTTGCCAAGTTAACAATTCTCAGGTACATTGTGTGTGATGGAACATACAATTAATTCTGCCCGCATCATTCGTGCGATTCATGATACACAAACGAGTGATTTGTCGGAAAAGTTACAGTCATGGGATTTTCACGATATTGCCATTGCAATAAAATCAAGTGATTCTGCTGTTAAACTTTTTAGTAAACTTCCTTCTGATCTTCAATCTGAAATTATATTTTTACTTCCTGATGAGATTAAAAAATCAATAATTGAGGTGTTAACACAGTCAGAGATTGATGTTATGGCACATTATCTTGATCCAAGTGAAATCGCAAAATTAAAGGAGTCCGTACCAACATCCGAGGTCTATGAGACGGAGATAAAAAAGACAATAGAACAACAAGAGAATGCAAAGGAGTTTTTACAATTTGCATCTGAGACTGCGGGGGAGATTATGAAAAGTACTTATATATTGGTAAAAGAAAATTTTACTGTTGTTGATGTTGCCGATAGGGTAGATAGCTATTTGATTAACCATGGGGAGAGGGACGAAATTCCTGTGATTATCGCAACAGATATGAAGGGTGTTATTAAGGGCCGTATATTTTTTGCACGATTGATTGTTGCAGATAAAGATCAGAAAGTTATAGATCTTATTTCGCCTGTGTTTTCTGTAGCCTCAGATGTTGATCAAGAAGATGTGATCTCATTAATTCACCAGGGAAAACGTGATGATATTGTAGTTGCTGTTGATGAAGATAAACGTCCCATTGGAGTTATCCACGCTACTGATTTATTAAAAATCATGCAACAGGAAGCAACTGAAGATTTGTATCAATTTGCAGGAGTTCATCCCGAAGAAAAGGCTGTTGAGCCAATCCGTACTGCTGTAAATAATCGATACAAGTGGCTCCTGGTAAATTTGGCAACTGCCTTTGTTGCAGCAGCTGTTGTTTCGCTTTTTGAGGACACATTGGCACGTATTGTGGTATTGGCGGCATATATGCCTATTGTAGCGGGGATGGGAGGAAATGCAGGCACACAGACATTAGCGGTTGTTGTGCGTGGTATTGCAACGGGAGAAATTGATAAAGGCGAAGGGAAAAAAGTTGTAATTAAAGAAATTGGGGCTGGGATAATAAACGGGTTAATTGTTGGTGTTTTTGTTTCAATAATTGCATTCCTGTGGCATGGAAGTATATATTTGGGACTTGTTCTTGCCGTTGCAATGGTTGTAAACATGCTTGCTGCTGGATTATTTGGAACAATTATTCCACTTACCCTGCAACGGATGAATCTTGACCCAGCAGTTTCTTCTTCTGTGTTTTTGACTACAGTAACGGACGTGTTAGGTTTTTTTGTATTTTTAGGGTTGGCGAGTATTTTTTTGTAAGCGTTGTAATTAGTAATTAGTAATTAGTAATTAGTAACTGGTAATAATTGTGCGTTTTTCTCCTAAGAGCTGTTGACAATCAGTTTTGTCATTCTGATTCCGAGCGAAGTGAGTGGTGAAGAATCTATCAGGAAGATCCTTCGCTTCACTCAGGATGACATATTCCCTTTTTTCAAGTGCCTAGTTACGAATTACTAGTTACGTATTACGATTTCTCATACATTTCCACAATGTCATTTTTAAACGGTTCAAATGTGCCACTATTAATTCTTTTGCGTATTGTTCTCATAAGCCACATATAGTAGCTAAGGTTATGGATTGTTGTGAGCCTAAACCCTAGAGGTTCTTTTACCGAAATGAGATGTCTAATATAGGCCCGTGAGAAATTCTTGCAGGTGTAACAGTCGCACTGTTCATCGATTGGTTTTGAATCAGTTTTATATTGTGCATTGGTAATTGTCATTGATCCTTGCGATGTAAACAGTGATCCATGTCTGGCATTTCTGGTGGGGACAACACAATCAAACATATCGACCCCAAGTTCTACCGCACGTACAATGTTATTTGGATACCCGACTCCGAGTAAATAACGAGGTTTATCGGTAGGAAGTTGGTCTATAGAATAACCCATCACGTCATGGAGTTTTTCTTCAGTAATTCCAACAGCAACACCGCCCAGTGCGTATGCGTCGTAACCTATTGCTACGGTTTCTGAGGCACTTCTTATGAGTTCATCTTTAAATATTCCTCCTTGTACTATACCAAAAAGCATACGATCGTTTTTTGTATTAATTTTTTCAAACTCAGCTTTCGATCGTTTTCCCCAGGACAATGTCCGTGAAACTGATCCATGGATATATTCTTGAGACGAAATGCTCGGAGCACTTTCATCGAGCATAAGGATCATGTCAGATCCCATTCTGTATTGCATATCTACCGATGACTCAGGAGTAAGCATGAGTTTTTTTCCATCTATATGTGAGGTAAAGTACGCACCTTCCTCAGTAATTTTGCCTAATCCTTTGGAGTGCAGAAGTGAAAAAACTTGATACCCACCACTGTCAGTTAATATTGGTTTGTCCCATTGCATAAACTCATGGAGGCCACCCATCGTTTCAATAATCTCAACACCTGGTCGTAACCATAAGTGATACAAATTCCCAAGGACAATTTGTAACCCAAGGTCATGAAGATCAACAGGAGACAAATGTTTAACAGTTGCACGAGTAGCATCTGGTAAAAAACAAGGTGTTTGTATTGCGCCATGTCGAGTTTGAATCGTACCTGTTCTGGCGCTTGTTGTGGTGTCCTGCGCGGTGATTTTGAATGATCCACTATGTTGACTCATGGGTTAATTATAGTTGGTTAGGGAAGTGATGGATTTTACTGTATGGCCCAATGAGTGGATTTTGTTATCTTGAGGGCTGTATTTTGCTTCTTGCCCAACATGCTACAATATTTACATGCCTCAAGAATTTACCGACGCAAATTTCAAAAACCAAGTATTACAAAACGATAAGCCTGTGCTTGTTGATTTTTGGGCACCATGGTGTGGACCATGTCAGATGGTAGCCCCAGTAATTGAGGAAGTAGCCCAGGAAGTTGAAGGAAGAGCTTTTGTTGGTAAGGTTAATGTTGACGATAATCCCCATTTAGCAGCGCAGTTTGGAGTTTCAAGTATTCCAACCATTATGCTTTTTAAAGGAGGAAGTCCTGTTGAGCGTATTGTTGGGGTTCGTCAGAAACAGGATTACATTGATGCAATAAATAACTACACAGGCGAAGGTTCTGATAAGTCGTAGGAGTTAACCTTTTTTCTGTATTTGAATTTTAAAAGATGTCTCATCATAAACTTGCCATAATTGGATCTGGACCTGCTGGCCTTACTTCTGCTATTTATGCTTCACGTGCTCGTCTTGAACCAGTTTTATTCGCTGGAATTACGTTTGGAGGTCAGTTGATGAATACTACAGAAGTTGAGAATTTTCCTGGATTTCCAGATGGAATAATGGGTCCACAGCTCATGCAAAACATGATCAAACAGGCCCAAAAGTTTGGTACAGATATTAAATATGAGTATGTGAATGCCGTTACAGGTTTACAGTCTCCGTTTACAATTACTACTGATAAAGGCGAATATACTGCCGATTCGATTATTGTTTCTACTGGTTCAGAGCCGCTTAAATTGGGTTTGGATTCTGAGGCGGCATTTTGGGGCAAGGGTGTTTCAAGCTGTGCAACATGTGATGGCGCATTTTATCGGGACAAAATTGTTGCAGTAATTGGTGGTGGGGATTCTGCAATGGAAGAGGCTACATTTTTAACTAAATTTGCATCAAAAGTATACATTATCCATAGACGTAGTGAGTTTAGGGCAAGTAAAATTATGCAGGAACGTGCCCTTGCGAATGAGAAAATTAAAGTTCTCTGGAATAGTGAAGTGACTGAAGTAATGGGTGATCAGACAGTAACAGGTCTACAGGTTCTTAACAACCAAACCAACGAAGAGTCACAGGTATCGGTTGACGGTATGTTTTTGGCAATTGGGTATAGTCCCAACACCACGTTTTTGGGAGATCTTGTTAAGTTACGTGAAACAGGTTTTATTGCATCTCGTGAAGAAGTACACACTTCTGTAGATGGAATATTTGTTGCTGGAGATGTTGAAGATCATATCTATCAACAAGCGATTACAGCTGCAGGGGCAGGGTGTAAAGCAGCAATTGTGGCGGAGAAATGGCTGGTGGAAAGACAGTAAGTAGTAACTAGGGATTAGTAATTTGTAACTAGTCAACAACATCAAAACAGGTATAATGGCCCCATGTCGGTGGAAGACATGTGTACAACTGGTGTTGCGAATTTTTATGATTTACATACATGGCAAGTAAGTCATAGGCTCGTATTGGAAATCTATAAATCAACAAAAGCTTTCCCAACTCACGAAAAGTATGCCTTGTCAGACCAACTGCGTAGAGCATCAAGTTCAATAACAGCAAACATAGCCGAAGGGTTCGGTAGGTACCACTACAAGGATAAGTCACGATTTTACGTTCTTGCAAGAGGATCATGTTCCGAAGTTCAAAACTTCTTGATTCTGGCACGAGACCTGTCGTATATCTCGACCGAAAGATACATGGAATTATTCGAAATATCTATTACATCAACAAAACTACTCAACGGTCTCATACGATCAATCCGAAAGAATGATACATCGTGAAAATCGAGTTACAAGTTACTAATCCCTAGTTACCTACTAAGAATTCCACCACATCCCCTTCTCTCATCTCATACTCTTTACCCTCTAACCTCATCTTACCCGATTCTTTTGCTCCCACCCATCCATTATTTTCTACAAAGTCGTCATAATCAACAATCTTTGCTTTAATGAAATTATGTTCAAAATCGGTATGAATTGTTCCTGCAGCACGTGGAGCTAAACTACCTTTTACAATAGGCCATGCACGTACTTCTTTTTCACCTGCTGTTAAAAATGAAATGAGCCCAAGAGTTTCGTACGTTTGGGTAATAAGTGTATCGAGAACAGGGTGTTCTATTCCGTAAGCATTGAGCAGTTCGATTTTTTCTTCTCGTGTCATGTCGGTCATTTGTGCTTCGAGTGCGGCGGAAAGTGAAATGGTTGGGTAGTTTAGAATGTGTACATTTTCTTTAAGTTTTTCCTCATCCGTATTACGTATTACGATTACCGGTTTACGGGTTAAAAGTCCAAAAGATTTTATCTCTTTTTGTTCGTCTTCGGTAAGTTCTGTGGTGTCTGCTCGGTCACCGTTTTCGAGAGCAGTTTTTAGTTTTACGGTTGCGCTCCAGCGTGCTTTTTCTTCTTTTGCCGCATTAGGTTTTGGTTCTTTTACTTTTTCAATGGTTTGTAGATCGGCTAACATGAGTTCAGTCACAAGAATTCGCACATCATTTACAGGATTTGTACTTCCTGATTTAACAACGTTTTCGTCTTTAAAGTCGCGAACAACCATAAGGATAAGATCAACCTCGCGAATATTGGCCAAAAATTTATTGCCTAACCCTTCGCCCTTGTGTGCGCCTTCAACAAGTCCAGCAATATCTACAAACTCTATGGCAGCAGGTACAAGTTTGTTGGAATGAACAATTTCGGCAAGTTTTGCGAGTCGCTCGTCAGGAACTTCAACCACGCCTACGTTGGGTTCAATGGTGCAAAACGGGTAGTTTGCCACATTGGCTACTTGCCGGGATAAGAGGGCATTAAATAGGGTGGATTTTCCAACGTTGGGTAGTCCAACAAGTCCAGCTTGCAACATGTGCGTATTGTATCAGTTATAATCACGTTTATGGATGGGAATTCATTTGTGACCAAACTTAAATCGGGGTTTTGGAAAGAAGGTTCACTGTGGGAGTTTAGCTGGTATCTACATTTATTTTGGGTCTAGGATACTTTAGAGCGGGTTTTTTCTAAATTCTACTAAAAGTATATCATAAATTTTATCCCTATTATTCCATCTCCATTCCGACTCTTTCAAGTGCAGATTAAACATTCCATCTGTTAAACCGTTGAACTTTGAGAGTCTTCTTT
>Ga0210044_10010897_pt1 | contig 10712 bp, 7 predicted proteins | sample CryGey13umfilter_2_FD_183959 | JGI IMG/M metagenome (GOLD analysis project Ga0210044, IMG submission 183959) | Groundwater microbial communities from aquifer in Utah, USA - Crystal Geyser 4/9/14 3 um filter (SPAdes) (version 2) | ecosystem: Environmental > Aquatic > Deep subsurface > Groundwater...
ATACCAACCTTGCTGCTTGTAATTGCTATCACTATGGCTTTGGGCAAAGGTTTCTGGCAAGTATTTATAGCTGTGGGACTTACAATGTGGGTAGAAGTTGCACGAGTTGTGCGAGGGCAAGTGATGAGTATAAGAAATAAAGAATTTGTTGAAGCTGGAATTGCATTTGGATACTCAAATTTTAGGATACTATTCCGTCATGTTTTGCCAAATATTCTAAGCCCCGTAATTGTTATCTCGGCTGCAAATTTCGCCTCAGCAATTCTTATAGAAGCTGGATTAAGTTTCCTTGGTATTGGCGTTCAACCTCCAGTGCCATCATGGGGCACCATGATTAAAGAACATTATGGATATATAATTCTCGATTATGCATATTTGGCAATAATTCCAGGATTAGCAATTATGCTAATGGTACTTACTTTTATGATTGTTGGAAATGGGCTGCGCGATGCTTTAGATGTTAAAACTGTTCAAGATTAATTTAAATATTGTCAGATGTAAGTCAGCTTTATAGCTCAGAAAAATACTCTTAAAAGAGATTTTATTTCTGATAAGTTATAAAATTAATCATCTATTGTATTGTCTTTATTATCAGTATAATAATATTTTATATGAGTATGATAAGGAGATAAATCCTCATCATCGTTTTCATCAAATTCGTCGTCAAATTCGTCCTCCAAAGAAGGTTTCTGAACTCCTTGTTTTCTGAAATAAAATGCAAAAACTATCCCAGCAATTGCACCCATGATATGAGACTCCCAAGAAATATTTTCTTTTGGAAAAAGCTCAGGGAAAAAGCCCCAAACCATGCTTCCATAGAGAAAAATCACCAGCATTGCAAAAGCCATTAAACCAAAAACTTTACGTATTAAAGCGCTGACAATATGAAAAGAAGCCATAGCGTAAATTAAACCCGAAGCACCAATATGATAATTTGTCCTTGCAAAAAACCAAACCCAAATTCCAGTAGTTAACCACATCATTATCAAACTCTTGAATGCAAACTCTTGATAAAAATAAAATAACGCCCAGCCAAGAATTAAAAATGGAAAGGAATTGCTAAAAATATGACCCAGATTGCCATGAATAAAAACGCCAGTAATAATTCCCAATAAACCATCCGCATGCAATGGATGAACTCCTAAAAATGCTAAATCTAAATTGAAAATATTCTGCAAAACAAAAACTAACCACATTACTACCAAAAATATCAATGGCCATTTTAAGCTCGTTAAAATTCGCCTTAACTCCTTATCCATTTTACTTAAAATCATCTGTCAAAAATAAAATATTCGTCATTCAAAAAGTAAATATTTTATTCAATTCCTTTTAAATTATTCTATGGGAATAATTTAAAAGGAATTGACTTGCCTTGGATTGTAAGATTTGCAATCTTATTCAAAACAAAAATATGATGCAATAATTCATGATAATTATATCATTTTCAATGAAAAAATAATTATATCTTTGCCATCAGAATTCAAATATCCCTTTCTAAGGAATTTTTGATTTATAAAGAAGAGTGGAGAGATTAGGCTCTATGAAACTCTGACAACCTTCCTTATTAGAAGGAAAAGGTGCCAATACCTAAATCACTGTATAAGTGATGATTATAAATTGATTAATTTTAATAATGATAAATTTTATTTTAGTTGGTTTAGATAAATTGCAATTTATTAACTGCATGAAAGCATTGTGCTCAAAAATAAAATACATTATGAACAAAATACAAATATTAAAAAGCATATTATCACAGAGAATAATGATACTCGATGGAGCCATGGGAACCATGATTCAAAAGGAGAAGTTAGAAGAAAAAGATTATAGAGGTGAGCGTTTCAAAGACTGGAAACAACTTTTAAAAGGCAATAATGACCTTTTGAGCCTTACCAAACCAGAATTAATTGAAAAAATCCATGAAGAATACCTTGAAGCTGGTGCAGATATTATAGAGACAAACACTTTTAACTCTCAGAAAATCAGCTTATCCGACTATGGCATGGAGAATTTGGCTTACGAAATAAATTTGGAGGCAGCAAAGATTGCTGTAAAAGCAGCAAAAAAATTTACTGCCAAAAACACATCAAAACCACGCTTTGTTGCTGGCGCTATTGGTCCTACTAATAAAACGGCTTCCATGTCACCTAAAGTTAGTGACCCAGGTTTTAGAGCCGTAAGTTACGACGACTTGAAAGAAGCTTATTATGAGCAAGCGAAAGGTCTTTGGGATGGTGGCGTAGATATTTTTCTTGTGGAAACAATTTTTGATACTTTAAACGCAAAAGCTGCTCTTTTTGCCATTGAAACTTTTATGGATGATATCGGAGAAAAAGTTCCCATTATGATTTCTGGTACCATTACCGATTCCAGTGGCAGAACACTTTCTGGACAAACAATAAATGCTTTTCTTACTTCATTATCTCACATAGAAGTTTTAAGCATTGGGCTAAACTGTGCTCTGGGAGCAAAAGAAATGAGACCATATCTCGAGGAGATGTCTAAAAATTCCTCCTTCTTTGTAAGCGCTTATCCTAATGCTGGTTTGCCAAATCAGTTTGGAGAATATGATGAGACGCCGCACTCAATGGGTCATCATATCGTAGATTTTATTGACAATAAATTTGTAAATATTGTCGGTGGTTGCTGCGGAACTACTCCTGAGCATATTCATGAATTTGCCGAAAAATCGAAAAATTCTGCCGTCAGAATTCCACCAATAAATCAGCATATAACTATGCTAAGCGGATTAGAACCAGTAAAAATTACAAAAGAATCAAATTTCGTAAATATTGGCGAAAGGACAAATGTAAGTGGCTCGCGAAAATTTGCACGACTTATAAGGGATAAAAAATACGAAGAAGCTCTTGAAATCGCTAGAAATCAAGTGGATGGCGGTGCACAGATAATAGATATTTGCATGGATGATGCCATGCTGGATGCCAAAGAAGAAATGGCTAAATTTGTAAATCTTGTTATGTCAGAACCAGATATTGCAAAAGTTCCTATAATGCTCGACAGCTCCAAATGGGATGTTTTGGAGGAGGGTTTGAAAAGAATACAAGGCAAAACAATCGTCAACTCAATAAGCTTAAAAGAAGGTGAAACAATATTTTTAGAACATGCAAAAAAAATAAAACGCTATGGTGCTGCAGTGGTTGTAATGGCTTTTGATGAAAAAGGTCAAGCATCCTCGCTCGACGAGAAAATAAAAATTTGCAAGAGAGCTTATGACTTGCTTACTTTAAAAATACATTTCCCTGCAGAAAATATTATTTTTGACCCAAATATATTAACCATAGGTACTGGCATTGAGGAACATAACAATTATGCAGTCGATTTTATTGAGGCTACCAAATGGATAAAAAAGAATCTTCCTTATTCCAAAGTCAGTGGCGGTGTAAGCAATCTTTCTTTTGCTTTTAGAGGTCATGACACCGTTCGTGAGGCAATGCATTCCGCTTTTCTATATCACGCCATTAAAGCAGGTATGGATATGGGAATAGTGAATCCAGCAATGCTGCAAATTTATGATGATATTCCAAAAGACCTTCTTTTACTCGTTGAAGACGTGATACTTAATAGAAATTCTCAAGCCACAGAAAAACTAATTGACTATGCTTCAAATCATAAAAGTAATGGTCAAGTAGAATTAGTAAAAGAAGAAGAATGGAGAAATAAAAATATAGAGGAGAGACTCTCCCATTCATTAGTAAAAGGACTTACCTCATTTATTGAGGAAGATATAAATGAAGCTCTAAAAGCTTATCCTTCTGCACTTTCAATAATAGAAAAACCATTAATGAATGGGATGAATATTGTCGGCGAATTATTTGGTAGCGGCAAAATGTTCCTTCCGCAAGTTGTGAAGAGTGCAAGAGTGATGAAAACAGCTGTGGCAATCCTTATGCCCTACATTGAAGCGGAAAATAATGGCGAAAAAACCTCTGCAGGAAAAATATTATTGGCAACGGTGAAAGGCGATGTTCATGATATTGGGAAAAATATTGTGGGAGTAGTTTTAGCATGCAATAATTTTGAAGTTATCGACCTCGGCGTAATGGTGCCTACCGAAAAAATAATTCAAACAGCTATCGATGAAAAAGTTGATATTGTGGGACTTAGCGGATTGATAACTCCATCGTTGGAAGAAATGGCAAATGTAGCTGCCGAAATGAAAAGAAGAGGAATGAATATTCCTATTCTAATCGGAGGTGCCACAACATCGGAAATACATACTGCTGTAAAAATATCTCCAAGCTATGATTCAGCAGTAGTGCATGTAAAGGATGCTTCACTGAGCGTAAATGTAGCTGCAAAATTAATTTCGGATGATTTAAAGTATAAATTTCATCAAGAAATTAAAGATAGATACAACATTTTAAGGCAAAAAATAGCCGCTAAAAATATCAAAAAAGAATATATCTCTTTTGAAAAAGCCAAAGAAAAATCCTTTAAATGGAATAGATTTGATGCCAAAATAACAAAGCCTAATAAATTGGGATTAAATATTTTAACTAATTTCGATTTAAAAGAAATAATTCCATTTATCGACTGGAGCTTCTTTTTTCATGCGTGGAGAATACCAGGTAGATATCCCGATATTTTTGAACATCCAGAAAAAGGTTTAGAAGCACGCAAACTCTTTGAAGATGGGCAGAAAATGCTTGACAAAATAGTGGAGAAACATTGGCTTCAGGCAAAGGCCGTAATTGGAATATTTGAGGCCAACAGCGAAGGAGAAACTGTTGAGGTAAAAACCAATGCTGGAATTGTTAACTTAGAATTTCTAAGAAACCAGCAAGCTAACAAAGATTTTAATCTTTGTCTTTCAGATTTTATTGCGCCAAAATCATCTAATACATTAGATTATATAGGATTTTTTGCAGCAACTACCGGAATTGGCATTGAAAAATATGTAAACGAATTTGAAAATGCTAACGACGATTACAGCGCAATCATGATAAAACTTTTGGCCGACCGCTTAGCAGAAGCATTTGCAGAACTTTTACATTATAAATTAAGGACAGAATATTGGGGGTTCGCACCCAATGAAACCATTGACCACGAAGATTTTTTAAAAGAGAGATACCGAGGAATTCGGCCTGCAGCAGGCTATCCCGCCTGTCCCGACCATTCAGAAAAAGCCAAAATATTCGATATTTTAAAGGCCACAGAAAATACTGAAATCTTGTTGACGGAGAACTTTGCCATGTATCCAACAGCTGCCGTAAGTGGCTACTATTTTGCTAACCCACAATCAAAATATTTTAATGTGGAAAAAATTGATTCTGACCAATTAGAAGAATTTGCAAAACGCAAAAAACAGGATATTTCCATAATTAAAAAATTTATTTCACAAAACATAATAGAGTAAATATGAAAGTAATAGATCATATAAGACAATCAAAAGGAACACTATTTTCGTTTGAAATATTGCCCCCATTGAAGGGTGAACATTTTGAACAAATACTACAAAACATACAAGATTTGCTCGAATTTGAACCTGCATTTATTGATGTAACCTATCATCAACAGGAAGTTGAATATAGAGATTTGCCCAATGGAAACATCGAAAAACGTACCGTTCGCAAAAGACCAGGCACAGTTGGTATTTCTGCAGCAGTACTCTTCAAAACGGGTATAGATGTTGTGCCACATCTTATCTGTGGTGGATTTTCGCAAGAAGAGACCGAAAATGCTCTCATAGACCTGCATTTTTTAGGAATAAATAATATCATGCTTTTAAGAGGGGATCCTCCATCTACCGTAAAATATTTTAAACCTGAACCCGATGGACATAAAAATGCATTAGGATTAGTGAAGCAGGTAAACAACTTAAACAATGCTATTTACCTCGAAAAAGAACTTCAGAATACTCACTCAACCGACTTTTGTATTGGAGTGGCTGGCTATCCAGAAAAACATTCAGAAGCACCAAATAAGCAGCTGGATATAAAATATTTAAAACAGAAAGTAGATGCAGGTGCTGAATACATAGTTACCCAAATGTTTTTTGATAATAAAAAATATTTCGATTTTGTAAATGATTGCAGAGAAGTGGGCATTAAAGTTCCAATAATTCCAGGCTTAAAACCTTTAGTAAGCATAAATCAGTTGATGAATTTACCTCAAACATTTCATATAGATATGCCAGAAGCTCTTGTAAATGAAGCTATTAAATGCAAAGATAACATTTCAGTTCGACAATTGGGAATTGAATGGGCCATAGCGCAAGCCAAAGAATTAAAGAAATCTGGCGCTCCAGTAATTCACTTCTACACCATGGGTAAATCGGATAATATTATGAAAATCGCTAAAGAAGTTTTCTAATATTATCTTCTTTTAACACTAAATATTTTACAATTTGATGCAGACAGATAGCCAATTAGACTATATTTGCCGCCTTAAAATATTAACAATAAAATGCATTTTATGGCAGGCAAGAGAACTTATACAATGGTGAAACCCACAGCAATGCGCAAGGGTTATATGGCGGCAATAATGAACAAAATAGCCGAAGGAGGATTTAAAATTGTGGCAGCAAAAATGACCAAACTTAGCAAAGAAGAAGCTGAAGCTTTCTATGCAATTCACAAAGGTCGTCCATTTTTTGATGAATTAACAAGCTTTATGTCTTCTGGACCAATCATAGCAATGGTTGTAGAAAAAGAAAATGCTGTAGAAGCATACAGAAATTTTATCGGCAGCACCAACCCAGCAGAAGCCGCAGAGGGAACAATTCGCAAACTCTATGGTACTAACATTGGCGAAAATGCAATCCATGGTAGCGACAGCGATGAAAATGCTGCTATTGAAACTAATTTCTTCTTCAGCGACAGAGAAATTTTTGGTTAGATGAATTTTGAGATTTATTTAAATTTCCAAAAACTTATTCAAATCAATTGAAATTTAAGGCAGATATTCTTTAAAACTGCCGTCAGAAAAGAAAAATACTATACGCTCGATATTCGATTTGTTAGTCAATCCCAAGGATGATTTAACAGCCTGAATATCGGGCTTTACTTTTTCCACTGCTCCATAATTAACTTGCTCTTCCTCCTTAGTCATCGAACTTTCATTAGAAACTACTGGCGACACTATTTTCTGTGTTTCTGCATTTTTACCAAACAGAAGCCAATCGGCATCCACCTCTGGAAAAGCATTTAAAACTTTCATCACAAAATCCAAACTTGGTTTATTTCTGCCCGACAAAACATGAGAAAGGGAAGACGCCTGAATGTCTATCTTTGCAGCAAAATCGCCGTTAGAAAGATCACTATCTTCAATCAATTTCTTAATTCTATTTAGCATAATAATGATGTATATAATTTTACAAATGTATAAAATTATTAATCATTACATTTGTAAATTAAATATATTTTTACAAATGTAAATTTTAATTACTTTATTAATATTTTTATTTTAATTCCTAATATAGAGCTATTTACAGAAAATGTAATTAAAATCAATAGAATTAAAATTTTTTAAATGATAACTTTCTATAAATTAATTTAAAATACTGGTTTATAATTTATTGCGATAATATTTATCAGTCAATTTACAAATGTATTTAAAATTATAAAAAAAATTAAAATAATATGATATTCCAATTGTAAATTTGGAGTATTTTTTTACCTAAGCTTTATCTTTAGAGCAGAAAAATTTATTTACTTAAGGTATCTAAGAGCGAAGTTTTTATAAGGATTATTAATTTAAAGATGCTTGCAAATGGAGATAGGAAATAAAAAAACGGATTGCATAAGCGGGATTCTGTTTGGGTTCATTGCTGAACTTAGTCTGTCATTTATCTATACCTGAAGTCACCCGCAGGTTCTATCGACTAACCCCCTGGCATTTGAGCGAGCAACTCACTTACTCGAAAGTATATCCAGTATATTTAGTCTCTCATCCCATAAGGTTTACCCCCAGCGCATGTTGCCATACGTTGGTGTGAGCTCTTACCTCACATTTTCACCCTTATCCTGCAAAAGCAGGACGGTTATTTTCTGTGGCACTTGCTGTGAACAAAGACTTTACGCCTTTTGCCCCCTTCCCGTTAGGAAGTATGGCGCTCTATGATGTCCCGACTTTCCTCTCTCGCACCCGAAGGTACAACAGCGACAAACACAATCCGTTTTCAATGGGCAAAAGTAATTCTTTTAATATAGCATTTTATGACTATTTATAGATAAAAAAAATGCTCGCAGTAAAGACTGAGAGCATTTATGCCATAAAAAATGTTTTTCATTTATCTGTTTATGACAATCTTTTTAATAGTTGATGTTTTATCAGTTGAAATAACTTCCATCAAATAAATGCCATCAGTTAAGTTTGATAAGTCAAAACTCTTTTGGCTGCTAATTGATTGTTTAACTTGCTCAGAATAAACCAATTTGCCTGCAATAGAATATACATTAATTTTATCTAAAACAATAGCTTTTTTGAAATTAAGATTAACCATACCGGTTGTTGGATTTGGAAATACATCTAAATCAATGTTTACAAAAGTTTTGTCAATTGAGACTGAACTTGGAGCCCAAGCCACTGAAATGGATGTGAGGTTAGCATCTGTTGGTGTAACTGTAGAAGCTGTAGTACCTTTGGCAAAGGTGAAAGTACTCAAGAATTTATGAGATCCATTTGCTGGTTCTGGTTTACACCAAGAACTTTCGACTATAACTTTATAATTGCCATCGGGCATAAGTGTTCCAGCAGCATTTTTCCCGTCCCAAGTAATAGTTTTGGTGCCGAAAGCTTTCATTGTTGTAGAAGATGTTAAAGTAGCGCCAGTAATTGCGTCTGGTGCTGTATTTTGACCAGATTTTGTTACCCAGCTTGGCAAATGGTCGTTAGTTCCTGCGGACCAAAAACGTGCTCTGGTTTTTACAAAAGTACCATTGGCATCTTCAATCCAGATTGCCATAACATTTTTTGTAGCTTGCGCATTCACAGCAGTTTGTGTGAAGGTAAAGGTCATTGTTCCTGCGGTTTGTGCTTTTAAATTGCTAATTGAAATAGTGAATAATAAACCGAAGAGCAAAAAAAATACTTTTAATTTGTTGGTTTTTTTCATAAAGAAAATTTAATACATAAATATAATAATTAATTTAGTTGCGAAGTTACTTTGAAATAATTTAAAATGTCAAATTTGAAAAATAATAAATATCATATCTATAAATCTATATATAATACTAACAATAATAATGACTTAAAGTAGATTTATAGTGAGATAAACATCGAGATTTGCTATTATTTTCTTTTTATTTTGTTGTAAAAACGTCGAATTATGCTAATAGAAAATGAAATTTTAAAATTTTGCAGATGTTTTATTATAATTCTGAGGAATCGAAACTTCTGTAGCTCCTACTCCATAATCGCGCATTGATGCAGGGCGATATTGAATCTCCTTTTCATCAAGAATTTCCTTTATTTCTTCTTTCAATCTACCCTTGCCAACACCATGGATAAACACAACTTTTAGAAAGTGATGTTCAATAGCCGAAAGCAAGCATTTATTAAAATAATCTATCTGCGTTAAGAGCATTTCATGGTCAGTCATTGAAGAAAGGTCATCGACAAGTTCCCAAATATGCATATCTACAACTGCCATATTATCAGTGGTTTTGTATTTCAATATTTCATCATTGCGTTCTGATTGCTTCACTACAGTGGCGATTATTTCATTTACTTTTTTAGTTTTTTCTTTAAGTTGGTGAATTATTGCCAAATCCCTAAAATTGAACAGACGAAATATGACAGATTTTTCCTTCATATAGTCAACATTTTGATATGCTGTATCTTTGTAAAATTTACTACCTCTGACTTCCAATTCAGTGTCGATTGGAGCATAAATTTGAGTCGAAGAATTGTGTATTATCAAGGTTTGAATAAGTGTATTTTCCCAAAAATTCAAGTCATCGCGGCGCATTTCTGCAATTAAATATCTACTAAAAGGCTTTATTTCAGTAGAAATAATTTTCTTAAAATCATTTTCATTTTTTTGATATACAACCACATACAACGAAAATTCGGAAACATTAATCAAATAAATACTCATATCGCCTGAAATCAGCCAAGCTTGATCGTGAGGAACAAAGGCTAAATAAGCAGCATAATTCTCAGATTTTTTTTGCGAGGGATAAAGAATTAAGGAATCTGACGCAAAGGAAGAATTATCGAGAAATGTTTTGGGCTTCTCAATCTTTATATTTTTGGTATCAGCCACGTCGGTATTGAACATTCTTGTGGTAGCGCTATTTTCTTCCACAGAAATCAAATCTTTTGCCGAGTAAGGAATTTCGAAACCATCAGTAGTTGTAACATTTACGAGATTTATTCCAAGAATTTCGGACACCACACCCCCACCCTTTTCGTTAAGAAATTTTACTCTATCACCAATTTGAAATTTCATAATATTTATATTATTATTTTAGAAATATATAGGATAAAATGCCGTGCCTTTAGTTCCAAATTGAACTGCAGGAAGTGGTATTTTTAAAAAACTAAAAGTATTGAAAAGAAACTTAAGAAACTGATTATCAGTTTTTATCTTTGTTAAATCTACATCCAATGCAAGATAATATTGGCGAGAACGGTCAAAAATTGGTGTTTGAGAATTTTGTGGATTCGCATAACCACCAAGTAAACCATCTACGCCATAGCCCACAGCCAAATTGAGCCACTTAGGAAAAGTAAAAGACTCTGGCAAAAAG